>Ga0310120_10001869_pt1 | contig 15705 bp, 19 predicted proteins | sample CB27_AW_983_MG_FD_203506 | JGI IMG/M metagenome (GOLD analysis project Ga0310120, IMG submission 203506) | Marine microbial communities from Western Arctic Ocean, Canada - CB27_AW_983 | ecosystem: Environmental > Aquatic > Marine > Oceanic | place: Canada: Western Arctic Ocean | collected...
AACGTAATTGCTGTTTTACAGTTAATGCCATAATTATATTTAGAACTAAGAATATTTAATGCAAGACCATAGTGAGTACTTAGCTTCATCATGCATTATAAGATATATTCATACAATTACTCATGACTGGATTAGATCTTAAATTAACTAAAATTGGACTTGCAAAAGCAGGAATAGGTGCAGGCTTAGTTGCAGGATTTTCACTGTTTTCTTCGTTTTTTGCAATTGATCAGATGCTAGAAATACCAACTGGTACTTTTTACAAAACGATCGGTGTAACAATGGGTGTTGATGAATTTGCAGGTATTGCATTAGGCTTTATGGCCCACATGGCAGTTGCATCATTAATTGGATCTATGTATGTATTAGCATCACACATTTGGAGATTCTTTAGATTAGTAACTGTACCAAAGGCAATAATGACTGGTGTATTTACTGGGCTAATTGTATTCACTTTAGCATTTTTACCAATTCACATGTTTGTAATGACACCAATAATGGAAGTGGAGTTGATTATTACTGACATATCAGACTTTGACTTGAAAGAGCAGGAAGCATTGGCAATATTACTATTCAACAGTGATAAAATCTACTATCATGCATTCATCCTACATGTGATATTTGGAGCAATTATGGGTTTGATGGCCGGATTTATCCTAAATGAAGATTATTCAAAGGTGGAGAGAATTGGCAAGTTCTGGTAATGATATGAATTTAGGTTCAAACGTAGAAGTACTTTACGACGAATTTTTGTCAAAAGTAAAAAATGCATATCCAAAAGTTAACAGTATTTTATTAATCAAGATAATGGCACTGGAAAGAAAATTTTCAGATAGTCTTCCTCATGTACACTTGGAAGTGGAATTCAAAGAGGATACTAATACAGATCGTCCAAAATATGATATTAGTGAGAAGCATCATGTTCAGGTTGCAGTTCATCGATGGGAAAAAACAAAACTTGTCGTTACTGGTATGATGAATGTGGATGTAGTAGCAGAAATAGCTAGTCATAAATCTGTAGTAAAAATAATCGGCTCAGCAAGTGCAGCATATTATTAAAACATTCAAACAATCCATTCACTGTAGTTATAATTTACTATTCTAATATGATAACCATGGTGAGTACTTAGCTTCATCATACATTATAAATTAAAAAAGCATAGTATTCCATGTCTCAAACTACTGATCAAAATGTAATTGAACAAACAAAACCTTATTCTATTTTGGTTACTGGTGCAACTGGCTTTATTGGCAAAAAACTACTGAATAGACTAGCCAAAACAGGATATAAAGTAACTGCAATGTCAAGAGCAAAACATCCAAATTCAGAAAATGTCAAATTTGTTACAGCTGACGCATTTGATATAGATTCATTGTCTAATGCCCTAAAAGGAATAGAGACTGCATTTTATCTCCTGCATTCAATGGAAGGTTCAAAAAAAGAATGGGCCGAGTTCGCAAACAGAGAAAAGAGGCAAGCAGAGAATTTCCTTAAGGCTGCAGAAAATGCAAGAGTAAAGAGAATAATCTATCTAGGTGGATTGGTGAATGAAAGTTTAGAATTATCAAAACACATGAGAAGTAGACATGAAGTTGGAAAGATTTTAGCATCAGGAGATATTCCGGTTACAGAATTAAGAGCATCACTGATTGTAGGAGCTGAAGGCGGTTCCTATGCAATGCTCAGATATCTTGTGGAAAGATTACCTCTAATGGTTTGTCCAAAATGGGTTAAATCAACAACACAGCCAATTGCAGTAGATAATGTAGTAGACTATCTAGTAGGCGTTATGAAGAATTCTATGACTGCAGGAAAGATATTGGAGATAGGTGGACCCGATAAAATGACATACGAACAATTAATGCGATTATATTCATCAATTTTACATAGAAATGTTAACATTATTCAGATACCATTTCTAACTCCAAGACTATCATCATACTGGATTGATTTGATAACTCCAGTAAAGGCATCATTGGCAAGACCACTGGTAGATAGTTTAGTGCATGACTCATACGTAAGAGACAACTCAATAGATGAATTAGTTTCCGTAAATCTTATACATATGACTGAAGCAATTAAGGAGGCACGAGAAGAAGCCAAATCATTCGAACCAATTATAAAAATACCCGAAGAAAAGACATCATACAAAGTTAATCAGAAAATACTTCTAGTATCACTAATTGCAATGGCCGTTATTGGTTCATCATACTATTGGATGGACGACAGAACAGATGTCTGGGAGGCTTCATGGATATTTGGATCACTCATTTGGTATGTTGCAATTCTTTTTGCAATATCATTTGTAAACAAGAAAGCAAGATTAGGTTATCTAATTGGAGGTGTGTTAGCCTGGATAACAATGGCATTTTGGTTATTTGATAATTTTTACGTAGTATTCCAAATTTCGCTTATTGGAACACAACCTAATTTAGATGTGACAGTACGGAACTTCATAGGAGTGGCTGTTGCAGGATTGTCTATATTTGCATCACATAATGTATTTCATAAAGTCAGAGTTTATCAAGCAAGAGGAGAACCAGTATCAGAATCAGCTGCTGCAGAGGTTCCAAATGGTGCAAGACCTGTATATACTACAGATTTTTCATAATGAAAAAATAAATTTCAAAAACTTTTTAATTTTTCTAATACAATCTTCAGAATTTCATCGTTATCAAGTAATATACATGGTAAATTATTTTCTTCACATGCCTGACCATTTTCTGTATCCCTAGTTACAAGAATCATTTGATTTTCTTTTGCATAATTAATTATTGAATAATCTGTATGTAGTTTTTTACCAGCAATACGTAATTTTTTAACACTTAATGCATCATAACCTAATTCACATAATTTTTCATCCATTCCATCATCCATTTCATCGATCAAAATTTTAATTACCACTATGCACACTCTGGTATTCTTATTTTAAACCTGAAATAATACTTTTTATTTTAATGATAATTTTACTTTTTGTAGAAATTGTTATTTCAGGTTCAACAGTAATAAAAAAAGAATACAATTTTGAATAAACTACAAGTTGTGTTATATTTTCACGTTCAACATGTACATAACTAACTTTGCCTAATTTCTTATCAAATTCATGACGCATTTTACGCCTAATTGCAATATCTCCACAAAATTTTTCCTCGTTTGAATTCTTTAAAAGTGACTTTAATTCAGGTCTCATTTCAGATGCTATGATTTTCCCATTTAGATTAATTATAGCTACAAAGCGAATTTTACTATTTATTTTGAAAATATCTAATATAATAGATGATAGTAAATTCTGTCTCATTTGAATAAATTGAATTTTTATATCAATATAATCATTTTTTTGTAAAATATAATAATAAATAATCAACCATGGGTCAAATAATAAATTGACATGGAAAAAAGTAACTGACAAAGGTACAATACAAATTGGAAAAAGTAAAGAATTTGAGATCGATGGGAAAAAAATTGCTATTTTTAATCAAGATGGTTATCATGCATTAGATTCAGTATGTGTCCATCAAGATGGCTCAATTGCACCAGAAGGAAAAATAGAAGGAGATATTGTTGAATGTCCACTACATTTCTGGCATTATAATATCAAAACAGGTGAACTACTAGATTATCTAAAGGGTGTTAAACTCAAAAAGTATGAGATTGACGTTAGGGATGATGGAATTTATCTTGATGTTTAGATTGATACAGTTTTATGATTAAAATTACAAACTAAAACTGTGGAACAAAAAATATTAGATGAAATTAAAAATCAAGATTATAGTGTAGTTTTAAAAAGAATACAAGATTCAATAAAACATACAATATCTACAAATAATACAAATGGTGTAATATTTGGTCTTAGTGGCGGAATAGACTCTGCAGTTATAGCATATCTTTGTGCAGATATAATAAAAAATAAAACAACGGCAATCATAATGCCTGATTCAAAGATTTCACCTGAATCAGAAACCGAAGATGCATTGAAAATAGTAGATGAATTAAAATTAAATTATAAATTAATTGATATTAGTCAAATACACAAAGAATACTATAAAATTCTAGAACCACAAGATCTTGCACTAGGTAATCTTAGAGCACGTATAAGAACAAATATTCTATACTATTATTCTAATTCAAAAAATCTTCTTGTATTAGGTTCTAGTGATAAAAGTGAGTATCTTATTGGATATTTTACAAAATTTGGTGATGGTGCCTCAGATATACTTCCAATTGCAAGTCTTTACAAGACACAAATTAGAGAAATAGCTAAATTACTTGGAATCCCAGAAAAAATCATTCAAAAAAAGAGTAGTCCTAACCTATGGTTAAATCATGAAGCCGAATCTGAAATTGGTGCAACTTATGAAGAAATTGATTCAATTTTATATTGTATTATGGAAAAAAAATTCTCAAAGGAACAAACAATAAATCAAACACGTGTTGAATCATCTATTGTAGAAAAAATTTATCAACTTTACAAAAATAGTGAACATAAAAGAGTAACTGCTAAAATCCTCTAATTTAAAATTGCATTCATTAATGTTTTTCCAGCAAATAATGCTGCAATTGCTAGTCCTACATTTGCAATAATATTTACAAACATTATACCATATTGATTATTTTCTAATAATGCTGAATTGTCTAATGCAAATGCTGAAAATGTTGTTAATGACCCACAAAATCCTACGGCAATAAATAATGCATACTTACCATCAATATTAAAATGAATTGAACTCACAATAAAAATTCCAAGTATGAAAGAACCCAATATATTTACAATAAGTGTGTTAAGAGGAATAAAATTAAACAGTAATTGTGATTCTAGTAATTTATATCTCAAAAACGTACCTAAAATACCACCTAAACCAAGAAAAACAAATTCTAATCCTTTCATACATATCAGATAAATGATACGTAATTATTTGTTAATAATTAGATGAAGATTTTTGATACATTAACCAACACTCAAAAAAATCTAGAATTTTCAGACAAAGTTAGAATTTATCTCTGTGGGGTTACAGTGTACGATGACTCGCATATAGGACATGCAAGGACAATAATAGTTTTTGATACATTAAGGCGATTTCTTGAATCAAAAAATATCCAAGTCAATTTGATTCAAAATTTTACGGATGTTGATGATAAAATAATTAAAAAAGCAAATGATGTTGGTGAAACAGCACAAAATATTAGCAATCGATACATTCAATCATACTTTGATGAGTTTGATAAACTGAATATTAAAAGAGCAAATGAATATCCAAAGGCAACAGATCACATACAAGATATGCTAGATTTAGTTTCTAATTTGATCAAAAAGGATATTGCATATGTTACAAAAAATGGGGTATATTTTAGAGTTTCAAAATTTAATGATTATGGTAAACTTTCAAAAAAGAAAATTGATGATCTAGAAAGTGGTTCAAGAATAGAAATAGACGAATCTAAAGATAATCCACTTGATTTTGCACTATGGAAATTTTCTGATGATATACCTGTATGGGATAGTCCATGGGGAAAAGGACGTCCAGGTTGGCATATTGAATGCTCTGCAATGAGTATAAAGTACCTTGGTGAAAATTTTGAAATACATGGTGGTGGACGTGATCTTATTTTCCCTCATCATGAAAATGAAATAGCACAATCAGAATCATATACAGGAAAACAATTTGCAAAAATTTGGATGCATGCTGGTATGATTACAATTAATGGTGAAAAAATGTCAAAATCACTTGGCAATGTAAAAACAATAAAACATGTATTAGAAAATTGGGGTCCAAATGTTATCAGATTGTTCTGTCTTTCAGGTCATTATTCAAAACCAATTGACTATACAGAAGACTTACTAAAAGAGAATTTGATAAGATGGAGGCAATTAGAAACTTGTTACTATGAGCTACGACTAGCAGATGGTGAGGGAATTTTTAATGATATTGAATCAATTGTTTCAGAAACAAAACAAAAATTTGATACCGCGCTAGAAAGTGATTTTAACACATCATTAGCGTTAACAGAATTTTTCAATATGATTAAAATCATAAATGGTTTAGCTGCAGAAGAAAAAATTACAAAAAATACTGCATCTATTGCAATGCCTATCTTAGAAGAAATGATTAACATTTTGGGTCTAAATCTAGAAAAAACAACAGACAAAGAAATAAAATCAATATTTGAATTGCTGGAAAAAAGAGAGATTTGCAGAAAAAATAAGCAATTTGATGAAGCCGATGCCATAAGAGACAAAATTTCATGCATGGGAATTTTTCTGGTGGATCATAAAGAAAAAACACTCTGGTTGAAAAAAGAAAAAATTAAAGCAGATTTTTAATTAATTAACGCCGGGAGAGGGATTTGAACCCCCGTGTGCAACGCACAGACGCTATCCTGTATTGAGATTTCGAGGCGTCCGCCGTAACCAGGCTTGGCTATCCCGACAACTTACAAAATTATCTTGTCCTAAAATAGTGAATCGATTGTATAGATAAACAAAAAAAGCCTAATTATTATATTAATTATATGGGATTAGATCTAAAACCACTTTTAATTCGAGATAAAACAAATCTGGAATCATTCACAAATAAGATTGTGGCAATTGATGCATATAATGCAATTTACCAATTTCTCGCTATTATTCGTGGTCCAGACGGATTAAATCTTACAGATGCACATGGTCGTGTAACTAGTCATCTTACAGGTTTATTTTATAGAAATATCAATTTCTTATCATTAGGAATAAAACCAGTTTATGTTTTTGATGGAAAGTCACCATCATTAAAATCTGCAGAAATTGAACATCGAAAACAAATTAAAAAAGAAGCAACTGTAAAATATGAAAAAGCATTATCTGAAGGAAATATGGAAGATGCTAGAAAATATGCACAGCAAACAACTTCTATGAAAGATGGGATGGTGGAAGATTCAAAACATTTTTTAGATTTATTTGGAATTCCACACATCCAAGCACCATCTGAAGGTGAAGCAACAGCTGCATTTTTGACTACGACTGGTCAAGCAGATGTTGCAGCAAGCCAGGATTTTGATTCAATATTATTTGGTGCAAAAAAATTGGTTAGGAATTTTACAAATAGTGGAAGAAGAAAACTTCCAAACAGAAATACATACGTCGATATTGAACCTGAAATAATTGATTACAAAAAAAATCTAGATGCACTTGGAATTACACGAGAGCAACTAGTTGATGTTGGAATATTAATTGGAACTGATTTTAATCCAGATGGATTTGAAAGAATTGGTCCAAAAACTGCAATTAAAATGATAAAAAAACATGGACGATTAGAAGATATAGAACAGATTAAAAATGAACTAGAAAAAATTGATTATGAGTCAATAAGAAAAATTTTCTTAGAGTCAGAGACCACAAAAGTGGACAAGATTGAATTTGGTAAAGTTAGATATGATGATATTATTGAATATTTATCAAATGAGAGAAGTTTTTCGCGTGATCGAGTAAATTCGTCATTGAATAGGCTAAAAAAGAGCCTAGAACGAAAAAGCCAAACACTAGAAAAATGGTTTAAATAGAAAAAATTGGTCTTAAAACGACAAAGTATCTATACCCCCAATAAATAACCAAAAAAAGAAATGAAATACATGTGTAAAAGTTGTAAAACTAAATGCAATGATATGACGGATCATATTAAAAAGGTGCATAAATTTACAGACTGGATTATGGAAATACAGATAAAAACAAATCCAAATACTTACAAAAGTTGTTTTGTAGAATTAGAATAAATTCAATAGTAGATTAAACCTGTTTTAGTAAATAACCATTTATGTAATATTTTTCAAACTAAGTTCCTGAACATTTAATACAAAATTTCCCTACTTCAAAAACATAAAGCATTTTATTACATTTTTCGCAACGTCTTTCAGTTCTAGTTTTATCATAACCATATGGCATTAATCTATTAGAAACTACTGAAATATCAATATAATGATAATTTTATGATGTTGATTGTTTTAATCGATGTTGGTTCATACCAAGTTTTTTCTTTCCATTTTTGATTAATTTAGTTGCACAATCAAGTGATTCTTGATAAGTATGTTCTGAAAGTTTCCTGGAACATAAATTACAAATAAATTCATTCATGTAATTCATTATAACATCATACTACAAAAGATCAGCGATCTTAATTATTAATTGATTTTTGCAATTCATCAAATGTAGATTGAATTTCACTTACAACCGCCACATCTTCTAAAGTGCTAACATCACCAATTTTGTCCTTATTTGCAATTGCTTTTAATAATCGTCTCATAATTTTTCCACTGCGTGTCTTTGGAAGTTTGGAGACAAAATAAAAATCCTGAGGAACTGCAATCGCACCAACACTATTCCTAACAGTTTTTTTTAATTCATTCTTCAGTTCATTTTGTGGTGTAATCACATTCTCTTTTAACACAATAAATGCAATAATTGATTCACCTTTAATTTCATCAGGTATTGTGCATACCGCAGATTCAGCAACGTCAGGAAAAGATACTAAACTACTTTCAAGTTCAGCAGTACCAATTCTATGTCCTGCAATTTTTAGTACATCATCGGCTCTACCTAACAACCAAAAATATCCATCAGAGTCTTGCATTGCATAATCACCTGAGTAATACATATTTTCAAATTTTGACCAGTAAACATTTTTGTATTTTTGATCATCATTCCACAATCCCATTAACATTCCTGGCCAAGGATTTTTAATAATCAATAAACCCTTTGTGTTTGTGCCAACATCATTTCCATCCTCATCAACAACTCCAATACTAACACCTGGAATAGGAAGTGTTGCAGAACCTGGTTTTAATGAAAATGATTCTATTCCAGGTAATGATGAAATCATCATTCCACCAGTCTCTGTTTGCCACCATGTATCAATTATAGGACATAGTTTTTTTCCAATTATATTAAAATACCATTTCCATACTTCAGGATTTATTGGTTCACCTACAGTTCCAAGTAATCTTAAACTTGATAAATCAAATGAGTTTGGAATATCGTTACCAAATTTCATAAACATTCGTAGAGCAGTTGGTGTTGTATAAAATATTGTAACTTTGTATTTTTGAATGATATCCCACATTCTAGATATGTTAGGATAGTCTGGTGCCCCTTCATACATTACTTGTGTAGCACCATGAAGTAATGGTCCATATACAACATAACTATGACCTGTAACCCAACCAATATCAGCAGTGCAAAAATAAATATCTGAATCATTTATGTCAAATGCCCATTTGTATGTTGAATGTAACTGTGTAAGATAACCGCCAGTTCCATGTAAAACACCTTTTGGTTTTCCGGTAGTTCCTGATGTATAAAGAATGTAAAGTGGGTGTGTGCTATCAAGTGGTTCTGCATTACAAACATCAGATGCATGCTTCATTAATTCTGACCATAAATGATCTTTTTTATTTAATACTGTTTTATTTTTTATTCTTTCAACAATTATTACATGTTCAATAAAATTTATTTCTGAAACTGCATCATCCACAATCTGTTTCAATTTAATGATTTTACCTTTACGAAATCCTCCATCAGCAGTTATGACAATCTTTGACTTAGAATCCTCAATACGATCTTTTAATGAAGTAGAACTGAAACCTGAAAAAACTACAGTATGAATAGCCCCAATTCGTGCACATGCAAGCATAGAAATTGGCAATTCAGGTATCATTGGTAAATAGATTGTTACTCTATCACCTTTTTTTATTCCAAGTGATTTGAGTACGTTTGCAAATTTTTTTACTTCATGAAATAATTGAGAATATGAGAAATTTCTATGACTGCCATCTTCTCCTTCCCATAATATAGCCAATTTATCAGATTTTTTCTTTTGATGAATATCAAGTGTATTGAATGATGCATTGATCAAACCTCCCTTAAACCATTTAGAAAATGGAGGTTTCCATTCTAATACACTATCCCAACGTTTGAACCAACTTAGAGATTTTGCCTCTGATTCCCAAAAAGTGATAAAATTTTGCTCTGATAATTTACGAATTTCTGGTGATGACTTACCAAGATCTATATCAAATTTTGAAGATTCCATACAAAAGTTTTAGGATAAAGTGGTAAGTAAATGTTAAAAATTAATTAAGGTTTTTGTGAATGCATTCTATGTAACCATTCTGTTTCTTGTTCTTGTTTAGAACTAGAATCTATGGTTTGATTTTTAGAATTAACTATCATTGATGTAGATGAGATTTTCTTTTCAGGTTCTGATTCACATGGTGGTTCAGGCAATCGTGTTTGTGCATCTCCATTTTCAGTTGTATTGGATAAATACGAAACAGCAGAATCCTGGATTGGGTGAGCCTGTTCAGGTTCTGTAGGAATTATATCCTCAAGAGATAGATTTTCCAATCTAGATTTGATTTTGAAAATTTCATCTTTCTCGTGTTTCATATGTTGAAGTATTTCGTCAGTTTCTTTTTTAACTAATTCGAATATCTCTTGAGAAATCTCGTTACTTTTACTTTGAACTTTTGCATCAAAGAGCATAACTTTTACAGATTTAACTTCTGTATCGATTTCAACGACTCGTTCTTCTAATTCTGATTTAATTGCAGTTTCAGTTTCCTTGAGCGACATTAATTTGCTCTTATATTTTTCATGGATTAGTTCTGCATCAGATTTCATCTTATCGTTGTCAGAGACAATTTCCATTAATGCAGAAAGACGTCGGACAGTAAGCTCCTTTTCTCGGAGTAGACGTTGTGAGTCCAATCGCCATTTTGCTATGAAAATTATTACTTCTGGTTGAATTACGAGCTGAGAATAAGGTACTTGTTTTAGACAACCTGAGCCACAGTTGATACCAACAGTTTGAGTTGAACCATCAATATCAGTGGTAGTACCTAAAATTTTACCCATTGGTGCACCATACATATCTTTTACAGGTTTCCCAATGATCACAGCGTCGCTTTCACTCATAAGAAACAATTTCTTGATTCATATAACCAATAAAGTGTTAACAAGCTTCGAATTTTTAGTAGAAAGAAATTAACAAAGTTTACACTCTAGGCACGATCGTAATTTTAAAATTCATAAAAAAACTAAACTTGGTATTGATTGAAAAAGATGAGATAGCAGAGATACTACGATTTGTTTCAGAGTATTGGGATAAATTAAAAAATGAGCCAGAAAATGAAGCATTGAAAATGCTACCAAGTAAATTTTGGATGAAGTCTCTTGGAGGGCCAGTAGGAAATAAAGATGGACTAAAAGGTAGATGGATTACAACTTTGATGTATATAGAAGATCCAGAAATGGATAACGCATTCAAAGAAGTATTAAAACGCTGGCAAACAAAAGGACAACAAACAAGTACAGAACTTCCAAAGAAATCACCCGATCTAATTAAAATTAAAAGAGGATAAGATTAATACCAATTAGTTGACTTGATGAATATTGTCAAAGTTTTCTAATGATGAAAAAAAAATTCTGATAAAACATTTCTCTAACACTGAAAAATCTGTTTTTGCAATTACAACAGAAAAACAAGTTGATCGTGGTGCACTGATGTCAAGATATAGTAGAACTGACAAAGATATGAGAAGAATTTTTCTAGATGAATTTTTAAAAAATAAAAACAGGGGAGAAGAATTCTATAATCGAGTTTTACTTGAATATGGAGATGATTCAGTTGCAGAATTAGGTAGTGCACAGATCGCAATAGAAGGACTTTCAAACATTGCAGTAAAAAAAATAGAGGATCGTCGAATTGGTTTTTCATATCTAGAAAAATCTTCAAGATATGTATCATGGGAAAAAAAAATTAATGGTAAATACAAATTCTATCGTGAACCCACTCTTATGAAATCACGTTATGGTGATAAATATCTGGATGCATGTAATTTGGATTTTGAAATTTACACAAAAAATATTCAGCCTATGTTAAAACTAATTCGTGAAAAAGATTCAATTGAAAATTATAAATTTAAAGATAAATCAGGAATCGAAAAGAAATTCTCACAACTTAAAGATCAAGATAATATAAAATCATCTAGCAGGATCTATAATGCAGCAACAAAAGCAAAAGCACTTGATGCACTTAGAAGTTTATTACCTGCGTCAACACTAACGAATGTTGGTATAACTGGTAATGGTAGAGCATTTGAATATCTTCTTTCAATTCTTTTTAGCTCAGAATTAGATGAAGAAAAGAAATTAGCTGTAGAAATCAAGCGTGAATTAGACAAAACAGTCAAGTCTTTTGTTAGAAGAGCCAATGACAAATATGGTAAAGCATTACAAGAATATCTTGTAAACATTAGAGAGATTTCACAAAAATTAGCTAAAAAACATGCAATTGGAATTCCTAGGCGTGGAAGTAACGTAAAATTAGTTGAATGTGGAACTGAATCAGATTGTATTAACAGTATAATTACAGGATTGATCTATGAACAGTCTCATAGTATATCGTTTACAGAAATAGAAAAAAATGTTAAAAAAATTAGTTCTAATGAAAAAATCAGAATTATTAATGATTTAGCAAAAATACGAAAAAATAGAAGACATAGACCACCGCGTGCATTTGAAATGATAAACTATACATTTGATTTGCTTACAAATTATGGAATGTTTAGAGATTTCCATAGACATAGAGCACTAACTTTAGAGAGACAGTTATTGACAACTGATAATGGATTTGATACTCCAAACGAAGTAATAGAATTAGGAATTAGTAAAGATTTCAAGGAGTGTATGACATTGACAAAAGATGTTTTTAATTTGATAAGGAAAAAAAATCCAGTTCAAGGGCAATACGTTGTTAATTTTGCATACAACTATCCATATTTCATGAATATGAATTTGCGTGAAGCAACACATCTAATTGAGCTTAGAACAGTACCTCAAGGACATTCTGACTACCGTAAAGTTGCACAAAAGATGTTTAACCTAATTAAAAAGAAACACCCTATTTTATCCAAAATAATGAAATATGTTGATTTAAATGAATATGAATTAGAAAGATTCGAATCAGAAAAACGAACTGAAGAAAAAAGGAAGAAAAAATGACATATAAAATTTCTAAAACAGATGAAGCATGGGAAGGACAATTAACACCAGAACAATTTCAAGTATGTAGAAAAAATGATACAGAGAGACCGTTCACTGGAATCTATAATGATTGTAAAGAAAAAGGAATTTACAATTGTTTATGCTGTGGAGTAAAGCTTTTTTCGTCAGATACAAAATTTGATTCTGGTAGTGGATGGCCAAGTTTTTTCAAGTCAATAAATGATGAAAATATAGAATACATAAAAGATGAAAGTTATGGTATGGAGCGAACTGAAGTTAATTGTAAACATTGCGGTTCACATCTAGGGCATGTTTTTGATGATGGACCACAGCCTACAAAACTAAGATATTGTATAAACTCAGCGTCATTAGATTTAGAAAAAAGTTAAATTAAATAATACATCTAGAGTGGCAACATCATGCGAATAATATTATGTGGTTTTGGTGTTGTTGCACAAAGTTTAGCAAAACTTCTCGAATCAAGGACATCTGATCTTTACTCAAAGTATGGCATGAAGCCACGAATAGTTGGAGTTTTTGATAGTAAAGGAAGCGCACACGATAATTCTGGACTAGACCTGAAAAAATTGATTAGTGTAAAAAAAGAATTTGGTAGTGTTAGGGGATATAATAAATCTGAAAAAATAATTTCAGGTTTAGAAATGATAGAGAGTCTTGATGCAGATGTATTGATTGAAACAACAGCCAGTAATTATAAAGATGCAGAACCTGGAATGAGCCATATCATAAATGCCATGAAAAAAGGACTACATGTAATTTCTGTTAACAAAGGACCACTGGCATTAGCATTTCCATCTCTTATGGAACTAGCAAAATATAATCAAGTTTTGCTAAGATTTAGTGGTACAGTAGGTGGTGGTACACCAATTTTAGACTATGCAAAAAACAGTTTACGCGGAGAAAAAATTGTTTCATTTCAAGGAATTCTAAATGGAACTACAAATTATATTCTAACAAATATGGGAAATGGTCTTTCATTTGATGATGCATTAAAAGATGCAAAAAATAAAGGATATGTTGAAGCAGACGAATCACTTGATTTAGATGGATTAGATGCTGCTGCAAAATTAGTTATTTTAGCAAACTGGATAATGGGATTGAAGGTTACAATGAAAGATATAGAACGAATAGGAATTCGAAAATTGACTTCATTAGACATAGATGAGGCATCTAAAAAATCATGTTCGATAAAACTCATAGCATCTTGTAATGATAAATTAGTAGTTAGTCCTATAGAGATAAAAAACGACGATCCTTTATGTGTAGATGGAACACTAAATTCAATTTCATTCACTTCCGAGCATTCAGGAACCCAGACCATTATAGGTAGAGGTGCAGGAGGAACTGAGACAGCAAGTTCTATTTTAAGAGACCTATTAGATATTAGAAAAGAGATTTCCAAAACTTGAAAACTAATCTAATTTCAAAAAGTGAGACCTCTACAATTCTCAAGGAAATATCTCTAAAATGGAGACAGGATATGCCAAAAATAAAAAATCTTATGTCACATTATGTAGATGCAGAATCACAAATACTAATTGGTGACAGCTTGAAGATACTTAGAATAAATGATGAATACATACCATTTTTGAGCGAAATCAAACTATTAGAAAGATTTCCAAACGTAGTAGTAGACATGGGTGCAGTCAAATTCATGTGTAATGGTGCAAATGTAATGAGACCTGGAATTAAAAATTATTCAGATTTTTCAAAAGATGATATAATTTGTGTCGTAGAAGAATCACAGCACAAATTTCTAGCAGTTGGTAAAGCATTAGTTAACAGTTCAGAAATGAAAAAAATGTCCAAAGGTGAAGTTATTAAAAATTTACATTATATATCGGATAAATATTGGGAAATTTCTAAAATACTATAGACTAATTAATTTTTTGAGTAAATTCTTGTACTCCATCTTTGTTAACTACTAAAATATCTATACCATCACCGCTAAATGAATCTCTCATAGTAGCAGAACGAACAGCTTTAGTTGCTAATTCTATGGCATCCTTTTCATTCATGTTTTCTTTGAATTGTGGATCCAACACGCCTAATGCCATTTCAGCACCAGTACCAACTGCAGCGTATTCATCAGGAAGAACTGACCCAAGTGGATCAAGTGTGTAAATTGTTGGTTTCTCAACCATACCACCAACTATTACTTGTGTCAATAATGGAAAATATCTTCTTTCATACATCATATTTGACATCATCTTAGCAATTGTGTTAGGTGGAACTTCTCGTTTTAATTCCATTTTTCTAATTTTTGCTAATGCAGAAATCTGTAATGATAATAATTGCATATCAGCAACAAGACCTGCACATGTAGCACCGACTTTTGCAGTTATTGGAAATGTTTTCTTTGTTGTTTTACTAACAAGAAAGTTTCCATATGCTATACGACGTTCACTAGCAAAAACAACACCTTTGTCAAATGTTATTCCAACAGCTGTTGCACCAGGCATATACATTGACATGGAATAACTTTCTAACAAGACAATAAAAGTCATTACAAAAATTTATGCGCAGCCTTGCTTTTGAATAACTAAAAAATAGGAGATCGTCAATTGCCGAGTAACGCTTTAGCGTGATACACGCGGTCAACGTTTCTGACTAGTTAACGATCAGTTTAACGACGACGTTTCTTTGCTCCGCC
>Ga0310120_10001872_pt1 | contig 15676 bp, 12 predicted proteins | sample CB27_AW_983_MG_FD_203506 | JGI IMG/M metagenome (GOLD analysis project Ga0310120, IMG submission 203506) | Marine microbial communities from Western Arctic Ocean, Canada - CB27_AW_983 | ecosystem: Environmental > Aquatic > Marine > Oceanic | place: Canada: Western Arctic Ocean | collected...
CACACCGTCGAGCAGGAATTCACTGCCGTCTTTTTTTGCGGTGGTTTGGGGGCGAAGGACATCGAAGTCGAATCGTGGCTCGACCATGGCCAGCGACCCGGGAACGAACGAGTCGCCCATCAACCCCGGGAGAATCTCGCTCTGGAGGGAATCGCTCCCGAAGTCCGCGACCGGATATCCAAGCAGTCCCGGCGACAAGACGGCGAGCGCGATCGCCATGTCTCCCCATGCGAGCTCTTCCGCGATCAGAACGCCCGTAATGGCCGACCGTTCGCCGCCGCCGCCGTGCGCTTCCGGCAGCGAGTTGGCGACCAGACCCAATTCATGGGCGGCTTCGACCACGCTTGCCGGCGGTTCGCCCGCTTCGTCGGCCTCGCGACACACAGGGCGAATCTCGTTTTCCGCGAACGCGCGAACGGTCTCGATGATGAGGGCTTGTTCTTCGCCCGGTTCGAAGTCGATCATCGGTGGTTCTCCCCGTTGCGTCGATCCGGTCGATCGCGCAACCAAGCGAGCCTATCAATTTGACGACCGACTCGCCTTCGACCTCCATCGGGGCTGAAGGACGGCGCTCGAAGCGGCGATCCTGGTCGGTCATCGTGCGTTTTGGCCGATCGAGTTTGGTCGTCTTCGGTCGGCTGGTGAAAGACTTGGCGATTGGTCCGGTGTCTTCCTGCAACCATTCGTTGCGCGCTCGTGTTCGTTGTCGCGAGGATACTTCGGCGTCGACCGGTTGACGTTGTTTTGGGGCCGTTGTAACCAGATGCGCGGCTTGATGGGGCGCCCGGGTTCTTCACTCGAACGCCAATTCAAGTAGTGGCCGTTGAAGCGACTTCAAGAAGAACCGATGAGTAGAACCGATCTCTTTGCGACGGAATTCGAGACTTTCCGGAGCTTCGGCGCAGAGAGTTCATGGAGCGAGTGCACGGTGGACGTGGTGTGGGTGATCGCCGAGATCCCAATCCATTAGAGCCACTAAACCCACTACGTCATGGTCGTCGTGGTCGTGCGCCGATGGGGCCGTATCTCGTCTATGTCCGAGCGAACGAACGAGCAAATGGAAAAACAAGACGGTCACGAGACTTCCCGAAGCGCCGCAACCCGCGCGATTTCCGCAGACCTGGCGAACGCCGGCACGATTGCTGCGGTCGAGGACAAGTCGTATTCATTGCTGATCGCTTCATCGATGGTGCTGTTTGCCGCGGCGCTGGCATTCTGGTCCGGCTGGCCCGATTCGAGTGGTGGCGAGGCCAACGCAGCCGCGGGTGACGTTCTGATCGCCACCAGCGTCTGCGACGCCCATTCACTGCGGCTGCAGCAAGAAGATGATCCCGATCTCGAGATCGAAATTCCTGCCGAGTTCGACAAGCAATGGCCCTCGGCGAATGCTTGCCAATCGGCCATCGACGCATGGGATCCAGAGGCCCCGGGGCCCATCCAGCCGATCCCTTTCAGTCATAAACATCACGCGGGCGAGTTCGAGATCGACTGTCTCTACTGCCATTCAGGCACCGACGTGTCCCAGGCGGCTGGCGTTCCCTCTGTAGAAGTCTGTATGGGCTGCCATTCGCAATTCCCACTCGAGTACGACCAGATCGAGGGAATTCGAATCCTGAAGGACTACTGGGAAAGCAAGAAGCCGATCGAATGGGTCCAGATCCATCGCCTTCCCGAATACGTCCAGTTCCGGCACAACCGCCACATCAAGGCGGGGCTCGATTGCCAGACGTGTCATGGGCCGGTCGATGAATTGGACAAGCTGTATCTCGTTCCCGACACGCGTCTTGGTTACCTGGTTCCGGTTGCGAAGTTGGAGATGGGTTGGTGCATCAATTGCCATCGACAGAATCATCAACAGGCGTCGCAAGACTGTCTGACGTGCCACTACTAACGACTCGCCTGGCCGAGCAAGGTCCGGGTGTCTCCCGCTCCAAGGTGAAAGCCGAAAGGGCGTACGAATACGGTCGAGAAGTCTTCTCGATCAAATGGAATTAGGGAAATTGCATGTCCGAGCTTGATCGTCGTGACTTCCTGAAAATTGTCGGCCTCTCGGCGGGTGCTGCAGCCGCCGCCGGGTGTAGTGATCCGGCAGACAAACTGATCCCGTACGTGATTCAGCCCGAGGAGATCACTCCCGGAATCGCTGTCATGTACGCCTCGACCTGTCAGGAATGCTCTGCGGCTTGTGGCCTTCATGTGAAGACCCGGGAAGGCCGCCCGATCAAACTCGAAGGAAACCCGGAGCATCCGATCAATCAGGGTCGACTCTGCGCGCGCGGACAAGCCGGTATCGGTCGAACCTATCATCCGGACCGAATCGAGGGACCTGCTCAGCGAAGTGGTGATGGTTCTCTTCAGGCGCTGACCTGGGATGATGCGAAGAACAAGCTCGCGGCCAAGCTCGGCAGCGCCGCTTCGAAGACCTGGATCCTCGGTGGCACGGTCGGTCCCTCGCTCGACGGATTGCTCGATGGCTTCGCCAAGGCAGCGGGCATTGGAGGCCGTCTTTCTTACGATTCCTTTGGTCAACAGGCCCTGATCGCGGCGAGCCAGTCCGTTTTCGGCGTCGCAGCCGCACCGATCTTCGACGTTTCAGATGCGGATCTGGTGATTGATTTCGGTTCCGACTTCCTCGACACCGGTGTCTCGCCTACCGAACACGCGGGACAGTTGGCGAAGAGCCGTGACATGAACGCTCATGCCGATGGCGGCGCACGCTTGATCTCGATCGGTCCCCGCCAGAATCTCACTGCCTCGAACGCCGACATCTGGGTTCCGGCGGCTGCAGGCAGCGAAGGACTCCTGGCGTTGGCGCTGGCAAAAGCCGTCGCAAAGAAGACGGGCTCGAATATTGCCAGCTCGGCCATTTCCGGGGCCGATATCGGCAAGGCCGTTTCCGCTGCCGGAATCGAGCGGGCCTCCTTCGACCGCGTCGCCGAGAAGATCGCTTCCGCGCACCACGCGGTTGCCCTGCCGCCGGGTATCGCCGCGGCGACGACGGCGGGTGCCGGTGCCGCAGCGGCCGTGTTGCTGCTCAACGCCGTGATCGGTGCGCTCGGTCATCAGCTCAAGTACCCGGCCTCTGATGCGCGGCCGGTCTCGAGTCTCAAGGATGTACTCGCCCTGATTGGCGAGATGAAGGCGGGCAACGTCGATTGCCTCTTGATTCACGATTTGAACCCCGTGTACTCGCTTCCCGCGTCGGCCGGATTCAAGGAAGCCCTTGCAAAGGTCGACCTCGTCGTTTCCTTCGCGTCGCTCATCGACGAGACTTCCGAGGTTTCGAATCTTCTGCTTCCGGACCACACCTCGATGGAGCGCTGGGGCGACGCCAACCCCCGACCGGGCGTTCGTTCGATCGTCCAACCGACGATTCGTCCGCTCTTCGACACCCAAGCGCTCGGTGATACGCTGCTGAGCGTCGCCCGCGCGATGGGGGGTGGAGTCGCCGACGGACTTCCGGCCGGTAGTTGGAAGAGTGTCGTCGAGGCGAACTGGTCCGACACGAATTGGCGCCAGGCGCTCGCTCGCGGGGGCGTCTTCGAAGCGACCCCGACACGTGACGTGAGCGTCTCGAGCGATGCCGCTTACCTCCGCCCGAGCGCGCCGCGACTGCAGGGCGGCGGTGCCTTTACGGTCATCGCCTTTCCGCATTCCTATTACGGCGATGGTCGGGGCGCCGCGCTCCCTTGGATGCAGGAGATTCCGGATCCGGTCACGAAGCTGTCGTGGAATTCCTGGGCAGAAATTTCGCTCAAGAAGGCGAAGGAGATGGGCGTCGTCTTTGGGGACGTGATCAAGATCGAGACCGAATCGGGATCGATCGAAATTTCGGCCTTTCCCCGTGGCGGTGTGCGTGACGACGTCGTCGCCATCCCGATCGGTCAAGGACATACGGTTGGTCACTACGCGTCGATGGCAGGCGATGACCAGCCTGGCGTCGCGAGAGGCGCCAACGTTGCGGCCATCCTCCCGGCGGCCCATGACGAAGCCGGTGGGCAGGCCTTCCTGTCGACGAGTGCGAAGGTGAGCAAGGCAGGTCGCTTCCGGCGGCTAGCGCTTTCGCAGTGGACGGACAACCAGCGCAAGCGGGGTCTGGCCCAGGAAGTTTCGATTCACGATCTGACGAAGGGCGGAATGGCGCATTTTGCGGCCGTGGCAAACGCTTCGGAAGATTCCGGCCATGGGGAGGCTGCAGCCGGCGGACATCATTTCGAAGGTCCGCCCTTCGAGTTCGATCCCAAGAACGATGCGGAACCGGGTCAGCCCTACCGATGGGGAATGACCATCGACAACGACAAATGCACGGGCTGTAGCGCCTGTATTGCGGCTTGCTACATCGAGAACAACGGCGTGATCGTCGGTGAACTCGAAGCGATTCGACATCGCGAGATGAATTGGATTCGGATCGAACGCTATGTCGGCGAGGGCAATGACGATGTGCGCGAAGATTCCGAGCGTCGCCCGACGCCCGACGGCGAAATCCTTGGCCATGCGGAAGTCCGGCATCTTCCCATGCTCTGTCAGCATTGTGGCGCGGCGCCTTGCGAGGCGGTCTGCCCCGTGATCGCGACCTATCACTCGCCCGAAGGCATCAACGGGATGACCTACAACCGTTGTGTGGGGACTCGATACTGCGCAAACAACTGTGTCTACAAAGTTCGTCGCTTCAACTACTTCGACTATGGCCGGCTCAACTGGCCCGGCTTGCTCGGTCTGATGCTCAATCCGGATGTCACCGTCCGGAATCAGGGCGTGATGGAGAAATGTTCGTTCTGTTCCCAGCGGATCGAGGCGGCCCGGCAGCCCGCCAAGGATGAGGGCAGGGAGATCGGGGATGGCGAGGTCGTGACCGCATGTCAACAGGCCTGCCCCTCGGACGCGATCACCTTTGGAAACTACAGGGAAGAGTCGAGCTCGGTCTCAACGCTGGCCAGACAAGGCGAGGATCGCGCCTACCACGCGCTCCAGGAACTCAATACACGACCCGCTGTGACCTACCTCGCACAGGTACGGCGCGAGAAGAACGAGGGAGTCCACTAAATGGCACCGCCTCCTGCGTCTGCGGTCGCTGATGCGATGAATGCTCCGGCCAGGCCGAGGGATTCACAGACGAACGTCGACATCATGGCTGTTACCAAAGGTTTTCACTGGCCCTGGTTGCTGGCCTTCCTCTTCGCTGTGGCCGGGGTTTTGATGGCCCTCGGAGCATTGATCTACGAGACCTACTACGGCCTCGGTGTTGCCGGTTATCAGGCGCCCGTCTTCTGGGGTGTCTACATCATCACCTTCGTCTTCTGGATTGGTATCGGCCACGCCGGAACCCTGATCTCGGCGATTCTCTTTCTCTTCCGTGCCAAGTGGCGAAACGCGATCAACCGCGGCGCAGAGACGATGACCGTCTTCGCTGTCTTGACGGCGGCGCTCTTCCCGCTCATTCATATCGGTCGCCTGTGGAAGTTCTACTTCCTGCTCCCGTATCCGAATCAGCGTTACCTCTGGGTCAACTTCAAGAGCCCGCTTCTCTGGGACGTGTTCGCGATCAATACGTATCTGACGATTTCGGTTCTCTTCTTCATCGTCGGCCTGATTCCCGACATCGCCGTTGCCCGCGATCGCGCTGTGGGCTGGAAGAAGGCGATCTACACGATCGTCGCGGCCGGCTGGCAGGGCACTGGAAAGCAGTGGAAGGCGCACAACCGAGCGGTCCTGCATCTGTCGGGTATTGCGACGCCGCTGGTTCTCTCCGTCCACTCCATCGTGTCCTGGGACTTCGCGATGTCGATCGTTCCGGGCTGGCACGCCACGATCTTCGCTCCCTACTTCGTCGCGGGCGCGATCTTCGGCGGTTTCGCCATGGTGCTGGTCGTGATGATTCCCGTTCGCCGGATCTTTCGACTCGAGCGCTACATCACCGATTACCATTTCGAGAACATGGCGAGGTTCATTCTCTTCACCTCGTTGATCTGCGGATACGCCTACGGTGCGGAATATTTCATCGCCTGGTATTCGGGCGTCGAACCGGAACAGACCTCGTTCTGGCAGCGCGCATTCGGGCCCTATTGGTTCTCGACCTGGTGCATGATCATTTTCAATGTCGTCATGCCGCAATTGCTTTGGATCAAGAAGCTCCGCACGAATATCCCGTTCCTCTTCGTGCTCTCCTTCTTCATCAATCTCGGCATGTGGTTCGAGCGATACGTGATCATCATTACGTCGCTTTCTCGCGAATACGTTCCGGCGGCCTGGGGTCTGTACATCCCCTCGACCGTCGAGCTCATAGTTCTGTCCGGCAGCTTCTGCTGGTTCAGCATGTTCTTCCTTCTCTTTCTCAAGATTTTTCCGATCATCGCCATCAGCGAGGTGAAAGAGTTGGAGATCCACGCGAGAGATCATGCCCAAGCCCAAGCACAGGGAGGTGCACACTAGATGACAACGTTAGTCAGCGTGTACGACCTGCCTTCGGATGTCTCGACCGTCGTGCGGAAACTCAAGAGTCGTGGGTTCGAGGATCTGACGACCTACTCGCCGGCTCCCTTCGAGGAAATCGAAGAAGCCGAGGATCCCAAGCCTTCCGCAGTTCGACTCTTTACCCTGATCGGTGGCTTGACCGGCGTCGTCACTGGATTCGGCATTCAGATCTGGATGTCGATGGATTGGCCGATCAAGATTGCCGGTAAGAACATCGCGGCGATTCCTCCGATGTGGATCATCGGCTTCGAGCTGACGATTCTGTTCGGCGGCATCCTGACCGTGCTGGGTCTTGTGATTCTGGGCGGACTCTATCCGCGCTCCCTCGATGAGCACTACAGCCCGCGCTTCTCGGCTGAAGAGTTTGGTGTCGTCGTTCGCTGCGAAGAGCGAGATGTCGCCGAGGTCGAATCTCTCATGCGGGACAACAACGCCAAGGAGGTGACCCTTGCAGCCTCGCACTGATCACAGCCCTGTGGCCGCTTCTCCAAGGATCCTCGCGATCGCGCTTGCGCTCTTCCTTTTCGGGTCGACCGGCTGCTGGGAGCAGGCCTCCGTCGAATGGTGGCCGCAGATGAAGTGGCAGGCGGCCGTGCAAGCCTTTGAGCTGAATCCCTACCAGGATCGAGGCGCTCTCTTCTCTCCGCCCGAAGGTACGGTTCCCGTCGGCTGGGGTGATGTCATCGACCCAGCGTTGCTGTCTCTCGCGGAACAAGAGACCGTGATGAATCCACGCTCGGCGAGCCTCACTTCCCTAAAGAATGGAGAGGCACTCTTTAATGTGAATTGTGCGGCATGCCACGGTCCGACCGGTGCTGGAGATGGACCGATCGCGGCGCCCAACGGTCCCATCACAGGCGTGTTGCCGATCGGCCCGGGTTCACCGCTTGGCTTCAATCTCGCCGCCGCACTTACGGACGGACATATCTACACGACGATTTCTCTCGGGCGAGGTCGGATGCCGAACTATCGACGCATCTCACCGGATGGTCGTTGGGATGTCGTGAATTACTTACGTGACCTCGCCGGTCAGGGAGGTCGATAGTGAGCACCGCAGCCATGGCCGCTGAACGCGCGAACCCGGGCGCATTGCCCCAGCCGCTCACGAATCTTTGCGTGGCATTCGTCGTACTGGGCGTCGTCTCGTTCATCGGTGGCCTGACCACTGAACCTCAGACCGCCTGGCTGGCCTATCACGCGAATTTCATCTTCTTCACGATGCTCGCCACCGGTGGTCTCACGCTGACCGCGATCTACGCGATCGTGGGTGCGTCCTGGCCGGGCCCGTATCGGCGCTTTGCGGAGTCGCTGGCCGCCTTCATCCCCGTTGCCCTCATTCTTGGCATCATCGGCGTCTTCGGCGGAGAGCATATTTTCGACTGGCAGAAGAACGGTGCGATGCACGGCAAGGAAGCGTGGCTGAATACCACGCGCTTCTACCTGATGGACATCGGGCTGCTCGCGCTCATGTCGCTGCTGAGTGTGATGTTCCTTCGTGCATCAGCCCGACCCACCCTTCGCAATCTCGCCGAGAACGGCGAGGGATTCGCAAAGCGCATGGCCGAGAAATGGACCGCCGGCTGGAAGGGCGACGAAGAGGAACGCCTCGCTGCCAAGAAGCGGACGGCGGTTCTCGGGCCCTTGATCGCGCTCACCTACGGATTTGGCTTTGCTTTCTTTGCCTTTGATCAGGTCATGTCCATGGAGCAGGCCTGGTTCTCGAATCTCTTCGGAAATTTCGTTTGTTGGGGCGGCATCCTCTCGGCGGTTGCGGCCTGCGCGCTCTCGGGCGTGCTCAGCCGGGACATCGACGGCTTCGGTGGACAGATTACCGAGCGTCGAATGCACGACATCGGCAAGTTGATGTTCGCCTTCTCGATTTTCTGGATGTATCTGTTCTGGTCCCAATATCTGGTCATCTATTACGGCAATCTGCCGGAGGAGACCTTCTTCCTGCGCGATCGACTGGGCGACCAGTTCATGATCGACAAGGGCTACTCGGCCGCCGCTTTCGCGAAGAGCTGGGGGAATTGGGACTTCGAGTGGGCGCGTCTCCAGACCGGCTATGGTTGGGTCTCGATGACGGTTTGGGCCTGCAACTGGCTGATCCCGTTTTTTGTCTTGCTCGGCCAGCGACCGAAGAAGACCCCGTGGATCGCCGGTCCCGTGGCAGCGACCTTGCTCTTCGGATTGTGGCTCGAGCGAAACGTGCTGATCTGGCCGTCGGTGATCAAGGGCGACATGCTCTCGTGGTTCGGCGCGATTCAGGTCGGCATCGGCCTGGGCTTCCTGGGACTCTTCATGCTGGTGGTGCTCTACTACTCGCGTGTCTTTCCGACGGTGGCGGTTTCGACCGAGGATTGATTCCTCGAGAGCGAACTGCGCTTCGGACGATTCTCCGAAATGCTGCGGAACCTTCCCACGCGGGTCGGTTCCGTATCGTCGTTCTGAGCCCGTTTCGAAACCTCCTCGCGTAGAGGTGTTGGGACGGGCTCTTCGGTCTGCTTCGGAGCGCTAAGGTTCGATGATGCCTTCGGATGATCTGTCGAATAGCTGGGATGAAAGGGTGCCGAATCGACGGATCGCCCTGGCGTCGGGAGGCGCGATCCTGCTCGAGCGCGACGGCTTTCGCATCATCGAATCCCAGGGCCGCAAGAGGTCCACGATTCATCCGTACGAATCGATGACCCATGTCTATGCGGCGGATCAGATGCTGCTCATCGGGTTGAAGTCGGGCATGCTGACGATTCGCAACGGTCGCTTTCGGGATCCCGAGGCGGGTCCGATGGAGGTGCGCCGCCTGCTTCTCGAAAGATTGGCCGATCGGCCCGACGGTCGACATTTTCTAGGCGAGATGGACGAAGTCGATCGTCTCGGCTCACGCCGAAGCTTCAGCGGGGTCACCTGGGCCACAGTATTGCTGTGCGTCCTCGGGACCGGGTTCCAGTTGCGTGACCCTCTGGTCGAACAGGTGGGCGCCTTTGTTCCGGATCTCTTCACACGAGGCGAATTCTGGCGGGCCGTGACCGCACATTTCCTGCATGGCATGCCGCAGCTGCCCTTTCATCTGGCCGTCAATGTCGGCGGTCTGGCCGTGTTGGGCCATCTCGTCGAGCGCCCGCTCGGATCCTGGCGAATGGCCGTGATCCTGGCCTGCGGCGCCGCGGGTACGATCGTGGGAATTCAGTTCGCGGACCAATCGACTGTGATCGGTGCTTCGGGGCTGGTGGCCGCCCTTGCGGGCGCAATTCTCGCGCTCGAACTCAATTACCCCGAATCGCTTCCCGTGTTCTGGAGACTCCCTCGCCGACTCTTCGTGGGCGTGTTGATTCTGCAATTCGTCGTGATCGATCGGCTTTTATCGAGCTTCGTTGCCGGAGGGGCGCATTTCGGCGGTTTCACCGCGGGTTTTCTCGCAGCATGGTTTCTCGGACCGCCGACTCTCGAGAGCATCATCCCCACCGGGCGAGTCCGGATGGCCGTCTACGGGGCGATGGTCGCGCTCGTGCTGGGTGTCCTCGGCGCGCTGCCGCTGATCCGGCACGATATGCCTGCACTCGAACGACACGCCTCGCGTCTGTTGAATACTCCGGCGACCCTCGAGCTCTACCCCTTCGAAAACGCGGCGGCCTGGTTCATCGCGACCGAAGGAGGGGCCACACTGGTCGGCCTCGACTTCGCTGTCGCGCTGGCAGATCGAGCCGTGGCCAGCACTGGGCGGATGCATCCGGGAATTCTGGATACACTGGCGGAGGCGCTCTTCCAGAGAGGGGATCGGCTGGGTGCGGTGCTCACGATCGACGAAGCGATTCGTCTGATGCCCGGCGAGAGCTATTTCATCGAACAGCGGCGAAGGTTCACGGGCGAACGCGAAAACGACGATCGACCGCCGCCGCCGGGCAGCGCGCCCGACGGTGCACGGGCTTTCGACGACGACTATCAGGACGATGAATTCCAGACTCCACCGATCGATCCCGACGCACCCCGGATGACGATCTGAACTCGAACGAGAGGATACGAAGCATGGCACCCGAAACGAGATCCAGCTCCATTCCCCTACCCGCGGTCGCACTCGCCGCGGTTCCCGGACGTCGTAAGACAACGCTCGAATTGGCTCGCGCGATCGAAGAGCGTGGCTTCGCCGGGATCTACTGCGCCAGCTTTGGTGACGCGTTGGGCTTGTCCCAATCGCTCGCGCAGGTGACCGAGAAACTCACCTTCGGGACTTCGATCGTCAATCTCTACATGCGTCACGTTTCGGACTACGCGCACACGGCCGCGATGATTCACGAGCTGTCGAACGGACGCTTTCGCTTCGGTGTTGGAGTGAGTCATGGGCCCGTGAACCGGCGTGCGGGAGTCGACGCAGGGAAACCGCTATCCGACATGCGAGAGTTCATCACGAACCTGCGGGCGACGCCGCGAACCGGAGACTTGCCGCCGATCATCGTCGCGGGCTTGCGTAAGAAGATGGTGGCGTTGGCCGGAGAACTCGCCGAAGGTGTCGTCTTCGCGAATGCCTCGCGGAGTCACTTCCCGACGTCGATCGCTGTCTTGACCGAGGATCAGCGAGCCAGCGGCGAGTTTTTCCTGGGTAATATGATTCCGACCTGCATTTCCGATGATCTCGAGGCTGCGGCCGCCGTCAATCGAAGGACCTTGAAGATGTATCTGGGTCTTCCGAACTATCGGAATTACTGGAAGGAAGCGGGCTATGTCGAGGAGATGGAGGCAGTCGAGGCAGCACTCGAAGCGGGCGATCGAGATCGATTGCCTGAGCTGATGACGGATCGCTGGCTCTCGGACTCCACGCTCTACGGTCCTGCGGACCGGGTGCTCGAAGGCCTCCAGGAGTGGTATGACGCCGGGCTGCGCACGCCGATCCTGGTGCCGTCTTCGGCGGTCGGGAACCAGCTGAAAGCCTTCGAGGAGTTCTTCGCACTCTTCGACCGGCTTTAGCTCTGGAATCGCAGCGTCGGTATCTCGACATGCCTAACACAGCCGAAGATGAACAGATAGGAGAAAAGACATGAGCGAGAGCGCTTCCGAGTCAGTCGAGGATTATGCGCGTGTATTCAGTGGCCTGGTCAGCGAGGTTGGCAAGGTCATCGTCGGTCAGGAAGAGATGATCTCGAGACTCTTGATCGGCGTGCTTTCGAGTGGACATGTTCTTCTCGAGGGCGTACCCGGACTGGCGAAGACGCTGACCGTTCGAACGCTGGCGACTGCCATCGACACGAAGTTCTCGCGGATTCAGTTTACGCCCGACATGCTTCCGGCCGACGTGATCGGAACCGAGATCTTCAACCCGAGAGAAGGCACGTACAGCGTCAAGCAGGGCCCGATCTTCTCGAATCTGATCCTTGCGGACGAAATCAATCGTGCTCCGGCCAAGGTCCAGGCAGCCCTTCTCGAAGCGATGCAGGAGCGCCAGGTCACGATCGGTGGCACGACCTATCCCTTCGACGAACCCTTCCTCGTTCTCGCGACTCAGAATCCAATCGAGCAAGAGGGCACCTATCCACTGCCGGAAGCGCAGATCGATCGCTTCATGCTGAAAGTCGTCGTCGGCTATCCCTCGAAAGAAGAAGAGCGAAAGATCGTCGATCGCATGGCGACCGGTCAGCCCGAGGCGCAGATCGGCCACGCAGTGACGCCCGAACAGATTCTGGCTGCTCGCAAGGTCGTGGACGAAGTCTTCGTCGATGAGAAGGTGAAGAGTTATGTCATCGATCTCGTACATGCGACGAGGGATGCCAAGGCCGCCGGCTTTGCGGATCTCGAGGGGATGATCGAGATCGGTGCGTCGCCGCGGGCGTCGCTCTTCTTGACCAAAGCCGCCAAGGCCCACGCCTTTCTTCAGGGACGCAACTATGCGACGCCCCACGACGTCAAGAATCTCGCTCTCGACATCCTTCGACATCGCGTGGTCGTGACCTACGAAGCCGAGGCGCAAGGCAAGACGAGCGAGGACATCATCGAACGCATCCTCGCTGGTGTACTCGTTCCTTAGCCCGTCGTTCAGACATCTATTCCAGGAATCCTTGATGCTCACCAGCGAAATCATTCGTCGCGTCCGAGAAATCCAGGTCCGTACGGGACGCCAGGTCGCGGACGTGTTGGCCGGAGAGTACGTCTCGGTTTTCAAAGGGCGGGGCATCGAATTCGATGAAGTTCGCCCCTATGTGCCCGGCGACGACGTTCGATCGATCGACTGGAACGTCACGGCGCGTATGGGCGAGCCGTTCGTCAAGCGTTATGTCGAAGAGCGTCAGCTCACCTTGATGCTGATGGCGGATGTGTCCGCTTCCCAGGACTTCGGATCGGGCGACCGGAGCAAGCGCGAGGCGACCGCCGAACTCTGTGCACTCCTCGCGTTTTCGGCGACGAGAAATGACGACAAGGTGGGGCTGGCCCTCTTTCACAGCGAACTCGAGGAGTTCATTCCACCACGCAAGGGCCAGAAGCATGCCCTGCGCGTGGTTCGCGAAGTACTTGCGCATGGCCAGGTGGATGAATTCGCCGCAGCGAGCGATCCGCCGGGCCTCCTGTCGAGAATGCGCTCGCTATTTCTGCAGGGCAGGTCGCCGCGAGCGCCCCGAGAGTCGACGGATATCAGCCATGCCGTCGAATTCTTCATGCAGGTGACGAAGCGTCGCACGATCTGTTTCGTCGTCAGCGATTTTCTCGACGAGAACTTCGAGAAGGCCATGGTCGTGGCGAATCGGAAGCATGACGTGATCGCGGTTCTCGTGACGGATCCGAATGAGCTCGAAATGCCAGATGTGGGGCTGGTCGCGCTGCGCGATGCTGAATCGGGCGAGACCCGGCTGGTCGATACGAGTTCGAGGGCTCTTCGAGCAGAGATCGAAGAGGAGGCCTCTGCGCGGGTCCACGAGTTGGCTCGCCGATTCGCGGCAGTTGGGATCGACTTCATACATGTCGATGCCGCGGGCGATGTCATCGATCCGCTGGTTCGTTTTTTCAAGATGCGCGAGCGGAGAGGCCACTGATGGGCCGGTTTTCGATCTCGGTCCGGGCCCTTTGGATCGTATTCTTCGTCATGTCGGCGTTCCGATCGGCGGAAGCCTCCGAGACCATCGAGCACGAGAGCACGCTCGGGCCCGTCCACGTCCACCTCATCCTCTCGCCCTCCCAGCCCGTGATCGGCGACGTCGTCGAACTCGAACTCGTCGTCGAGGCGTTGCCCGGCGTGGAAATCCTGATGCCGGAATTCGGGGAGGCTCTCGGCCGGTTCGAAATCGTCGACTTCGCGCCAAGTGAGGAAGAGAACGATTCGGGCAGTACCGTGGCGCGGCAGAAATATCGACTTCAGCCGGCGCATTCGGGCAGCCAGACGATTCCCCCTCTGCGGATCGAGTTCATCGATCGTCGACCGGGACAAGTCGCCGCGCCCATGGGCGAGGACGCCTTCGAGATCCTGACTGAACGAATCACACTCGAGGTCGCTTCGATCCTTGGCCCGGATGTGCCCCTCGAATTGCGACCCCGTCATCGAGATCTCGGTCCGCGCAGGCGCGAGTCGGTCCCTTCGTGGGCGTGGGCTGCGGGAGCGCTCCTTGTCACCGCGGCGTTGGGACCCTTCGCGTGGCGCTACTTCGTCGTCGCTCGAGAGCGAAGGCGTCGACAGAGCGCCTATGAAGTGGCGCGGAGCGAGCTCGATCGCCTGTTGCTGAGCGGTCGGCCTAACACGGAAACCATGGATGCGTTCTACGTGAAGCTCTCGCTGATCGTCCGGAGTTATCTCGAGGATCGATTCGGACTCCGCTCGCCCGAGCTGACGACACAGGAGTTCTTGACCGAGATGGGCCGATCTCCCGACCTCGCACGCTCCCATCAGCGCCTTCTCCAGGGTTTTCTCGAAGAAGCCGACCTCGTGAAATTCGCCGGTCACCGTCCTGGACCCGAAGTCGTCGCAGAGTCGATTTCGGCTGCTGAACAATTCCTGACCGAGACGCGGGACTTCGTTTCGACGACGGTTCCCTTGCAAGCCGGATCCGCGGAGTCATCGCGTGCCTGAGCTCAACAATTTCGAGTTCAGCGATCCGCTCCTGCTTCTCTTTGGGCTCTTTGCACCTCTGGTTTTCGTTCAGGCGAGCCGGATCCCCGCCGTCGTTCGCTATTCGAGCCTCCGGCTCGTCGACAGTCGATCGCATTCGCTTCGCTCGAGGCTCTCCTGGCTGCCGGCCGCACTTCTTGCCCTCGCGATGCTGACGCTCTCGATTGCACTGGCTGGACCCCGGACCGGCAATGCGGTCAGCGAGGTCAAGCGAGAGGGCATCGCGATTGGCATGGTCGTCGATCGATCCGGATCGATGCAGGCGCGAGACTTCGTACGTGGGGATTCGAGCACGAGCCGTCTCGATGTAGTGAAGAAGATCTTTCAGGATTTCGTTCGCGGAAGCGGTGGGTTTGGGGAAGGACGTCCAGACGATCTGATTGGGCTCGTCACCTTTGCACGTTATGCGGATGGGCTCTGCCCACTCACACTCGATCATGGGAGTCTGCTCGCGATCCTCGAGCAGATCGAGACGCCCGTCGATCAGCGCGAGGACGGTACGGCGGTCGGGGAGGGGCTCGCGCTGGCCGTCGAGCGACTCCGTCGACAGGAGGCTGCCTCGAAGATCGTCATCCTGCTCACGGATGGCGTGAACAACGCGGGAGAGATCGAGCCGCTGCAAGCCGCCGACCTGGCAGCACAGCATGGGATCAAGGTCTATACGATCGGGGCCGGATATACCGGCTTCGCTCCCTTCCCGGTAAAGCGCGCCGACGGCCGAACTTCGCTCCAGAGGGTTCCCGTTGAGATCGACGAAGTCACGCTCCAGCGAATCGCTCAGCGAAGCGGCGGTCGCTACTTCCATGCCACCGATGAAGAGGGTCTTCGCCAGGTCGTCGAGGAAATCGGCCGGCTCGAGCGGAGCGAGGTGAGCGAGGTGCGCTACCTCGAATACGAAGCGCATTACGCACCCTTCGTCGGAATCGCGCTGGCCTGTGTTGCGCTCGCAGCCCTTCTCTCGAGCACCTGGCTGCGGAGACTTCCCGCATGAGCGAGATACCCCTGTTCTTCGCCCAACCTGAGTTCGCTCGCCTTCTCTGGGTCTGGGCTGCCCTGGTCTTGGCACTCGTCTGGTTGGAGCGTCGAGGCAGCGATGCGCTCGATCGATTGGTCAGCAGCGCGCTG
>Ga0310120_10001873_pt1 | contig 15668 bp, 11 predicted proteins | sample CB27_AW_983_MG_FD_203506 | JGI IMG/M metagenome (GOLD analysis project Ga0310120, IMG submission 203506) | Marine microbial communities from Western Arctic Ocean, Canada - CB27_AW_983 | ecosystem: Environmental > Aquatic > Marine > Oceanic | place: Canada: Western Arctic Ocean | collected...
TTTTGAAGTAGCGGACGAACCCCGCCGCTTCCTCAAACGACCCGATGAAGGAGGTCCTCGCCGGCTGCCAGGCGGTTGAGGTTTTCGACGCAGACTTCCACCCGACGTCGAACGGTGCCCCTGGTTTGCCCGGCAATGTGAGGCAAGGCGTAGAAATTGGGATGCTGAAAGACGGGATGACTCGTGTCGGGGATGACGGCTGCGTGCACATCGATGCCAATCCCCGCGATTCGGTTTTCCAAGAGCGCCGTGAAAAGCGCCGGTTGATCCACTAAGTCGCCCCGTGCCAGGTTGATAAAACTTGCGCTGGGCTTCATCAGATCGATCTTCTGCTTGTTGACAATCCCCTTGGTCTCAGGATTGAGGGGCAGATGGAGCGAAACGAAATCGGCCTCCGCAAAGATGCGATCCATCTCCCTCGGCGTGCCGACGAATTCTGGTTCGTACTCGTCCAGAAACTCCTGTGGGATGTCCATCGGTTCAACAATCATTAGCCGCATTCCAAACGATTTGGCGAGTCGAGCCAATTCGCGGCCACTTGCACCGAAGCCAACCAGACCCAGCGATTGGCCTTCGAGTTCGCTGCCCATGGGAAGGTGCACTTTTCCCTCCGACATGATCTGCTGAGCTTCTTTGAATCGATGGACGATCATGAGCATGAACATGACTGCCCCTTCGCCCAAGCCGCGGGCGCTGGTGGAGCCCGGGCAATGACAGAGGGGAATACCGGCACGTGCGAGCATGTCCACGTCAAAAAAATCGTAACCCACGGTAATGATTTGCCACAATTTCGCACTCTTGGCCGCATCGACAAACTCCTGCTTGCCATTGGCGCCGCCCATGTCGACCACCGCATCGACACCCGAAAATTGTTCCTCGATCGGGCTTAGCGGGTCGAAGACACGCACGTCGTGGCCTTTGCCAACCATTTTCATTAGTACGTCGTCCCAGAGCCGATCGGCGCCAGATTGCTGTAGATAAATGACATTGAGGCGAGACATGTATGGGTCCGTGGGGTGATGTCGTTGAAAAAGCGATAATAGCCGCGAGTTGCGGTGGAGGGTTAGTGGATGTTGGGCGCCGGGGCGTGCACGATATCGTAAAGCGTGAACCAGCGCGATGGCAACGGGACCACAAGCCTAAGGGCTTTCTCTATTGGCTCGCTGGCGGTGGCGTAAGAGCAGGGCATAGCTATGGCGAAACCGATCCCCTCGGTCACGGAGCGGTCGAGAATCGCCATCACATCCGCGATCCGCACGCCACCATCCTGCACTTGATGGGTTTGGAGCATGAAACGTTGACGTATTTCTACGGCGGATTGAACCGCAAGCTCACCGAGGTCCAATCGGCCGAAGTGATCCACGACCTCACGGCGTGGGTGGTTGCTATTTTGGGTGGCTAGGGTGATCATTGTGGGTGGCTGGGGGCTCGCCAGAGGCTCGTCCCTAGCCACCCTGCATGCTGAGCCAGGCTCCATCTATCATTCGAGGATATCGTATGTTGACTCGCACTCAATCGCAGCAATTCATGGCGGTCTTGTTGGCTGCGGCTTTAGGTTCGTCCCTGATCGCAGCAGAGGACCCGGCAACGCTCGGTTCCGGCGACAGCGCGCGGATTCTCTTCCGCAAGGCGCTTCCTCAGGGCCTTAGCGTAGAAATCAATAACCTGGGACCGTATCGATACATTCAGGTCCACTTTCGTGAAAAGGCAGGAGATTTCGCGAACGACGATCCGACGCTGGGCGACTGGTCGCTTCTGATTCCGGAGCTGATCGGGAATTCAGATGGCTTTGTTTTCGGTCTCGATTCTCGCAATCATTGGGCACCGGTTTTGGGTAAGCCGAATGCGATCTTCCACGAAAACGAGAGTGTGCCCATCGGTCCGAGTGACCCGGTCGCGTTTGCCGGTTTACGAGAAATGATCAACCGCCGAGGGCGGCTCAAATATCGAGCCGAAGTCACTGTCACCAGTGACAAATTAGATATCGAATTGGCAATCACCAATCTGGAAGAAAAACCCACGTCGTTCTATACCGATATATGCAACCGGTTTCATGGTCGGGGCAACGTTTGGGGATGGGAAGATCGAACATTCGTCAATGTGGCCAACAAGTGGATACTGGCCCGGCGGTTGATTTCGGGTGACGGCTTCCCCGCTGGGACGCGATGGTTTGTGAAGGGCCACCTGCCCAGTCCCAGCTACATGCACGAGTTTCGTCGAGGTAGCCACAACGAACCATCAAGCCACATTATGTCGAGCCCGTACATCTGTATGCCGTTGCAGGATGAGCGGTTTACCGTGATCTATGGATCGCCACAAGGATCGATGATCTTTTTCAACCCGACCAATCCCTGCACCCACAGCGACGCTTGGACGGCCGACGTCGCTCCGGGCGAGACGATCGTGCAAAAAACCGTATTGCGCGTCTATCAACTGCCGATGAAGGCGGCGATTGCGAAGTTCGAAGACGAAATGGCTCTGTAAAGCCGCCGATGGCATCCGCGCCCTGCGCTTCGGTTCCTGCTATTGACCAATGATTAATCGTGGGCCTTAATGCCGGATGACATGACCCCCTGAGGAGATCACGGTCTGGCCGGTCATGAAACTGGACCGTTTGCTCAGTAAGAAGCAGGCCAGCTTAGCGATTTCCTCGGGTTGCCCGATGCGCCTAAGCGGCGTTGTCTCGACTGCTTTGGCGACCAAGTCGGCCGGAACGACTTGGGCCATTTCCGTATCCACGAGTCCCGGGGCGATGCAGTTGACCCGTACATTGTGCGGTCCGAACGCCTCCGCGCACCAGCCAGTCATGGTAATCACCCCCGATTGGAGGTCGCGTAATGGAGTTGTTGCGGACGAAAATTGTAGGCAGCGATCGAAGCAATCAACACGATACGGCCGAACTCTCTCTGGATCATTTCGTCCTTGACGGCGAACAAGATACGAAACACGCCGTGTAGGTTAACGTCCAGCGTGTCATGCCAGACATCCCAGGTCATCTCGGTATGATCGACAAAATTGCTAATGGCGCCGCTGTTGACGAGCAGCCCGATCGGTCCCAAATCGTCGCGCGTTTTTCCGACAAAGGTGTTAATCTGCTCTTGGCTGCGAAGATCGCACGGCGCGAAAATCGCTCGCTGACCGGTATCTTGGATCTCACGGACGACTTCTTCCGCAGTTTCTTGCCGCGAACGGAACCCAATCGCCACATCCGCTCCGCCACGAGCCAGTTGCAAAGCAATAGCCCGCCCCATGCCACGGGAACCAGCGCGATTTGTCCTACAAATTCTTTTGACATGTTTATCCCTATACGGAGGGGAGAGGGCTTTACCAGTGCTTCGTAAATAGGATAGCAAACTGGTGAATTTTCGATAGTGACGTGATGGCAGAATGCCGTCCGAGGGGTGCTGCCATTGAGCCGCCAAACTGAGTAGAATGGCAGGGTCGAATTTCGCGGTGCCTCAACCTTGTAAAGCCGTGGATGTTATCCGCGCTCCCTGGTTGCCGCCGCGGACACCAGTGGGCACTGGTGCCCGGGGCGCCGATGGCATCGGCGGTTTTCCAATAGGTGTCAGATAACCGCGCCGCCGTCAATTCTTCAATTGATTTATGGACAGACGATGTTACTAAACTCCGCCGACCTGGACCGATTCGAACGCGACGGATATCTTCTCGTTCGGGAATTGCTCCTTTGGGACGAGGATTTGCAGCCGGTACTGGCGGAATACGAGGATGTTCTCGACCAACTTCTTGAACGATGGCACCAGGAAGGGCGCTTAGCCTCGACGTATCCGGGCCTGCCGTTTGGAGAACGACTCACGAAGGCGGTCGCCGAAACGCGAGCCCCTTACTGTCTCGATTTCGACATCTCGCTGCCCCAGGCTGACCTCAGCGAATCGACTCCAATGCACCTTGGGCCGGCCGTGTTCGGTCTGCTGCGGAGCCCTCGACTGCTTGATGTCGTGGAGCAATTCGTTGGACCGGAAATTTACTCCAATCCGGTGCAGCATACGCGGATCAAGTTGCCCGAAGCCGAATTACCCACCGAGGCTTGGACTGGACTATCCGGTCCGATCGCGCTGCATCAGGACTTGGGCGTCATCAGCGATGAGGCGGACGATACGGAAATGCTTACCGTGTGGTTCCCGGTCACGGAGTCGACGCTTGAAAACGGCTGTCTGGCGGTTGTTCCGGGCAGTCATCGTCGGGGACTTGCCCTCCACTGTCGTAGCGGTGACCCTCGGACACTCAATCAGGTCTGCATCCCCGACAAGGTCGACATGGGGGAGCAGGTTCCGCTGGAAATGCATCCCGGCGACGTTCTCTTTATGCACCGCAAGACGTGCCACGCCGGACTGCCGAATCGAGGCAGGACGATTCGCTGGAGCTTTGATTTGCGTTATCATCCCATCGGTCAGCCCACGGGCCGTCCGTGGTTTCCCGGCTTTGTCGCTCGCAGCCAGGCGCATCCGGAGACCGAGCTCCACGACGCCGGGGCGTGGGCCGATTCGTGGCGAGCGGCCCGCCATGCGCTGGCCCAAGGGGACGACGTGGTGTTCAATCGTTGGAGTCAGGATGATCCGCGCTGCGCCTAGTTTTACAGCGTCGCTTACAGACGCGACGACTATTCTATCATGACGCCCCTTGACTGGACGCTCGCTGATTTGAAGTGCGCCTTCGTCCACGGTAGCCTGGGGCACCGTAGTTTGGGGCATCGCCGCTCAATGAGCTACCTACGTTGATTCCTGACCCCCATCAGGATGAGTTCACCATTGTCCATCTGCGTCAAAACCCGTTTCAAGTAAAAATCTTGCGGAAGCCTCTAGCCTTCCTGTGCCAGGCTCACCAACTCCAACGTGGAGATGTTCGTGGCGAAGAGCGCCAGCCCGATTGCAGGCCAGGTCGACGTCCGCCAGGCCAGGAAGTAGCCTTCGCCGCCTGATCGTTTTCGTTGACGGATGCCGACTACTGATCGCCGCGAGGCTGAAAGGAGCCACATTGTGAGGTTAAAAGGAAAGATCGCCATCGTCACGGGGGCCAGTCGCGGGATCGGGCGTGAGATCTCGCTTGGTTACGCGCGTGAAGGGGCCGACCTGGTTGTAACTGCGCGAGACGAAGTAAGACTGCAATCACTGGTCGCCGAAATCGAACAACTCGATTGTCGCGCGATCGCGGTCCGCGGCGACGTAGCGAACGAGGCCGACGTGCAGCGACTCGTGGACCTCGCTATCGAAGCCTTCGGACGGATCGATGTGTTGTGCAACAACGCAGGAGTCGTTCATCGTGGCCCGGTCGACGAAATGTCTGTTGACGCATGGGACGAAATCACGGCCGTCAACTTGCGCGGACCATTTCTTTGCACACGGGCCGTGTTGCCTCACATGAAACGCCAGAAATACGGACGCATCGTGGATGTGTCGTCCGGGGCCGCGATCCACTGCGAGCCGGGACTGGCCGCTTATGCCGCTTCGAAGGCGGGACTGAACGCCTTCAATCGCACCTTGTCTCACGAAGTTGCCGACTTCAACATCCTGGTGAACGCGATGAGCCCCGGTGCGATCTTGACGGACGGGAATCCCCAAGGGACGAAGCCGCCAACGGCTCCGGTTCCGACAGCGGTCTTTCTCGCATCCCTCCCTGATGATGGACCGACTGGCCGGTTCTTTCGCTTCGAGCAAGAAATGGAAGTGATTCCTCGATTGGACTTCGATTGGACCAGTTGAGTCGCTGTGAACAGCAGACAATTGGCGCTCTCTTACGAAGTTATTCTTGAGCCGCTCCTCAGGGCCGCGAGTCCGACGCCGACAAAGTTGCAGTGAACGACAGGGTTGAAGAACAAATTGCATGAGTGTGCCTGTCGGGTTGAAAGAGTTCTACAACTCTTCAACGTCGCGTAGCTGCGTCCGCTGGTCAAGGAAATCTAGCATCGGCAAGAGGAATTACTGTGCCATCGACGAGATCGCTGGAAATCTGTCGTGACTGGAGAAAGTCTACGGACAAAGACCTTGGCTGGGATCTGGTTCCCGACGTATTCGTAAGCGCAGCGAACATGGCAATTTACGATTCGTTTGTATATTTTGACTCTATGCGGAAAGGACAGAAACACTGACCCTTCCGTCCTTAAAGAATATCGTCGCGGCCCCACCGACCACCCTACGCGACCACCTCATCGATCACCTGCGCCGGTTTGACCGTCGTCAATTTGTGATCCAACCCGCCGTAGAAATACGTCAGCTGCTCGTGATCCAATCCCATCAGCTGCAGGATCGTCGCGTGGAGATCGCGAATGTGGCGGGGGTTCTCTTCGGCCGCATGACCGAGCGGGTCCGTTTCGCCGTAGCTAAAACCTGGTTTCACCCCGCCACCCGCCATCCAGTAGAGAAATCCTTTCGGATTGTGGTCACGACCAGCCGATAATTGAGACACGGGCTGACGTCCGAACTCTCCTCCGCAGATCACTAACGTATCCTCGAGCATTCCGCGCCGCTTGAGATCCGTAATTAGCGCATGAATCGGCCGATCAACTTCGGGCGCGTGAATTGCCAGATTCTCTTCCATGCCCGTATGAGCATCCCATGATTCCTGCTGGTGCCCGCCACCCGAGTAAATTTGCACAAACCGTACGCCTCGCTCCAGCAGCCGACGGCCAATCAGGCATTGGCGGCCAAACGGCTCCGATCCGACGGACAGCTTGTGGTCCGGCTTGGGGTCGAACAGTCCGTACATCTCCAGCGTCTTTTGATCCTCGGTGGAAAGGTCCATGGCCTCAGGAGCAGTGGATTGCAGTTGGTACGCCAACTCATAACTGGAAATCCGCGCCGGCAACTCGGAGTAACCTGGCCGATCGGCCAGGTGTTTCGCGTTCAGATGCGCAAGCGTGTCAAACTCGTGCCGCTGCATCTCGTGCGTCATGTCCTCTTTCGGGATGAGATCGAGGATGGGCTCGCCCTTATTCCTTAGATGCGTTCCCTGGTAAGCCGCTGGCATGAAGCCGCTGGACCAGTTGGTCGAGCCGGAAATCGGCCCCCCGCGCGGATCGAGCATAACCACATAGCCAGGAAGATTGTTGTTGACGTTCCCCAATCCGTAGCCAAGCCACGATCCGAGCGACGGATACCCTTGAGTGATCCGGCCCGTATTCATTTGAATCATTCCGGAGCCGTGAGCGAATGTGTCGGCGTACAGGCTCTTGATGACGCACAGCTCGTCCATCACCTTGGAGATGTGCGGAAAGGCGTCGCTGCACCACAAGCCAGACTTGCCGTAACGACAAAACTTGCGTTGCGAGCCTAGAATCTGCTTTTGTTGGAACGTATTGCGACGTATTTCGATGTCAATGGTTTGACCGTCTCGCTTCTGCAGCTCCGGTTTGTAATCCCAGGTATCGACAGCGGATGGGCCCCCATAAAAAAAGAGGAAGATGCACCGTTTCGCCTTGCCCGCGAAATGCGCTGCCCGCGGGGCCAGCGGATCCACGTATCTGTCCGCTTGTCGAGTCACCGCAGCGTGGGCTTGACTAGCGAAGAAGCCATCCTCGTCCAGCATCCCGGTCAGCGCGAGCCCGGCAAACCCGGCTCCCATTTCCCAAAGGAATTCGCGGCGACTACCAGTGCAGGTCTGGCAGGATTCACTGTGAGCTGGACTTTGCCGTGAAAACATGATTCGAGACCCCGCAAAACTCGCATTGTTGGCTGATAACTATTAAATCCTCAATCCACGTACACAAATTCATTTAAATTGAAAAGCATCCGGCAAAACGATTTCAACGCGTAAACGCTCGCGTCGGCCTCCTGCGTTGGCTCGTTCTTTGCTTGCCGCTGGCCCGTCCATCGCTGCCCTTGCCAAGCTAGGTAATTCAATGCTGTTTTCATTTCTTCATCGTCCGGCTCTCGGCCGAAAGCCAGTCGATATGCGCGTCGCACTTGAGCCCGTGAGTCCCCAGGGAAATCCGACTGCAGACGACTGGCAAAATCCCCCGCTTGCTGGTTCATGAAGCTGCCGTTCAGCAGGATGAGCGCTTGGGGTGAGATGGTCGTTTGGGGACGAGCCGGCTCGGGCGCGTCCGGCGTCGGCACGTCGAAAGCTTCTAATATGGGAACACGCAACGTACGTTTGACGAACACGTAAATACTGCGTCGACACTGTTCAGCGAGACTCGATTTTTCCCAGCCATTGCCGGAAATTGATTGCGTTGCCAAGACCTCTTGCGAGAGCGTCGGGAACACTCCCCTGCCCTCCATGGTCGAGTTCAATCGGCCGCTGACGGCCAAGACCGCGTCGCGAATGGCTTCCCCGCTCAATCGGTGCAGGTTTTGCCGCCACAGGAAACGATTATCCGGATCGATTTCCATGGCGTGATCATCGGCGGCCCGCGATGATTGGCGGTAAGCCCACGACGTCATGATCAATCGGTGCAAGCGTTTCGTCTGCCACCCTCCCCGAATCAACTCGGCAGCAAGGTAGTCGAGAAGTTCCGGATGCGTGGGGGCCGTCCCTGTTTGACCGAAATCGCTCGGCGTGGGAACGATACCCTTGCCAAAATGATAGTGCCACAGCCGATTGGCCATCACTCGGGCGGTGAGGGGATTTTTCGGATCGACCATCCAATCGGCCAGCGCGTGGCGGCGTCCGCTGGTGGATTGGACTCCGTATTTGGAAAGATTATCCGATACCGGATGTTTGCGAATCTCCGGTATCTGGCCGCCCAAGGCCGACAGGAACGTTGGCTGAACCTCCTGCGCGGGACTGTGAGCGTCGCCGCGGACGAGCAAGTATGTCGGTTGGACCTCATTGCCACTTTCGCGTACCGACAAGGCCTTGCCCATGGACGTGTTGGCTAACTTGCCGTCAAGTTGTTTGAGCGAGTCTTCGAGCTGTTTGACGTCTTTCTTTTCTTCTTCGTTAAGCGCCTCTTTGCCTTGTTTGGCATACACACTGGCGAGCAACCCGTACTTGGCCGCCAGGAATCCACGCAGTCGCGCTTGCTCTTTGTCTTCCAGTGTCCGCCGGTAGACAAGCACCTCAGCGAGCTGGCCTTCGAGGTGCTGGGCTCCCTCGGCAGTGAAATGCACCGGGAAATAGCCAAGCGTCATGGCGTTATCGTGTACGGTCGGTATTTCCCCAACGCTGGAAATACTCTTGTTATCGTTGACCGCCAGCGTGACACCGTTGGGATAGTCGAAAGTGACAGAAATAATGCACCAATCTTGCGCTGGGGCAGGCGCAGAGATCGTTGGCCCGCCGGCTTGAACCTTGAACTGACCTTCCTGAACTCCCAGCCCACGGTTGTGACCGCCCGTAGCGCCGTCGAATGTCCAGATGGAGCGGTAGGTGTCGTCTGCAACAGCACGGACTACGGCCACCACCGTGAATTGCGGCGCGGGAATGTCACCCTGCACCGGATTCGCCCGTAAGGGAGTGTCAAGTCCCGTCGCGAATCCGTCGAACCACAATGCCGGTTGCGAGTTGCTCAGATCCGCCAGCGAGTCTTCCAGGCTCGGCGCTCCGGACTCACTTAACCTGGCTCCGAGAACGGCATCGTTCCCGGAGTTGGTCTTGTCTTTCCAGTGCGCGTCACTCCATTGTGTGATTGCCGTGTCCGGAGTTGGATTGTTACTGGGATCACTGTCTCCATCCGGGTCGCTTGCGTCCAGCCACATAACCAGCTGATCGCGGGGAATCGAGTTCGCGGTTGCCTGGACGACAAGTTCGTTTTGCTCTGTGGATCTTTCAGTTGGCGGAACCGCAAACGCTGAGCGCAATGTGTCAAGCCGCGCGATCTGCGGATTCTCGTCTTGCCTCGCCACTGCGGCGGCATAGATGACTGCCAGCTTGTCTTTCGCCGCCGAGACTTCCTGGCGGATACGTGCTTTGTCCACGGCCCATTTCGCTTCCCCTGTTGGAGTGACCAGCGGCGTAAGCACGGCGTCCGGATTCAGTCCGTAATGGCTGCTGGATATGTCACGGCCGTAGGGTGCGACGTTTCTAAAAAACGCCAACAACCGGTAGTAATCCTCCTGCGGAATTGGATCGAACTTGTGCTCATGGCAGCGAGCACATCCAATCGTCAGTCCCAAAAACGTATTTGCAGTCACCCGTACGATATCGTCCAGCTCATCGTAGTAGGCGACTTGCTTATCATCTGGTTCGTCATCCCATGAACCCACGCGGTAAAACCCGGTAGCGATAATCGAATCGTTCGTGGCATCGTCCAGTTCGTCACCGGCGAGTTGCTCGACGACGAAGCGGTCGTACGTTTTGTCCTCGTTGAAACTCCGCACCACGTAGTCACGATAACGCCAGGCATTCGGTTTTTCCGCATCCCGCTCGTAACCGTTGGTCTGCCCAAAGCGAACCAGGTCCAGCCAATGACGTCCCCAGCGTTCTCCGTAATACGGCGATGCCAGCAAGCGGTCGACTAGTTTTTCAAACGCGTCGGGCGATTCATCCGCTACGAAGGCATCGATGATTTCCGGTGAGGGTGGCAAACCAATGAGATCCGCGTAAACACGACGGACAAGTTCCCGGCGCGATGCCAATGGCGAGGGGGAAAGCCCAGCGACAGCCAGTCGCTGGTGAAGAAACGCATCGATCGGATGCCAGGGGACTCCGGCAACAACCTCGTCCCAGGGTGGTTTCGTACGCACGATTGGTTGAAAGGACCACCAATCTCGATCCGCAGACGTGATTCCCGCATGGGTGTCTTCACCCGCAGCCTCAACAGGCCCGTAGAGTGGTCCAAGAAGAGTAGCCAAGAGGATCAGCCCTTGGCAGTGCAGACAGAATAAGCGAGTCAAGGAAACCATCGATTGACCGTGGCACAAGCCTGTTGCTCGTCGGGGATAGAACATTTAGGCACCGACCTCGAACGGCCGCTGGCGACCGTCACAACTGGCGAAGGACCGGAAAATCATTAAATGTCTTGGTTCGCTCCGCGCACCAACGTTTTGATCGCGGAGCGATCAACGACAAAGCGCCAATTCTACCGTATCCGCAGGCGCGATAAACAGCAATATATCGGTATACACGGTCTTCATTATACGCGAAAATACCCCCTACGGAATCCAGATTCGCTACTGAGATCGCGGTCTATGTGACAACTATTGCCCTAAAACGTGGTATCGCGATTTGTGGAAGAATTCAACGAAACCGCGAATGCAATTCGATGATTTGGCCAAACGGCCATGCTCCACGACAGATTACGTGTCTTCGTGTTCCATCTTCCAACCGGGCTGCGTTACCGACTCTTGCGGCTCCACCAACTTGCCGTAAAGTTCCGGCCGCCGGGCCTTCAGGTAACGGCGGCCCGAAGTCTCCTTGAGTTTGTCCGGCGTCAGCAGGCCGACGACCACATCCTCTTCGAGCGCGTGACTTTCGACGAGCACCTCACCGAACGGATCGAGGATCATCGCCAGGCCGGGCTTGACAGAATCGTAATCCCAGCCGATCGGATTACTGAAGACGCAGTAGACGCCGTTTTCGTACGCCCGCGCCGGCAACCAACGCATCAGCCAACCGCGTCCCTTGGGACCTTGGAATTCCTTTCGCAGCCGCACCGGATCGCGGTGACGGTTCTCCCACAGTTCCCGATCCACCGTGCCCCGCCCCGGCATCACCGACGGCAGGCAACACGTCACGTGCGGCATGAAGATGATCTCGGCACCGTGCATCGCCGTGATCCGTACGTTCTCCGGCAAGTTATTGTCGTAGCAGATCAAGAAGCCGATACGGCAGCCGAGCAAGTCGACTACGTTGTAACCGTCGCCGGCCGAAAGGTGCGGATTGACAAATGGATGTAGCTTGCGGAACCTGGTGATAAAGCCGTTGGGCCCTACCGTCACGTAGCAGTTGAAGACATTGTCGTCCGCGTCCCGCTCGACGAGGCCCGCCATGATCACGGTCTTGAGCTGACGGGCGATCTCACTCAGTCGCCGTACCGCCGGGCCGTCCGGCACCGGCTCGGCCATCTCTAGCAGCAGCTGTTTGTCCAGCGACTGGATCCAGCTATAGGCGGGGATACAGCCTTCGTGAAAGCTGACGATCTCGGCGCCTTGCTCGACAGCCTGCCGCGTGAGCGCTTCGATGCGCGACAGGTTGTGCTCTTTGTCGTTGTCGCGGTTCTCAAACTGCGCCGCTGCTACGCGGATTTCTCGCATTTTGTCAGCCTCCCAAACGAGCCTCTCACGTTGGTTATAGTCTAACGCCTGTCGATAGGCGTAGATAGTCACGGTCCGCATCCAAACCCGATGTGTCCGAAGGCCGTTTGTGGTATTATAGGCGGTGAGGTTCTCGCATGACACATCACCGAATCGCAAAGCGGATTTTGTTGGTGATCACCGTTTGCGGTGGTTGCTTGACGGCTGGCGCAGACGAAAACGATGCGACAACACCGTCGCCGCCCAGCTTTGAACAGGATATCCGCCCGCTTTTGGCCAGCGCCTGTTTCGACTGTCATGGAGAGGACACGCAAGAAGCGCAGCTCGACCTGCGCACGGTGACGTCAATCTTACAAGGAGGCGATAACGGGCATGGTCTGGTCCGCGGCGAACCAGACCGCAGCCTGTTGCTGGATATGCTCGAGCGAAAACAGATGCCGCCCGACGGCAGTGACCCTCTCACCGACGAGCAAGTTACCCTCGTCCGCCGCTGGATTCGCGCGGGCGCGCCGACGGTTGAATGGGTTGTGGAACTACCGCCGCGCACCATGATCAGCAAGAAAGATCGGCAGTTTTGGGCTTTTCGCAGCCCCCAAAAAGCGTCGTTGCCGGAAGTGCAAGCTATTGATCGCGTGCGGACGGCGATCGATCGACTGATCTTGAGTCGGCTGGAGGCCGACGACTTGACGTATTCCCCCGACGCCGATCGCGCGACGCTGTTGCGGCGTGCGTACTTCAACTTGATCGGACTGCCACCTTCGCCGGACGAGTTGGATCGATTCCTGGCGGATGAGCGGCCCGCTGCTTGGGAGCGGCTGATCGATCGGCTGCTCGCGTCTCCTCACTACGGCCAACGCTGGGGACGACATTGGTTGGACGCCGTTGGATATGTGGACAATCGGTTGTTTGACGGCGACCTCGCCAACATCATTCCGAACGATGACATTTGGCGCTACCGGGATTACGTCGTACGAGCTTGGAACGAAGATCGGCCGTACGACGATTTTTTGACCGAACAATTGGCTGGGGATGAGCTGATCGATTGGCGCAACGCCGAGGAATTCACTCCCGAAATCACCGATCGATTGGTGGCCACGGGATTCTACCGTAGCATCGAAGATCACACCAGCGAACCACAATACGGCATCCCCAAGCGGTATGAAGTGGTATTCGACACGATGCAAATGTTGACGTCCAGCGTGATGGGCCTGACGATGGAGTGCTGCCGATGCCACAATCACAAGTTCGATCCTCTTCCACAGCGCGATTATTTCCGACTGATGGCCGCGATCGAGCCGGCGCTAAATCCTCACGATTGGAAACGTCCCCAGGAACGTTGGCTTGCCGACGTCCCGCCAAAGCAGCGGGAGGAAATTGACGCGCACAATGCCGCCGTCGGACAGCAAATATCGGAACTAGAGAAAAAGTCCAAAGAGGCGGAAACGGCCGAGGACAAACCGGAAGTTGAGCGATTGCAGGCGGAGATTCAAGAGCTGCAACGGACAAAGCGCAGCTATGGCAAGATCCAGGCACTCTGGGATGTAGGCCCGGTACCCGAGTCGCGGATTCTTCGACGTGGGGACGTGAATGCACCCGGCGCCTATATCGAGGCCGGATTCCCGGAAATTCTTGCCGGCGGCGGGCCGACCGAAGCGCTGCGCCCGGAAGACACGGTAGGCGAGTCGACGGGGATGCGGCTAGCGTTGGCTCGGTGGCTCACGCGACCAGAACATCCGCTGACAGCTCGGGTTATCGTCAACCGTGTCTGGCATCATCATTTTGGCCGAGGAATTGTCGCGACGCCGGGAAATTTTGGCCACTCCGGCAGTGGTCCGACGCACGCCCAGCTGCTGGATTGGCTGAGCGTGGATTTCATGGAACATGGTTGGCGCCTAAAACGACTGCACAAGCTCATCATGATGTCTACCGTTTTTCGGCAGACTTCCCACGACGTCGGACAGCCCCGAGCACTTGTATTGGATCCGGAAAACAAACTACTGTGGCGCATGCCGATGCGGCGTTTGGAATCAGAAATCATCCGCGACGCGGTATTGGCGGTCAGTCGCACGTTGGATCCGACACCTGGTGGGCGTCCAGTGACGATCACGAACCCGGTCTCGGGACTTTCTCGCGCCAAGTCCGAGCCAACGGCTACGAGTCATCAGCGCCGTAGCCTTTATCTGTTCGCCAGACGAGTTTACCCGTTGACGTTCCTGGAGGTTTTCGACTCACCCATTGTGCCGGTGAATTGTCCTCAGCGCATCCAATCGGCCAACGTGCTGCAGTCGTTCACGCAACTGAACGACACCTTTATCTTGGAACACGCCGCTGCTGTGGCCCAACGCGTCATTGGATCGGCCTCAGGTGACAGGGACCAGCAGATTCGCGATGTTTGGAGGACCGTATTATCGCGCGAACCGGATACGATTGAGGCAGATCGGTCTCGTGAGTTCCTCCAATCGCAACAGGCCGTGTATATTGAGGAAAACACCCCAGCGGAAGAAGCACCGACTAAAGCGCTTTCGGACCTTTGTCACATGTTGCTGTGCACCAATGAGTTTTTGTACATTGAGTAGTAAGGCCGTTTGACTTAGACCCCCATGAGCAAGCTCGTGGGGGTCTTATAAGCGAACTCAAACAGTCAAAGTAGTGATCATCGGAGAGTGAAGATGACTTCCTATCCCGTCACACGTCGAGATTTGTTGCGACAAGCCGGATTGGGTTTCGGCACCTTGGCACTGGCTGGAACGCTGCAGGACGAGGGGCTGCTGGCGGCCGACGCGCGCGCCCAGATCAACTTGGAGCCACGTTCCGGTCATTTGCCCACACGGGCTCGGGCGGTAATCCAACTGTTCCAAAACGGCGGTCCATCGCAGATGGATATGTTCGATGAAAAGCCCGAATTGACGAAACGCGACGGACAGCCGCATCCCGGCGAAGTCGAGACATTCCAGCTGAACAACAAGAACGTGCTGATGAAGAGCCCGTTCAAGTTCCAGCAACACGGCCAGTGCGGTATGAACTTGGGCGAGACGATTCCGCATATCTCGTCGATCGCGGACGACATCTGCCTGGTGCGGTCCATGTACTCGGAGAACAACAATCACCCGTTCGCGATCAACATGATGCAAACGGGCAAGACCTTCGCGGGTCGTCCCGCGATGGGCTCTTGGATCTGTTACGCGCTGGGGAGCGAGAATCGGAATCTGCCAGGCTACATCGTGCTGCGTGATCCCGAGGGCTACAACACGTCCGGAAAAATGGTCTGGTCGAGTGGATGGCTCCCAGCGGTGTTTCAGGGAACCGAGTTCAGTTCCAGCGGCACTCCAGTGCATCACTTGCACCCTCCTGAAAATGTTTCGGCTCGTGCGAGAACGCAAAACCTTAAATTTTTGGCGGAATTCAACCGCCGACACCAGCAACGGCACCAGCATGAATCGGATCTGGATGCTCGCATTCAAAATTTCGAATTGGCCGCGCGTATGCAAGTGGAAGCGGTCGACGTGCTGGATGTCT
>Ga0310120_10001875_pt1 | contig 15662 bp, 20 predicted proteins | sample CB27_AW_983_MG_FD_203506 | JGI IMG/M metagenome (GOLD analysis project Ga0310120, IMG submission 203506) | Marine microbial communities from Western Arctic Ocean, Canada - CB27_AW_983 | ecosystem: Environmental > Aquatic > Marine > Oceanic | place: Canada: Western Arctic Ocean | collected...
TATGCTTGCATTAAGAAAAGTGGACGTTGTGGACTGGAAATCAAATCTTGCCAAACAATTGACAAAGAAATATAAACTACCATCCTTACCTTTCACGTTAATCTTTGATGACAAAGGAAGTTTATTGGGAAAAGTGGAAGGTAACAATATTGAAAAAGTAAAAAAGATTATTGCTCCTAAATGAAAGTATCACAATCAATCATATTTACCATTGCATTAATTATATACACATCTGAAACATTTTCCCAAGGATGTCCTGCTTGTAGTAATCCTGCATTGCAAAGCAGCGAAAAATTAGAGGCAGGACTTGACACTTTAAAAAAAGGGAATTTCAGAGCAACTCTTAATGTAACAAATGGTTTCGATTATCAAGGGGGACATCCTCATGATAAAGGGCTAGCGCAAAACGGACAAGAGATAATCGTTCCTCTGCACGAGCACATTGTTGAACTGGATTTTGGCAGGACGGAATTGAGCTTGGAGTACACTTTTAAAACTAACTGGACTATTTGGCTTCGCGTGCCTTTTGATATTAAAATGCAAAAAGCTTCCATCACTTATGTTGAGACTGTTACACAGTACGAGCAATCTGCTATTCTTCGAAATAGAGACATACACCACCGTACTGAAAACTATATGGGTTTAAGTGATTTCAGATTATTGTTTGCCCATCGCATCAATGGGTTTCTTTCTAAAAAAGGACGATTAGATTTTGCCTTCGGTACATCGTTGCCAATAGGAAAAATAGAAGAAAATCCACTAGAATTGGGAAAGGAAGGGAAAAAACACCTACACATCCAATTTGGAACAGGCACATTTGATCCCTTACTTGAACTTCATTACGCAATGGGGTTGACCGACAAACTTTCTCTTGCGCTTTTTACCATCAACAAAGTTTCCCTTTATCAAAATAGTAACAAGTATCAAGGTCCATTTGAGACGACCACTGGTTTCAGTTTCGGGTACAGAAAAACTAACTGGCTAACATCGAGATTGACCTTTTCTAATTACACGTCGACTTGGGCAAAATGGGATGGAGAGAACGATCCTAATTCGGGATTAAAGTCATACAGCCTAACAGCCAACCTGACTTTTAATCTCAAAAACGGACTGGCAATAACTCCGGGATACAGACATCCAGTTTCACAACAGATATTATCTGACAAAGGAGATACATTTAAGTACGGACCGACATTCCTACTCAATATATCACATAAATTTAACGACTGACAAACTGGGATTACATTATCAATTGCAGTCAGGCTTTTTATAAAATCATTAGCAATTAATCAAATAACATATAATCAGGTGGTTTTATTCCAGCTACTCTTTGAGTTACTATAGCTTTAGATTTGTGGTGTGCTTGATGTTCATAAATTTTGTAAATTGCTCTTTCTTTAGAAACTTTTACTCTTCCAAAGAGCTCAATAATATCAGAATTTTTACTTTCATCATAGGTACTTAAACTTTTAATTACCCAATCATAGCAATTCGAAACTGTTGAAATCATCTCATCTTTAGATGAAATAGATTCTAAATCTACTTTTGGGGCTTCAATTGTTAATGCTGTTGACATCATATAATAAGTACTGCCAACTATGTGTTTAAACTCCTCTGAAAAACTTCTAACATCAAGTGAAGCCTTTACATTAAATTTATCTTCTGGCATTTCTTTTAAAATAGCAAGAGAATGATTCTTTGACCTTTCCCAATCTATAAGGTAATTATTTATTGATGTTTGTGAAAATAATGTAGTTGAAGTTAGAAGAATTAATATGAGGATATTTTTTTTCATTTTAATTAGTTTATGATTAATTACTATTAATATAAAAAATAAGTTACTAAATTAAAAGAAGAAGATATGCCTATGGTTTAATTACCTAATATCATTTTCTTTAATTTAACAGCTTTTTAATCTAATTCACGTATTCTGATATTCTTAAAATATGCCTTTCCAGGATGATCCTGAAAGCAAATATATCCTTTGGAGAATTTTCCAAAATCATACCATCTTTTGTCTCCCAAGTATGGATATTCATCAGACTTACTAAATTTACTTTTTGCAAATAGCGCATCCCATTTTTCACCTCTTAATTGAAATTCGTTAATTAGAGAATCGTTTAATTTCACGAAACCCAAATTGTTTTTTTGATCAATTTTAATGTGGTATGTATTCCAATCTCCTGCTGGATTTGGAGGAGTATTGATTTTAGGAGCATATAAATCATAAACGGCACCTAGATAATGTTTTTTTGCATTTAGATCGGTGAGTATATTATTTAACTCTATTTCACCTCCTAATATTTCTTTAGGGTCATCATAGGCAGCAACATCAATGATTTGTATCTCTTGTCCTGTTTGATAAGGAAATTTATATAAACTGTCCTCTCTAACTCCCCACATAAAACCACTGTTTCCTCCTTTTTCAATTTTCCAATCAAAAATAATTTCAAAGCTGGTATACATCTTATTGGACAAAAGACTTGCATCATCATTTCCTGATTCCAAACCGGAAACCATATCAAAGATAAAGGTATTATTCTCTACACTCCAGCCTTTTTTTGAGCCATCATCTTGAAAGATGTGCCAGCCTTCTAGAGAATTTTTTACAATTAGGGCGGTCCATTTTTTTTCCTGTGGACTACAACTTAATAATATAAGTAAAAACAGGATTAACTTCTTCATTACATTAAATATACTAATTATCTAATTGCTGAATTAAAATAAGAAAATATGCATATTGTTTAGTATTTTGTAAATAAAACCCCTCACATCTGATATTTTGATTTGTTATTAATAAGTAAAGTACAAGCATTATCCATTACATTCTTCATAGGTAAAGCTTGTAACACCAGCACTCTCTGCCACACAACTATTAGAATATGTTACATCATTACAACCGCAGACCGGATCATATATTGTAATACAAATTGCATTCAAATTAATTTTTGATTCATCAATACAATTATCAACATTATCATCAACGCTGTTACAGCCAAAGGATAAAAAAAATACTATTAAATAAATAACTTTCATTCTACTTTAATCTAACAAATTGTTTCCTGTCATTTCAATAAGTTTTTCAATATTCATCAATTCTAAAACTTGATGGAAAAGTTATGTATTTTAATGACTATACCCAATTACTAAACTTCTTTACTCAATTTGGATGGGAATATGAAAATAAAACTGAATTCTACTGAATATTCTCAAGAGATGATTACTAAACAAAAAACCTTACTAACCCCACTCCCTTTTTGAATTTTTCTTGGATAGTTGTAGATTGTAAATATGAAAAGACTTCTTTTTTTACTATTAATACCATTCTTATCTTTTTCTCAAGATGAAAATATATTGTTTGAAAGTGATAAAATTAAAGTTACGGTTGAAATGACTTTAACTAAAGAATATAAAAGAGTTGATTATTATTCTACTGAAGTTAAAATTGAAAATAAAACAGGAGGAATGTTATATTACTACCAAAATAATATATCAAAATATGGGTATCAATCTTATTTAGGAATGTTTGATATAAATGTTTTGAATTGTGTTCATAATAATGGCCACACTTATAGTATAAAAGGAAACCAAACCGAATATAGTAGAGTTAGAAGCAATAATATCACCTCTGGAATTTGGAGTAGTGATAGAAATATTATAGGTAGTGTCTTTTCAGTAAATAAAGGAGTTGATATTAGGTCTTATGAAATAAGTATGGATAAAAAAATTAAACCAATAATCAAACCTAAAAGTGAAGTTGTTACTGAATTTTTTGATTCCATCGCTAAAGCATTAGACTTAAACTAAACAAAAATGCATCTATTATTGACTCAATAACATATCAACCTTCTAATATAGATGAGTTTAATGCACTTGGATTAGATGGTTGTTAATTAAATTATATTTTCTTTTAGTAAACTAAAAAACCCTCTTCATTTCTTAACTCTCACCCCACTCCCCTTTTGAATTTTGCTCTAAATTGTTTGTGATTTTAATAAAGGCTAACATTGGGGATTTTATTATTCAAATCAAACCTTGTGGAATTGGTTGTTCTATAATTTTGTTCATATGCTATAAATTTCCACCATTTTTACGATTCGCTTTGCTGCCGCAACTGCCGCAGAGTGATCCTGTGAAAAATTGAGTCGGATACTATCAATACAAGCTGGATCAAATTCTGATCCAGGCGTAACTATCACCTTTGCCTGATAACGCAGTAAACGTATAAAAGTATATAAATCTACACGAAGCGGGGGCAGTTGTGGGAAAAGATAGCTGCCAGCCTGTGGGCTTGCTGTATAGATATTAGAAGCCCTGAAAGTTTGTAGTAATTCATCTCTTATTAATTCATGTTCTCGAATACGATTTTCCATCCAACCTAAAGGTTCCTGAAACCAAGTATCAAGAACTGCTTGATTGTATCCTGCAGCACGCAAAGAAACGATCGCTTGAAGGGATTCCATTCTTTCAATCAATTTTGATGTGCCAAATGCAACTCCAAGGCGGAATCCGCTAAGAGATTCAGTTTTTGATGGCCCCATGACAGTAATAAGATTTTCAGGCTGAACATCACAAGAACAAAGGTGAGTATAGACCTCACCGCTATATAGCATTCTAGAGTACAGTTGATCCACGATTACACTAACATCATGAATTGCTGCAAGATCTGATATTTTAGTTATTGTAGTATTTGAATAGACAAGACCTGTAGGATTATTGGGTGTTGAAAAGACTAAAACCTTTGCTCCTGCTTTGAATGCGTCTTCAATTCGATTTAGATCTGGGCTATTTTCAGATTGAGAATCCTTGTAGTTTAGAGGAATTGGTACAACGTCACCTCCGAAAAACTTAACAAGTTTGCGGTTGGCATAATAGTCTGGATCAACTACAGCAACTTTTGTCCCAGCATCAACCGTTGAACCAAGTGCCAAAAATAATGCACCTTGAGTTCCAGGAGTTATAATCAATTCGCTATTAGCTTCAATTAGCCGGCCAGTAAACTTCCCAAGTCTAGCAGCCAGTCTATTTCGTATTTCGGCCGATCCTCTATACTCAGTATACGCTTGACACCCACCTCTACTAAAACCCTCTTTCCAAGCCGCATCAGAACTGGGCGTTGGAGGAAAGGCATCTACATCCCCATGGGAGAAATCAACATGAACTCCATCCAGTTTCTCGCCAAGCATAATGGTATTAAGATCTCCTAGATTTTGTCGGACTTCCTGACCAGGAGCATTGTTTGTCTCAAGAGCTTTAAATTTTTCATCAAGTGTCATCATCTTGTAATTTTAAAAACAATTCTTAAAATCTTTTTGCTTTGGTAATAAGTTTTTTGATCTTCCTAATTTACAATAATTAGTTGAGGATTTAAAAAAATAACATAACCCCCAGGCCCTATCCTTAATTAAAAAAAGATTGATTAATCAATAACTGTCAAATAAGTGTGGGAACTATTGAAAAATTCAATTATAAAAAAATTCTTACTATAGCTATTATGCTATTTGCTCCATATTTCCTAACCTGCGAATCATTTTAGCATGAGCTCGTATCGCCGTAAAAAAAGTTCGATTAGAACTATAAGGCATGCCGTATTCTTTGGCTGTATCGATCACAATTTTAGATAATTTCTTATAATGTACATGACAAATTCCTGGTAATAAATGGTGTTCTATTTGATAATTCAAACCACCTATAAACCAGGAAAAAACTTTAGATCGTGGAGAATAATTTGCTGTCGTTGCGAATTGATGTGTAGGCCAATCTCCGGCTATAAGACCGTCTTCATCGGGAAGTGGGAACTCGGAGCTCGGCATTATATGTGCAACCTGAAATACTAAACTAACTAAAAGCCCAGTAAAAAAATGCATACTTAAAAATGCCAATAGTATATGCCACCATGGCAAATTTACCATAATTAAGGGCATAATGAGAGCGAAAGAATAGTATAAAATCTTCCATGCTGCTATGCTTACAACGGCATTTCTGAATTCGTTTCTTTTAGCTAAAAACCCCATTTTATGGTATCGATTTATTCGAACAAAATCCTTTGTTGTGATCCACGATATAGTAGATAATCCATAAAAAAACCAGACATAGATATGTTGAAATTGGTGCGTCCAGTACTTTTTAGCGTGCGGTGAAAATCGAAGGAAAAATGGTTGATTAATATCATCATCGGCATGTTCAATATTAGGATAGTTATGATGAAGCACATTGTGTTGGATTTTCCACACCGTAGCATTGGCTCCTATAAGATTGAAAGAGTAACCAATAAGGGTATTGATTTTTGGATTTTTTGAGTATGACCCATGAACCGCATCATGTGCAACAGCCATTCCAATTCCGGCCATTCCAATACCACTTATAATATATAATAAAAAAAGAGTCCAGGTACTTGTGACAATTCCCAAATTTAAAATTAAAAATGGGAGGCAAAATATTGTAAGCATTAATATCGTTTTAGTGATCATACTGTTGTTAGCATGTTTGCTAATTTCATTTGTTTTGAAATAGGTTTTCACCTTTTTGCTTAAGGTTTTTGAAAAACCATTTCCTTTTTCTCTTAAAAATTTTGGATGTTGCATAGAGCTTATGTTTTAATTAATAAAATTTAACTGCTTATACTATTAAACAATAGTTGACTAACAACTTACAAGTATAAATAAAACACCCACTAACTCCACTCCCCTTTGGAATTTTTCTTGGATAGTTGTAGATTGAAGTATGAAAAAGTTATTAATAATATTATTATTTTTTTCTTTTGACTCTTTTAGTCAGATTAAGAAATCAGATGCCTCTATCTGGAGCACATTCCGAACGTCTGTTAAATTAGAGATACCAGATGAAAGCGAATTCGTAGGAAAAGCTAACGTTTTAACAGAAATAATTGCTGAAATGTATAAGAAAGATAATTACTATTATGTAATCTATGAAAATCAGGATTTTATTCTATACCCTGGGTATGACTCTCTTGTCTTTAATGACGAAGATGGGGTTTTTGATATGTTACATAAATCAATAATTGAGTTTATTGATACTAAAGGAAAAAAAATGGAATCTTTTGATTTACCTGAAGGAACTTTAACTCTTAATAAAATAATAAAGTTTGTTAATTTTAATTTTACCAATAAGAAAGGATCTACGTCAAAGAGTGGTTTTATGAACAAAAAGCAGATTAATAAACTTTTTGGGAAAGATTAAACAAAAAACCTCTCACATCTGATGTTTGGCTTTTCACTTGAATCTTGATAAATTGTAGGTATACTAAACGTTGGCAGCAATTTTAAAATAAACAATGGCAGAACAAAAAGATTTAGATTTTACTTATACCACTATTGACGAAATATTCCGTTTGAGTATGGGGGAAACTGGAGATTATAGCGGAGCGAAATACGATGGTGATTTTTCGATGACTCTCGAAGACGCCCAAAAAGAAAAACACAAATTCATAGCTGATAGCCTCAATATTGCCAAAGGAAGCAAAGTGCTTGACATGGCATGTGGTTGGGCTCCTTTTATACGATATATTACGCATGAAAGAGATGCGGAAAGTATAGGTTTGACGCTTTCACAAGGGCAGGCGGATGCCTGTCGAAAGAATGGTTACAAGGTGATGGTGAAAGATTGTCGCTATGTAAAACAAGAGGACTTTGGAATTTTTGATGCCATTACCTGTATTGGGGGATTGGAGCATTTCTGTTCAGTAGAAGAATGGCAGGCAGGTAAACAGGAACAAGTTTATCGAGATTTTTTTAAAACGCTCTTTGATTTGTTGCCGATTGGTGGACGATTTTATATGCAGACAATGACCTTCAGCAAGAATATGATCGAATTTGAGGATCTGGACGTGAATGCTGAAAAAGGATCTACGGCCAATATTATGGCACTCATGTTAAAACAGTTTCCAGGTTCGTGGCTTCCATATGGCCCCGAAATGGTCATTAAATGCGCGGAACCCGGATTCAAACTAATTTCCCAAAGTAGCGGAAGGCTAGATTATATTGAAACCATTGCCCAATGGCGAAAGAAATTCAGAAAATTTCATCTTAAAAAGTATTGGTTATATCTTTCACTCATTCCAAGATATTTCACGGATATGGAATTCAGGCACCTAGTCTCTATTTTCAAAATAAGCCCCAACAAGGTATGTTTTGAAAAAGAGGTCATGGATCATTACCGTTTAGTATTTGAAAAATTATAGCAACTATAACCGGTAGCTTACAATATAATCCTTTATTAAATAATTTCTGGCTTCAAAACTCTTAAAATGGACGGAAGAGTATAATATTCATATTATCGTAGTCCTTCACGAAAACTCCTCACATCTGAACGGTCTTTACTTAAACATTACTATTCTAGTTCCTTTAAGAAGAATGTAGTTTTTATATAAAACAGGTCTATTAAATGATTCAATTATAGCTTTTCTAGGATTGGTTATTTTTAATATCATTATATTTAAATTATTATGATAGATTTTTTCAAGAAACATAGTTTTGTGATTGGTACATTTTCATTAGGAATAGGTTTTCTTTTAGAATATCTATCTCAATCAAAGTGGTTAATTCTTCCCTTTATTATAACTGCCCTTCTTAGTGCTATTACACAAGTTTATATAGGTCTAAATAAAAAGAAATCATAGTTTCTTAATAGCTTCATCTAACTGTTTATCTGAATACTTACTTAAATTATCTATTATTTCTACAGTAAACTTCTGTTCTTCTTGTTCTTCTATTAATTGCGATTTAGGGATGATGTATTGAAGTCCTATTTGTATAAGTCTTATCTTTTCAGATGGTCTCATTAGTGAGACATCTATTGTTTCATCTATTACTTGAGTTAACTTCTCCTTAACCTGACTTGATATCTTATTTAGTGTACCTTTCTGTCTACCTCCTGTTTTTACTCTCATTGTATCTATTTAACTCTATATTAGACTACTACTTTAATTGCTTTTATTAGATTTTCGGTTAATGATAAAACACACTTCCCCCTAGTAAGAAAAAAGTGTTTTTTGCTTCCGTTGAGTTTCCATCAAAGAAAAAGCATAGAGCTACAACTATACAACAATGCTCTAATTTGAAAGTACTTGAATACGTGTATAGTCTTTATCACCTGCTAGGCGTCTTTCTTGCACTTGCCTCGTTCAATCTGCTATTTTCTATGAACATTAATAATACTAGCTGAAAAGTATCGAGCCAAAATCTCTAGTATTTATAGATTAACTATATACATATACCGCCATAGGAAATTAATTTTGCATTTTAGTATAAAAAATTTAGCCTTTTGAATTTTTATAAGATAGTTGTAGATTAAAATATGAAAAGGTTATTTATTCTATTTATTTTTTTATTTAGCCACACTACTTGTCGTCAGACCGCAAAAGAATATTATAATATTGGTCTTGAAAAACATCAAAATAGAGACTATTATGGTGCTATTACTGACTATACTAAATCCATTGAACTTAACCCTAATTTTGCTTATGCTTATTTCAATAGAGGGATTGCAAAAGAAATACTTGAAGATTTGAATGGTGCTTGTGCAGACTACAGAATAGCTTCCGGAATGGGACATCAATATGCTAAAGAAATTTTTAGTGACTATTGCAACTAAATTTTAATTTTAAATAATGTTATTAAAGTTATAAGTTAATAACATCAGCTAAATTCCACCCCGTCGCAAAAGCAAGTATTATTACTATAAAATAGTCTAACCATTTAGGTATATATTTTATAACAAAAGGTCTACCAAAAAAGTAAGTTATAATAACAAGAATAAATATAGCATTATAAAGTAATCCCTCATCCATATACTAAAGGTATTCAAAACAATTAATTATTCAAAAAATAAAACAACCTCTAACCCCACTCCCCCTTTTGAATTTTGATTAGATGTTTTTAAATTGTTCTTTTAACTAAACAATAAAAATTATGAAAATGTTAAATTTTTTATTGATACTTTTTCCAATAATTGCTTTTAGCCAAAATCTTGACTATAGAATCAGTTCCTTTATGGATAAAGGTAATAAAGCACCTAATACTCATCATATTGGGGATGCTTGGCTTAATTTCTTAGTTCAAGCAGACGATGATTTTAAATACAATATTACCCAAGCCACTTTTAGTCCAAATTCAACATTAGATTGGCATAAGCACTCAACTGCTCAAGTAATCATTATTGTTGATGGTAAAGGCTATTATCAAGAAAGAGGAAAAGAAGTAATTGTTCTTAAAAAAGGAGATATTATAAAGTGTGAAAAAGGCATTGAGCATTGGCACACATCAACACCTGAGAATGAAGTTTCTTACATTGCTATTTATGGTAATGAACCTACTATTTGGACAGAAAAACTCTCAGAGGAATATTACAAAAATGTAGAAAAAAAATTAAAGGAATCAAAAGATAAATAAACAAAAAACCCCTTATTTTGAATTTTACTTAGATGTTTTTAGATTGTAGATATGAAATATGAATTTGAAAAGAAATTTCTTGATAAGGGTATATTAACTTTGCCTTTTAATATAAGATATTGGTTGTTAAAAAAATTAGGACTTAATGGGTATACTCTTTTAGTAGCTATTATGGTTGCAATAGTTACCATTATTATTTATGAATTTATTCTAAACTAAACAAAAAACCCACTATTTCTAATCTACTAATAATTTAAATATTATTTTCTATTTCTACTACTCAAAACTAAAAGTTAAGCCAGCATTCTTTTCAAGTCGTTTCAAAAGAGCATCTCCCATAGCAATAGAAGGTGTCAAAATACCACTTAAATTTAATAATTTATCCTTAGCTAAACAAACAGCAGCTTCACCTAACATCTTAGAAGTGGATCCATATCCCGGATCCATATCCCCGGTAATTTTTGCAAAAGCACTTGACCCATCTTCTAAAGTTATATAAAATCTTAAATTATAAAATCCATCTTCTCTTTGTTTCTTTGTTGGCCCTTCTCCCGGTTTGGGTAAAACTGCATCAACAGCCCTTTTCAATAAAGATCCTGGTTTAGCAGACATCATCAATCCCATGGGAATCGCATTTATGATACCTTTCATTCTACCTTTAAAACCCTTTCCGTATATAGTAGCCTCTTCATATCTAAAATTTTTTCCATATGAATATCCACTCAAAATATTACTGCGACGAACAACTTTTGTATTAATACCAGCCATAAAGAATGGTCCAATCCAACTTTGAGAAGCTTTGTCAAAAACAATACTTCTTAAATCTGACTTATCTTCTCCAACCTGTTCATCTATAGGATTTAAACCATAAGGATTAGTCAAGACTTTAAAAATATTTTTATCTTCTATTGCTTCTTCCATAGTATTACTAAAACTCGCATATGTACCCCCACTCACACCCCCGCTCATACCAGCTACACGCATTTTTATCTGTTGAGCTCTACTACCTCTTTTAGCTTTTGCTTCTCTTTGTATAAAATAAACACCCATGTCTGAAGGAATAGAATCAAATCCGCAAGTATGGACAATCTTAGTTTCATTCGCTTTTGCTGTTTCATTATATTGATCAATTATTTGACGCATCCAATGAACCTCTCCTGCTAAATCACAATAATGTACTTGATTTTGAATACAGGCAACTACAAGTTTAGAACCATATTTTGCATAAGGTCCTACAGTAGTGCAGATTACTTTTGTTCGTTTAACCATCTCATTCAAACTAACTTCATCATTGCTATCTGCAACCACTAAAGAAACTGTTTCGTCAGCTACTTCATGCCTTACCATCTCCAGTTTATTTAAATTTCTACCTGCCATCGCCCATCTTAAATTTCCAGATGTACCATATTTACTAAATAAATATGAAGCAACTAACCTTCCAGTAAACCCTGAAGCACCCCAAATGATAATGTCAAACTCTCTTGATTGGTTCATATTTGAATATATAAAAATTTGATACTAAAATCACTCCCCTTTTAAATTTTTCTTTGATAGTTGTAGATTGCAGGTATGTTAAAAAAATTGAAACAACAAAAAGGATTTTGGATAGGTATAGGTATTATGGTTGGCACTGTTGTTGGAGTTTTAACTGATAATATAGGACTTTAGCTTCCACTTGGATTAGTTATAGGTATTTCACTTGAAACCACTCAAAAAAAATAAACAAAAAAACCCCCCTCATTTCTTAAGACTAACCCCACTCCCCTTTTGAATTTTTCTTGGATAGTTGTAGATTGAAATTACAAAGTAAATACCAGTTGTCGCTTGATGATGTGAAATGAAAGAGCCAATCCCCAATTAAAATTATTATTTTTAAAAATGAATCTCAAAGTCAATAGATATATTAATTATGGTTGTACCATGACAGGTGGAGAAAAAAATAGCTATAATCAACGTTTTGTGTTTTCATTTTTTGAATTAAATAATGGAGAAATTATTAATGTAATGCTTGTTGAAAATTGGGATAAAAATACAATGATAGATTATGAGTTAGATTGCTATAATGAGACTAACTCATATAAATTTGGTCAAGAATGGGGTGATTGGTGGAAATCTACTTTTAATGATGAAACCAAAAGTAAATGGGCTAAAGAAGATGAAGATAAATTTGTTAAAAAATTTTATAAAAAACATATACTAAATACAAGAGATATAAAAACTGATATTATTTAAGTATTTATCTCTCTATTACTACCTTAACTTTATTTACTTCTTTGTCCGTTGTAATGTTTAATAGATAGATACCATTATTTAGATTAGATACATTAATCCTAATTGACGAATTATTTAACTCTACCTTATCCTTGAGTTTTATAAGGATCTCTCCTGGAACTGATTCATTTCTACTTTGATTGACGTCTAGTGTTCGTGGATTTTGAGCGTTAGCATTAAAATAGAGAACTACTAATACTATACTTAGTAGTTGTTTCATACTTCAATGTACCTAATTAAAGTCGAATTAATTAAAATGAAATTAAATTCTTAAAGATTATTTCTTTGAAATTTTTGATGATAGAAGTAGATTAGAAATATGAAAAAAATAAATAAATTCTCCCATCAAAAGTTACCTGTAAAAATATTGAGTGGTATATTATGCGTTATTATCATATCGTGTAGTATTTCAAGCAATGCTATAGAAGATGAAATTAGTGTGGTAAAATCACCTGAAACTTCTCAAAAGAATCAACATTATTTTAGTAACAGAGTGCCATTACAACCAAGTGTACTGATAAAATTGCCGATTAGAGCTATTAAACCAGCGGGTTGGCTGAAAGAGTATTTATTTCGTCAACGAAATGGTCTTACTGGAAATTTAGGTAAAATAAGTGCTTGGTTGCAAAAAGAAGATAATGCTTGGCTAGACAAAGATGGTAAAGGTAATTGGGGCTGGGAAGAAGTTCCTTACTGGCTAAAAGGATATGCGAATATTGGCTATATATTGGAAGATCAAGAAATGATCGATGAATCTAAAATTTGGTTAGAGGGTGCTCTTAACAGTCAGCAAGAAGATGGGTATTTTGGACCTGGTTTTGCTTGGGAAAGTTATGTTGCAGAAAAAGATAGAACTCCTGAGAGACTAGCGGAAAAACTTAAAGTCCGTGATTATTGGGCCAATATGATTATGCTTTATTGTCTTCAATCCTATTATGAGTACTCAGGAGATGAGAAAGTAATTTCTTTAATGACAAAATATTTTAAGTATCAATTCAGCATTCCGGATGAGAATTTTTTATCAAAAACTCAATACTGGCAAAAAGTTAGAGGAGGTGATAATTTACACAGCGTTTTATGGCTGTACAACCGTACGGGAGAACCTTGGTTGTTAGAATTAGCTGAAAAAATACATCGCAATACATCACCCTGGGCAAGTCGCGGACATTCACTTGATGAAATAGGAAGCGCAAAAAATAAAAGAGAAGGGATAGAGGAATGGCCAGATTGGTATGGTGATTTAATTGATTGGCACAATGTAAATGTGGCTCAAGGGTTTAGAGAGCCGGCACAGTATTATTTGCTTAGTGGGAATAAGCAAGATTTACAGGATACCTATGATAATTTCAATATCGTAAGAAAATATTTCGGTCAGGTACCGGGAGGAATGTATGGTTCAGATGAAAATAGCCGTCCAGGTTATGATGACCCAAGACAGGGTGTAGAAACTTGCGGGATGGTAGAACAAATGAATTCAGACGAACATTTATTGAGAATTACAGGAGATATTTTTTGGGCTGATCATGTCGAAGATGTTGCTTTTAATACCTATCCTGCAGCGGTTGCTCCAGATTTTAAGAGCTTACGATATATTACATCTCCGAATATGGTACTGAATAATAGTGAAAGCCATAACCCGGGTATCGATAATGGAGGACCAATGCTAATGTATAATCCATTTAGTTCACGTTGTTGTCAACATAATCATTCACAGGGATGGCCATATTTTACCGAAAACCTATGGATGGCTACACCAGATAATGGTTTAGCAGCAGTAATTTATGCTGCAAGTACTGTAACAGCAATGGTTGGAGAAGGGTATGAAGTAACGATAACCAATACTACGAACTATCCTTTTGAAGATTTATTGAGTTTTGAACTTAACCTTGAAAAATCAACACTATTTCCTTTATACTTCAGAATACCTAGCTGGGCAAATGAAGCCTCATTAGTGTTGAATGGAGAAAAGTTAAATGTAAGTCTAGAAGCTGGAAAATATGTAAGAATACATCGAGAATGGGAAAATGGAGATAAGTTGCTACTTCAGTTGCCAAAAAAAATACAAATAAGAACGTGGGAAGCTAATCACAATAGTGTGAGTGTAGACTATGGGCCTTTAACTTTTTCGTTGAAAATAGGAGAAAATTATATTAAAAAAGAAAGCAATGAAACCGCTACTCACAGTTCTAAATGGCAAAAAGGAGTAAATACTGAGGATTGGCCTTCTTATGATGTTTATCCAAGTACTGCCTGGAATTATGGGTTACTATTGAATGACGATCCAACAACATCTTTCGAAATTGAAACGAGACCTTGGCCAAAAAATAATTTTCCGTTCACCACAGCATCCGTACCTATTATTTTAAAGGTAAAAGCCAAAAAAATACTTAATTGGAAAATTGATAAGTATGGTTTGGTAGGAGAGTTAAAAGACAGCCCGGTAAAATCCGATGAAGAGATAGAAACTGTTGAACTTATACCCATGGGGGCAGCTCGTTTAAGAATAAGTGCTTTTCCTGTAATTGGGACTAATAAAGAGGCAAAGAAATGGTAAATTTTAAATGCCCTTAAAGGAATTAAAATTTATGAGTATAGAATTAACTATACTTATATAACTCCTCAGAAATTCGATTTTGCATTTTGGTATAAAAAATTTAGATTGTAGGTATGGAATCGTTATTAAGAGCATTAGCTTCAATATTAAAATTTGAGGTAAGAACTAGAAAAACTTCAGTGGTTAAAAAAAGAAGATTTAGAAAAACTTACAAATCCAATTAAACAAAAAACCCTACTAAACCCACTCCACTTTTGAATTTTTCTAGAAGAGTTGTTAGATTAGAGAGATGAAACTAAATACTTATTCAAAAATATTAATGACAATAAGTGCATTGTTTTTAGGAATTATTGGAATTTTTCTTTCTTTTTTACCTAAAGAAATAATTAACTATCTAAATATTAATTCAAATGTTATTACAATACTCT
>Ga0310120_10001876_pt1 | contig 15662 bp, 8 predicted proteins | sample CB27_AW_983_MG_FD_203506 | JGI IMG/M metagenome (GOLD analysis project Ga0310120, IMG submission 203506) | Marine microbial communities from Western Arctic Ocean, Canada - CB27_AW_983 | ecosystem: Environmental > Aquatic > Marine > Oceanic | place: Canada: Western Arctic Ocean | collected...
CGGGCATGGATGCTCTCTTGTGAAGGTGCGTCGACGGGGTCTCAGACCCTGTACCCGGCATTGACGTCGAGTGTCTGTCCGGTGATGCTCGCCGCGCGATCCGAGGCGAGGAAGGCGACCATTTCGGCGATGTGTTCGGCGGGGATCAGGCGGCCCAGCAGTGTTTCGCCGTGGAGTTGTTCTCGAACCTCCGCGGCTGGAATCCCCGTGGCCTGGGCCTTGGCCTCGATGATCGCGTCCATCCGCGGTCCGTCGATCGGTCCGGGGCAGACGGCGTTGACCAGGATCCCGTCGCCGGCGACTTCGACAGCCAGCGTCTTGGTCAGCCCGATCACGGCCCATTTCGATGCGGCGTAGGGGCTGCGAAGCGGAAACCCGATCTGTCCGGCAGCCGAGGCGATATTGATGATGCGTCCGGATCGTTGGGCCAGCAGGGTGGGCAGGACGGCACGAGAGGCGAGGAAGACGCCGGTGACGTTGACGTCCATCACGGCCTCCCATTCGGACCGCGCGACGTCCTGGAGGGCGGCGGTGGGTCCGATGACCCCGGCGTTGTTGACCAGGATGTCGAGACGTCCGAACCGGGCGAGGGTGGCCGTGACCATCTGTGCGAGGTCGTCTTCTGAGGTGACATCGGTTGAGGTGCCGAGCACCTGGTGTCCGGCCGCCTCGAGTTCGGCCATCACCTCGGTCCGTTCGCCGTCCTCGGGAGTCGCCACGACCACAGCCGCTCCGTCGCGGGCCAGGGCTCGCACGCAGGCCAGGCCGAGACCTCGCCCGGCTCCGGTGACGACTGCGACCTGCTCGGTGAGTGACATGCGAGCATCATACCTGCGGAGGGCTGCGTTGGCTTGTCGGCCGAGTCGGCCTACAATCCGCCGGTCGGCAGAATGTGCTGTTTGTTCCCCACGGAGCCTGGCATGGCACTCTTCGGACGAAAGAAGCGGCTGGTAGATTGGGCCAGCTGCGCCGGGTGAGCCGGCAAGTTGCCCCAGGAGGGGACCGCGCAGGTCGTGCGCGGACTGCCGAAATTCGATGACCCGAACCTGATCGTCGGGGCCGAGGACTTCAGCGACGCGGGAGTGTATCGACTGCGGGACGATTTGCTGATCCTGCAGTCGCTCGACTTCTTTCCTCCGCTGGTCGACGACCCGTTCCTGTTCGGCCAGATCGCCGCCGCCAACAGTCTCAGTGATATCTACGCCATGGGCGGGACGCCTCGCACGGCTTTGAACATCGTCGGCTTTCCCGACGACAGGCTGGACTTGTCGATCCTGAGCGAGATCCTGGCCGGTGGTGCCGAGCGGGTGCTGGAGGCCGGGGCGGTGATCGCCGGAGGCCACACGGTGCGGGATACCGAGATCAAGTACGGCCTGAGCGTGACGGGGGTGGCCACGCCCGAGGAATTGATGACCAACGGTGGGGCTCGACCCGGGGACGCGTTGGTGTTGACCAAGCCCTTGGGGACGGGGTTCGTGACCACGGCGTTCAAGAAGAACCGCTGCCCGCAGGGCGTGCTCGAGACAGCCGCGGCCAGCATGGCGATGCTCAACGCCGGTGCCAGCCAATCAGCCAAAGCGGTCTCGGCAACCGGCTCGACCGACATCACCGGTTTCGGACTGGCCGGGCATGCCGGCGAGATGGCTCAATCGAGTGGGATGACGCTGACGATCGAGACGTCGAAGTTGCCCGTGTTGCCCGGTGCCGCCGAACTGGCCGCCGCGAGCTACCACACCCGGGCCAGCAAGACCAATCTGGCGGCCGTCGAGTCGTTGATGCGGATTGATCAGTCGGCTGTCGCGATGGGTCTGGAGATGGTCTTTGACGCACAAACGTCCGGCGGATTGCTGATCAGTGTTGATCCGGCACGTGCCGAGGAACTGGTCGGGCTGTGCTGCGATTCGGGTGCCGAAGCGGCCGCGGTGATCGGTTCGGTCGCCGAGAAGTCGGACGTCTTCCTGGTCTTCACCGGTTAGGCGGAGACGTGCGAGGTCAGCGAATCCAGATCGTGATTCCCGCGAAGGCCGGTCGACGCAGTGGCAACCGCGTGACCGCGCTGCGGTGGCGGAAGTGTCTCGAGTCGCTGGGCCATCGCGTGGCGATTGAGACCGAGTACCGAGGCGGTCGTTGCGATGTGTTGATCGCCCTGCATGCTCACCGTAGTGCTGCGGCGGCCTTGCGATACCGCCACGAGTGCCCCTCGGGCCGACTGGTGGTGGCACTCAGCGGCACAGATCTCTACCGCGATCTGGATCGATCGCCGCGGGGTCACCAGGCTTTGGATGCTGCCGACCGGATCGTGTTGTTGCAGCGGCATGGCCTGACACGGCTGGATCGCAGTCTGCACAAGCGGTGCCGTGTGATTCACCAATCAGTGGTGGTGCCGAAGCGGTTGCCCGGGAAGGCCAGACGGAGTTGGCAGGTGGCCGTGGTCGGGCATCTCAGGCCGGTCAAGGACCCGTTTCTGGCGGCTCGAGCGGTCAGAGACTTGCCGTCGGAGTCGAGGATCCGGGTGGTTCATCTGGGTGGTGCGCTCCAGCAGCGGATGCGTGTGCGCGCCGAGGCCCAGATGCAGCGGCAGCCAGGTCGTTACTGCTGGATGGGCAACCGGCCTCATTGGCAGGTGATGCGTCAATTGGCCCGGAGCCAGGTCCTGGTGCTCTCGAGTCACATGGAGGGGGGGGCCAACGTGGTGGGTGAAGCGATTAGTGTCGGCACTCCGGTGCTCTCGACACGGATCAGCGGTTCGATCGGCCTGTTGGGCGAGGACTACCCGGGCTTCTTCGAGCCGGGTGATGTCGACGGCCTGCGGCGGCTGTTGTTGGACGCAGAGAGCCCAGGGCCGCTCTATCAGTCGATTTCAGAGCGGTGTGCCGCCCTCAAGAGCCAGTTTCACCCCAGTCACGAGCGTCGGTCCTGGCAGCAGCTCCTCACCGACAGTAGGTCAGGCTGTGCCTGACATCACCCGCTCAACCTTCCTGCACGCCCCAATAAAACGAGATGCACCCCGACGATGAGGTGCTGGGGTCAGGGGGCGGAGGGCGGTTGGTTGGGGGGTCCTGGGCGGGATTGTCAGGCAGAGCCTGACCTACTTGGTGGTTTTCAGGGTGGCGAGGTAGGCCAGGAGGTCTGCGACCTGCTGGGCGGTCATGTCCTTGAGCAGGAGCTCGGGCATCAGGCTCTTTCGCTGAGTGACCAGCTCTTCGACCTCGTCGGCCGGGATCACCGTTTGCTCGTTCTTGGCGTTGCGGAGCACGACCTGCTTCTCCGTACGACTCACCAACAGGCCGGTAAACACCCGGCCGGCAGTAGTTTCGACGATGTAGGTCAGGTACTTGGGATCGATCTTCCGCGAGGGGTTGAGGATCTGGTCGAGCAACTCGCGGCGACCATACTTCTTGCCGATCCCGTCGAGATCAGGGCCGACCGACTTACCGGCTCCGGCCACCTTGTGGCAGTTGCGACACTGAGTCGCCTGCGATGTGGTGAAGAGTTTGCGTCCGGTGTCCGCATTGCCGGAAAGCGCCAGTAAGGCCGCCGGCCGGATCACTCGCCCGAGCCTCTGCACTCGCCGCTCCTCGGGAATGAACCTCTCGAAGAGGTCTCGCGTGGTGATGTCGTCATGGGCGACGGCCGAGGCGATGATCTGCTTGCGTGCAGCGGCGGAAAACTTCGAACCGGACCGATCGAGTCGCTGCTGAAGCAGCAGTGCCGTGGCGGTGGAGGCGAGTGAGCGGGCCAGCAGCGGAGGCGGAATGCGGTCGCCGGCGGCTTCGAGTTCGGCGACCCGCGACGGGGCCACGATTCGCGTGTTCTTCTGGGCGTCTGAGAGGCTGGCGATCGGTGTGTTCGAGCCGGCGAGGTTGGCGATCCAGTCTCGGACCAGGTCGGCTGCAGCCCGGTCGACGACTTCCGAACCGATGTGCGGCATGCGGCCGCGGCCGAGCTTTGAGACTCGGAGGTACAGCATGCTGCGGAGCGGGTCACCCGGAGCGATGATCCGTGCGTCTCGGATGCCAAACGTGCCCTGGGTGGGCTTGGCATCGAGCATGCGGGTGGCAGCCAGCGAGAGGTCGGCGTGCATGTAGGCCAGCACGGCACTGCCGGCGTGCAGGCGGTGGCAGTGCGAACAGTTGACGTGCAGAAAACTCCGCGCCCGCCGCTCGGTCGCCTGCGAGGTGTCGTACGGGTCGGCCAGGACGGGGGTCTTGGAACCGGTGAGGGGCCGGTCGAAGAGGCCCAGTCCAGAGAGACTGGCGAGTTGGTTGCTGCCCGGCGAGTCACCGGGAGTGGCTCGATCGAGACCCGCGGCGTTGAACCCCAGTACGTGGCCGCTCCAGGGGTTGTGGCAACGGACGCATTCCACTCGCGAGGCGAAGTGCCAGGTCTGTCGCAGCGAGGTGGCGGGTTTGCCCTGAGCGGCCGGGTCGGGGACCTGGAAGTGGGCGTCGACTCCGGCCGATTCGACCAGTTCGGCATCGGTTCCCTGGGCATTCCAGCGGTACCCGTAGCCTCGCCAGGCGTCTCCGTCGTAGTGCATCAACTGGGTTTCCACACGTTTCGGCCCGCTGCCGCTCTTGCTGGCGACGTCCAGCGAGAGTGTCTTGAGGACCACGGTGCCGGCGGGGAACTGCCACTTGCCAGCGGCGGTGATCGCCTGGGTGCCCGGCACAGCGATGGCTCGCTGCGAGGTTGCACCGTCGTGCCAGGGTGCCGCGGCGACGTCGTAGCTGATGACCCCGGGGGCGAGTTGGTGTTTTGCGGTCGAGGCGGTCGAGGCGAACAGGCCGGTCTGGCTGAGCTGCCTGGGAAATCGGCTCGACTGGCCTCGCTTGGGGTTGGGCAGCAGGCGGTGGATCGTGCCGCCGGTGTAGTCCATCAGCAGCAGGTCGTCGGAGGTGTCGTAGCTGAAGCAGATGACTCGCAGTGAGGTGTCGACCAGTTCCCGTTGGTCGAGTACCTTCTTGGTCTTGGCGTCCCAGCCGAAGGACCACAGCTTGCCGGTTTCGTAGTCGCCGTAGACGTATTGACCGACCAGCGACGGCAATCGCTTGCCATAGTAGAACTCGCCGCCGGTGATCGAGGCCGATTCGCTGTGCGGATGATCGACCGTGGGGGGCAGGATCGGCGTGGGGCCTCGCTTGAAGTGCGTGTTGACCGGCTGACGACCCTCGACAATGCTCCAGCCGTAGTTGCCGCCCTTCTCGATCCGGTAGATGAACTCCCACAGCTCCCAGCCGACGTCGCTGACGAACAGGTCGCCGGACTTTCGGTCGAAGGAGAGCTTCCAGGGATTACGGAACCCGTAGGCCCAGATTTCCGGCAGCACGTCCTTGGTGTTGATGAACGGGTTGTCCGGCGGCACGCGGTAATTGCGGCCGGGGTCGACTCGGTCGACGTCGATGCGGATCAGTGTCGAGAAGTAGTTGCTGCAGTCCTGGCCGTTGTTCGGGGGGTCCGGCGGGTTAGGGCCAACCCCATCTCCGGCGGTGATGTAGAGGTACCCGTCGGGGCCGAATCGCATCGCCGCTCCGTTGTGCCCGCCCGAGGGCCAGTGAAAGACCTCCTGCCGACTCTTGGGGTCGATCGTCGGTGGATCCATGCTCGAGAAACGGTATCGGCAGACCTTGGTGCCGGTGGCCTGGGGGCCCTGGATGTAGGAAATGAAGCAGGTGCGGTTCTTGAGGAACTTGGGGTGGAAGGCAAAGCCGTAGGCGTTTGAGATCGCCGGCTTGTGCTGCTTGAGATCGAGGACCGGGTCGAGCGTGGCGACGTCCTGGCGGTCGGGGAACGAGACGATCCGGCCGGCGAGTTCCATGACCAGCAGGCGGTCGGTACCCGGGATCGGTCGCATCTCGACCGGGTTCTTGAACTTCAGCTTCGGGAACCGGTGCTCGACCAGGAAGGGCGACGGAGGCTCGGGAGTGCCAACGACCTTCGAGGTGGTCCAGCCCACCTTGCGTTGGGCGGGCTTCTTGACTTTCTTCTGGGTCTTGTCCTGTGCCTGCGTCGTGTCAGAGACGAGCAGTGATCCGGCCAGCAGGGCTGCCAGGAGAGAGAATCGTTTGAACGCGGGTCGGGCAGAACTCACTTGAGAGACTCCAGAAAGGCGAGCAGGTCGGCCAGTTGTTGGGCGGTCATGTCCTTGACCAGCAACTCGGGCATCAGGCTCTTGGGTTGAGCAATCAACATCTCCACGTCGTCAGCGGCCACCCGGATCTCCTTGCCCGCAGCGTCGCGGAGCACAACTTCCTTGTCGGACTTCGAAATCAGCAGCCCGGTGTGCACTCGGCCCTGGACGGTTTCGACCAGGTAGGCACGAAACTTGGGGTCGATTTTCCGGGAGGGTTGCAGGATCGATTCGAGCAGTGCTCGGCGGTCGTTCTTTTTGGCGATCCCGTCGAGATCGGGTCCGACCGACTTGCCCTGCTTGGCGACCCGGTGGCAGTTTCGGCACTGGAACCCGGCCGCCTTTGTAAACAGCTGGCGTCCCACGTTGGCGTTGCCCGGGATCTTGAGGATCTGTTGGGCCTGGACCGTGCTGCCGAGTCGTTTGACCCGTTTCTCGTACGGCAGGAATCTCTCGAAGAGGTCCCGCACTCGGACATCGGCGTGGTGGGCCCCTGCCTTTATGGCCAGGCGTCCGGCGGCCCGTGACAGCGGTGTGGTCGGATGGTCAACGGCGAGTGCCAGTTGCAGGGCCCCGCTGGAGGAGCCGAGCAGTTGATCGATGACCGCCGCCTGTCCGGCGGCGTTCAGGTCGGGCAATGCGAGTGTCTCGAGCAGCGTGTCGTGTTGTTTGCGGAGCGTGGCGGCCGAGACGTCTCCGCTGCCGCTGGCAGCGAGCTTGGGGTCGAGCGAATCGATCCAGTCGTGGAGCAGTTGCAGTCCCTGGCGGTCGACGACCTGTGAGCCGAAGTGCGGCATGCGGCCGCGGCCGAGCTTGGCCATGCGGTAGAGCAGGACCGAGCGGTACGGTCCCGCCGGTGCCATCACTCGTGCGGCGAGCATGCCAAAGGTGCCCTGGGTGGGGCGGGCGCCCAGGAGGTTGGATTGCTTGAGCGAGAACTCGTAACGGATGTCCATCGCCGCCGTCCCGCCTCCTCCTCGACGGTGACACGTCGCGCAGTTGGCGTGCAGGTAGGCTCGGGCTCGTTGTGCCAACGGCAGTTTCGAGTCGGCCGGGTCGGGCATCGCCGCGGGCAGCTTCTCGGGGAGCCCGGTCAGCAGGCCGATGTGGGAGAGCGTGCGGAACTGGTTGTCGGTGACAGTGCCGTAGCGGTGGTCGCGGTTGAGTTGGGCGGGGGTGAATCCGTACAGCGAACCGCCGCGGGTGGTGTGGCAGAGGATGCATTCGGTTCGGCTGGCATGGTGCCAGGCCTGGACACGCTTGCCACCGGGTGCGGAGGGGTCGGTGACGGTCAACAGGCTGTCGCTGCCGGTGTCCTCGGCCAGCACCGCGTCGGAGCCGGTGTCGTTCCAGATGTAGTTGTAGGCCTGCCAGGACTGGCCGTTGAAGTGCAGCAGTTGCGTCTCGATGGGACGCCGGGACCGGGGATCACCTGCGATGAGATCCAGCGAAATGGTCTTGGCCAGGACTCCGTCGACTGGAAAGGCGAATCCTCCGGCGACGTTTCCGATCTGGATGTTCGAGGTCTTGTGGATGCCCAGTTTCGAGGTACCCGGCAGGGCGAGGAATCGGTGGGCGACGGCGTGGTCGGCCCAGGGGGCGGCGCCGACTGAGTAGGGGATCACTCCCGGAGCCAGCTGCTGCTGGCGGGTTGAGGTGAACAGGCCGGTGTCGCTGAGCTTGCGGGGGAAGTCGCGGTTGACCGCCTGCGGGTCGCCGGGCACCAGGCGGTGCAGGCCGCCGCCGACATAGTCGACGACGTACAGTTCTCCGTCGTGGTCGGTGCCGAAGCAGATGATCTGCAGCGTGGTGTCGACCAGCTCCTTGCTCTCAAGCAGTCGCTTGCCGTCGTGTCGCGCCGACCAGATCTTGCCGGTCACGTAGTCGCCGTAGATGTAGGCTCCGGTGAGTGACTTCAAGCGTTTGCCGGTGTAGACCTCGCCCCCGGAAATCGAGCGGCTCTCGGTGTGCGAGTGGGCCACGGCCGGCGGAGAGATCGAGGTGGGACCTCGGTCCCATTCGGGGTGGACCGACTGCGAGGCTTCGACGATGCTCCAGCCGTAGTTGGCTCCCTTTTCGACCCGGTAGATCATCTCCCACATCTCCCAGCCCACGTCCGCGCACCACAGCGCTCCGTTGGTCGGGTCGAAGGTGATCTTCCACGGGTTGCGGAACCCGTAGGCCCAGACTTCAGGGCGGGCTGCGGGGGTGTCCAGGAAGGGGTTGTCCGGGGGAATCGAGTAGGGTCGATCGCCGCTGGGGCGATCGACATCGATCCGCATGATCGTCGCCGGCAGCGTGGCGAGGTTCTGGCCGTTACGGCGGCTGTCTGGCGGGAAGGCTCCGGCGCCGTCACCGGCGCTGATGTACAGGAACCCGTCGGGGCCGAATTCGAGACAGCCTCCGTTGTGGCCTCCGGCCAACCAGCGGATTACCGTCTTCTGCGACTTGGGGTCGATGGTGGGTGGATCGGTCTTGCTGACGGTGAATCGCGAGACGACCGTGCCGTGGGGGTCACCATCCTTGAGGACGTAGGTGATGTAGCAGTAGCGGTTGGTGGCGAATTTCGGGTGAAAGGCCAGGCCGTAGACCTGGCGGAATCCTGCGATGGCGGGTGCGAGGTCGACGACGAGGTCGGCAGCGCGGGGCTTGGTGCGGGGGTTGAAGCTGAGTACCTTGCCAGCGAGTTCGACCAGGAACAGCCGGGGGGTGCCCGGTGCCCGGGTCAGGATGACGGGGTTGGTGAAGCGGAGCCCCGGCAGCAGCGGCTCGATGGCAAACGGGGGCGGGGGGTCCGGTGAACCGGTGATCGTCGACGTGGTCCAGGGGACCCGGCGGTCCAGGCCGAAGGGCCTGGCGGGCTCGGCGGCGTCCAGAACCGTGGCCGACAGCAGCAGCAGAGACAGCAGGGTGTGAGTGAAACGGGCCGGGGCCATGTTGGTCTTCATCGATGGGGTGAGGAGGCCGATGGTGCGGCGTGCATGGTACCGCCCCGTCTGAGCAGATTCACCTCTTGCCCGCTGTGGAGGCTCGAGTCACAATCCGTAACGGAATCAACTTGATCGAGATGGTGCAGACCGGGAGGAACGGGTCGTGAACCGATTGAATCGACGCGGGATGCGAATCGTGGTCCTGATGCTGGCGGTGACGTGGGCCCAGGCCGGGACGAGTGCTGCACCGAAACCGGATGCCAAGCCGGCGGCCAAGGCGAGTGCCGAACAGATAGCCGGTTGGGTCAAGGAGTTGACCAGCCGCAGTTTTCAGACCCGACGTGCTGCATCGAAGCGGCTGGTGGCCGCCGGCGGGGCGGTGATCGGCCCGTTGACCGAGGCGGCCGACAGCACCGATCTCGAACGGACCACTCGCTGCCTGTACGTGCTGAAGAAGCTGCTGTCGTCTGAGGATGCCGCGACCAAGGCGGCGGCGGGTGCGGCCTTGAAGAAGCTGGCCGCGAGTAAGAACGCGACGGTGGCTCGTCGCGCCGAAGCGGCGTTGCCCAAGGCTGATCCGAAGCCGACGGCCCGACCGAGCACACTGCAGGGGTTTCGGATCGTGGGACTGCAGAGGGCCAACAAGATGTCGGTCCGTGTGATCAACGGCCAGCGGACGATCGAGGTCAAGGAGGGGACTCGCAAGATCCTGATCCAGGACACCAACGGCAAGCAGATCGAGATGGAGATCACGAACCGGGTCAAGGGAAAGGTGCAGGTCCGCAAGGTGAAGGCTGCGACCGAGGACGCGTTGAAGAAGGCTGATGCGGAGGCGTACACGCTGTACAGGAAGTACACAGTCAACAATGCCGTGCAGATCCAGATCCAGGGGCTGATCCCCCGCGGAGCTCTTCCGCCGGCGCTGCCCAAGGCACTGCCGTTGAAAGGGCCTCGGCCGGTGCTGCCGTTGCCCCGCTTCTCACCCTGGCATCAGCAGGTCGAGGCGGCCCAGAAGAGTGTCGAGATGGCGGTGGCTAAGTTGCAGGCATTGGCCAAGCAGCCCCAGGCCAAGCCGGAGCAATTGCGGGAGGTGCTTGGGGAATTGAGCAAGGCTCAGAAAGTGCTCTCGGGCCTGCTCGGGAAACGTCAGGCCCAGCCCGTCGAAGGCAGCAAGCCGAAGAAGCGGACCCGTCCGGTGCCTCGCAAGAAGCCGTGCCTGTCCCCTGTGGGCGGCTTAGGCCAGGATGTCCTTGACCAGTTTGCCGTGGACGTCGGTCAGGCGATGACGTCGTCCCTGGTACTTGAAAGTCAGCCGCTGGTGGTCGATGCCCAGGCAGTGCAGCAGCGTGGCGTTGAGGTCGTGGACGTGGACGGGGTTCTCGACGATGTTGTACGAGTAGTCGTCGGTGGTGCCGTGGGTCAGGCCGGGCTTGATGCCGGCCCCGGCCACCCACAGCGAGAAACACCTCGGGTGGTGGTCTCGGCCGTAGTCGGTCTTGGTCAGCCGGCCCTGGCAGTAGACGGTGCGGCCGAATTCTCCGCCCCAGACCACCAGCGTGTCCTTGAGCAGGCCGCGTTGGGCGAGGTCGAGCACCAGGGCGGCACTGGCCCGGTCGGTGGCGGCACACTGTTCGGCGATCTTCTTGGGCAGCGTGGCGTGCTGGTCCCAGCCTCGATGGAACAGCTGCACGAAACGAACACCTCGTTCGCACAGCCGGCGTGCGAGCAGGCAGTTGGAGGCAAAGGTTCCCGCCTTGCGTGAGTCTTCGCCGTAGAGCTTGAAGATGTGGTCGGGTTCCGAAGAGGTGTCGGTGAGTTCCGGGACGGAGGTCTGCATGCGGAAGGCGAGTTCGTACTGAGCCATCCGGGTGCTGATCTCGGGGTCGCCCTGCTGCTCGAGTTTGAGTTGATTGAGTCTCGCGAGGTCGTCGAGGAAGCGGCGGCGGATGGAGTTGTCCAGGCCGCCGGGGTTCGAGAGAAACAGCACGGGGTCTCCGACCGAGCGGAACTTGACGCCCTGGAACTTGCTGGGCAGGAATCCGCTGCCCCAGAGTCGATCGTAGAGGGGTTGTCCTCCCGAGCCTGAGACCATGGCGACGAAGGCGGGGAGATCGGCGTTGAGACTGCCCAGGCCGTAGGAGAGCCAGGACCCGAAGCTGGGTCGTCCGGCCAGCTGGGCTCCGGTCTGGATGAAGGTGATCGCCGGGTCGTGGTTGATCGCCTCGGTGTGTACGGTCTTGAGGATGGTGATCCGGTCGGCGATGCGGGCGGTTTCGGGCAGCAGCTCGCTGAGCGACTGGCCACTTTCTCCGTGGCGCGCGAACGCGAAGCTCGAGGGAGCGATCGGGAAGCGTTCCTGCTTGGAAGTCATCCCGGTCAGGCGTTGTCCCTTGCGGATCGAGTCGGGCAGGTCGGCGTCGCGGTGTTGTTCGAGGCCCGGCTTGTGGTCGAAGAGATCCAGTTGCGAGGGGGCACCGGACTGGAACAGGTAGATCACCCGCTTGGCCTTGCCGGCAAAGTGTGGCGGGATGGGCGCAGATCCGGCGGCGGGATCCTCAGCGAGTCCGTCTTCGGCCAGCAGTGACGAGACGGCGGCCAGTCCGGCAGCCGAGCGTCCCAGGAACGCGCGGCGGGCCAGCGCGAAGTGATCGGTGATGGGTTGTGGGGTGGGAGGCACCGGTGAGGTGTGCATGGGTTGCATGGGTTACTCGCGGCTGATGGCTTCGTCGAGATTGAGCAGCAGGCTGGCCAGGGTGGTCCATGTGGCGACGTCGACGTCGTCCAGTCCCTCGCGGCGGGGCGTGTCGCCGGTGGAGGCCAGTTGGGCGGCGGCCCGGGGCAGCCTGGCGAATGCGGCCCGCTGGTGCTTGAGATTGGCCAGCAGGATGGCCGTTTCGGCGGGAGTGGGCGGGCGTGAGACGGTCAGCAGGAAGGCCTGCCTGAGTCGGGCGGGGTCACCCCGGTCCGGCGGGGACAGCACACGTTCGGCCAGGCAACGAGCCGCCTCGGTGAAGGTCACGTCGTTCATCAGGGTCAAGGCCTGCAGCGGGGTGTTGGTCCTCGAGGGTCTGACGATGCACGCTTCGCGTGTGCTGGCGTCGAAGGCGAGCATCGTGGGGTTGGTGACGGTTCGCTTGGAGTAGGTGTAGAGGCTGCGGCGGTAGAGGTCGCCTCCGGTCGACTGGTCGTAGTCGGTCGTCGAGGCGATTTCTTTCCAGAGACCCTCGGGCTGATAGGGACGCACCGAAGGGCCTCCGATGTGCTCGTTGAGCAGCCCCGAGGAATACAGTGCCTGGTCGCGGATGACCTCGGCGGAGAGCCGGTAGCGGGGGGCTCGGGAAAGCAGTCGGTTGGCCGGGTCGCGGTCGAGTAACGCGGGGACGACTACAGAGGCCTGGCGGTAGGTGCTGCTGCTGACGATCAGTCGCACGATCGCCTTGGTGTCCCAGTTGTTGTGGTGGAACTCGGTGGCGATCCAGTCGAGCAGTCGGGGGTGGGAGGGCAGGTCGCCCTGGGACCCGAAGTCCTCGGTGGTTTTCACCAGCCCCGAGCCGAAGAGTCCCTGCCAGATCCGGTTGGCGATGACCCGGGCGGTCAGAGGGTTCTGCTTGTTGACCAGCCAGCGGGCGAGTCCGAGTCGATTGGCGGGACTGCCCTGGGGGAGGCGGGGCAGGGCGGCGGGAGTACCGGCTTGGACCTCGGCGCCAGGACGATCATATTGGCCACGCAACAGGAGGTGAGTCTTGCGCGGCTGGGGGAGTTCCTGCATGACCATCACTGTGGGCAATGCCGCCTGGAAGGCTCGGACCTGGCGGGTCAGTGCCACGTGGCGGGCAACCGAGTTGCGATGGATCGGGATGGCGTGTTTCGCGATGTAGTATTTGCGGAGCTTGGCGGCCTGGGCGGGGGATCGCTTGGCCTGGGGGATCTTGAGCAGTTGCGGGATGGTCTGGGGTGTGGCGAGGATCGAGACCTCGATCGGCGAGAGGTCACGGGAGTAGATGCGGACGTCGTCGAGCAGCCCCCAGAAGAAGCCCTCGGGGCCGCCGCCGGCACCGATCCGGACCGGTTCGTCGATGTCAAACGACTGGTTGATGAAGTCGTGATCGACCAGCAGTGGGGCGAGTTGGCCGTCGAGGTAGAGCCTGATGCCGGAGGCCAGGCGGCTGCCGTCGTAGGTGACCGCCACGTGGTGCCATTTGTCGGCGGTGATCGGCCGGGCCGAGCGGACCCGGATCGAGTCGTCGAGCCAGCGGGTGATCAGGTTGATGCGGATGTGCCCCTCGGCGAGGTCGACCGAGTAGCCCTTGGCGCGGGGCTCGTCGGTCATCTTGGAAATCAGTGTGCCGTGGTCGACTCGGTCGGCCTGGAACCAGGTGGCCAGGGTCAGTTGGTCGTAGTAATTGAAGCCGGCCAGTGACTCGTCGGTGGCCAGGTGAGATCCCTTGCCGAGCCGGGCAGCCTTGCCGACCTGTCCGTCGGCGTAGTCGGCCTCGGCCGGCAGCGGCATCGCCGGCTGCTTGGCGTCTACGGTGTTGGTCAGGGTGCCGTCGAGCGGGAAATGGACCAGCAGTCCGTCGGTGAGCGACCAGTCGGTGCCGGCGGGCAGGCGGGCTGCCGGTGAGGCTTCCCAGGTCCGCTGGGCCATGCCGAGCAGGGGTTGGAGCTTGAGGGAGGTTCGTTGGGAGAGGGCGAGTGCGGTGGCGAGTTCCTGTTGACGCTGTTGCTGGGCGGGTGTGGGCGCCTTGATGTAGGGGGGCGAGTTGCCCTCCTTGATGGCCCGGCCGTTCTCCGGGATGTTGTTGAAATAGGCATAGACCCCGTAGAACTCCTGCTGAGGGATCGGGTCGTACTTGTGTTCGTGACAGCGGGCACATTTCAGAGTCAGGCCCAGCCAGACCGTGGCAGTGGTGTCGACCCGGTCTACGACATACTCGACCTGGAACTCCTCGGGGATCACCCCTCCCTCGCTGTTGCCTCGATGATTGCGGTTGAACCCGGTGGCGATCAGTTGATCGAGCGTGGGTTCCGGCAGCAGGTCTCCGGCGAGCTGTTCGATGGTGAAGCGGTCAAAGGGCATGTTGCCGTTGATCGCACCCAGCACCCAGTCTCGCCACCGCCACATCGAGCGGGGCCCGTCGTTCTGATACCCGCTGGTGTCGGCGTAGCGGGCCGCGTCGAGCCAGTCGACGGCGAGGTGTTCGCCGGTGCGGGGCGAGGCGAGCAGGCGGTCGACTTCTCGCTGGTAGGCCGCCGGGGCGGTGTCGGCCAGGAAGGCGAGCACCCGTTTGGGGGTGGGGGGCAGGCCGGTGAGGTCCAGGTGCAGACGCCGCAGCAGCGTGGTCCGGTCGGCTTCGGGGGAAGGAGCCAGGCCCTCGCGGTCCAGACGCGAGAGGATGAAGTGATCGATCGCGTTGCGAGGCCACTCGGGACGACTCACCGCCGGCAAACGGGGCCGCGTCGGTGGGATGAAGGACCAGTGAGGCTGCCAGGAGGCTCCCTGGGAGATCCACTTCTGGATCAGTTGGGCCTGGCGGGGTGTGAGCGTGAGGCCCGAATCGGCCGGGGGCATCCGCTCGTCGGCGTCCTGTGAGGTGATTCTCTGGTAGAGGGCACTGGTGGCCGGCTTGCCGGGGACCACCACGTGGTGATCGTCGCGGCGGGCGAAGAGGCCGTCGCGGGTATCGAACCGGAGCTTGGCCTGACGCTTGGTCTTGTCGGGGCCGTGGCAGTGGTAGCAGAGGTTCGAGAGGATCGGGCGGATGTCGCGGTTGAATTCGACCGTGCCGGGGATCGGCTCATCGGCAGCCTCAACCGGCGTGCAGACCGCCATCGTCACGATGAGCAGCAGCAGCCGAAAAGCGAGAGAGCGACGGCTCATCCAGGCGGTCCTGCAGGGCGGTTGCGAGGCGGGAACCGACACGATAGCAGATCAGACGTCGGACATGTGCCAGGTTCACCGGGGCTGAGCGGGGAAGATTTCTTTGAAAAAGAGCACTTGTAAACACCTGTTCACTCATGTATACACTCGTATACAGACGATGGGATAGCACTTCCGTCTCAAAACATGGGCAGGGCCATGAACTCAAAACGCAGCAGGCAACCCCAACCCCACGAGGATCAGGCGTCCGGTACGTTCGGGTCGGGCTTCGCAGATCCTCCGTTGCGGCCACTTTCGGAGCGTCAGCAGCAGATCCTGGAGTTCATCCGGGTCGAGTTGCAGGTCCGCGGATATGCTCCGACGGTCCGCGACATTGTTCGTCACGTGGGGGACCGTTCGCCCACGAGTGTGCACCGTCACCTGAAGACGCTCGAGCGGCACGGCCTGATCGTACGGGACGCCAAGAAGAGCCGTTCGATCCGGATGGTGGGACAGGAGCCGGGGCAGGCTGATTGGGAGGGGAGTCCGGTTCGGGCCGGGTTGCCCCTGGCGGGGGTGATCGCGGCGGGGAGTCCGATCGAGGCGATCGAGCAGGATGAGCGGATCGATTTTGATGCCCTGTTCAACCGCGACGGTCACTTCGTGTTGCGGGTGAAGGGTGATTCGATGATCGAGGACCACATCGACGACGGAGACCTGGTGGTGGTGCGTCAGAGTGATG
>Ga0310120_10001879_pt1 | contig 15649 bp, 14 predicted proteins | sample CB27_AW_983_MG_FD_203506 | JGI IMG/M metagenome (GOLD analysis project Ga0310120, IMG submission 203506) | Marine microbial communities from Western Arctic Ocean, Canada - CB27_AW_983 | ecosystem: Environmental > Aquatic > Marine > Oceanic | place: Canada: Western Arctic Ocean | collected...
ATTTTTTAATGCATTTAGACATTTTTTAATGCATTTAGACATTTTTCAACACATTTAGACACTTTTTATTCAATATATTTAACCCATTTTAACTAAACGAGTTAAATATATATTTAATATATTTATATAGAAATGACCAAATATAATTGTGAACGATGTTTAAAAGATTTTTCTCAAAAATCACATTATGATAAGCATAATAAAAGAAAAACACCGTGTCAAGATAATAAAAATAAGATAATAGAAGTTGTTAAAAATATAATAACGGATGATTTTGAAAAAAAATTGAATAGTGAAAACATATTAGAAGAATCAGCAACTGATAAGATGAATTATATTGATTTATTTGCTGGTATTGGAGGATTTCATCAAGCATTAAAAGCGTTAGGATGTGAATGCGTTCTTGCTTGTGATATTGATAAATCATGTCAAGAAAATTATCTAGAAAATTATGGTATTAAACCGATTTCAAATGTTAGAGATATCGATCCACAAAAAATTCCTGATTTTGATATTATTTGCGGAGGATTTCCTTGTTTTATTGCTGGCACAAAAATCTTGACTAATCATGGTTATAAAAATATTGAAGATGTAGAATTGGATGATAAATTAATGACACATACAGGTAATTTTAAAAGGATAGTTAATTTACAACAGAAAACTTATAATAATAAAATTTATTCAATTAAAATTAAATATCATCCAACATATATTACTTGTACTGAAGAACACCCATTTTATATAAGACAAAAAATGAAAACATGGAATAATACATTGAAAAAATATGAATATACATTTAAAACTCCAGAATGGAAAAAAGCGCATGAATTATCAAGCAATCATTATTTTGGTATGAAAATAAACGAAAAGACTATTATACCTGAATTTAATTTCGAAAAAAAAGTAAATAAATATAATACAAAATCCATTAAAATTACATTGGATGATCCAGATATGTGGTTTATGATGGGTTATTTTATTGGAGATGGTTGGATAGAAGAGACTAAAAAGAATAATGGGAGAGATACGTATAAAATAAGATTTGCAATTAATACTACAGATGAACCTTATGTTCTTAATAAAATAAATAAAATATTACCTATAACAAATAAAAATTGTAGTTCTGCTTCTGGTTCTTGTAATAAATTTGGTTGCGCTGATTTTGTTTGGTTTAATATATTTAAACAATTTGGAAAGTACGCTCATGGAAAATTAATACCTGAGTGGGTCCAAGATGCTCCTATAGAATTTATACAAGAATTTATTGATGGGTATAGATTGGCGGATGGTTGTATAAATAAAAATAATTGTTATTCATTTACAACTGTATCATACAATTTAGCATTTGGATTGCAAAGATTATATTTAAAATTGGGACATTTATTTTCAATAAATAAAACTGTTCGTGCAAAAACTACTATGATAGAAGGTAGAACTGTTAATCAAAGAGATACATATCAGATTCGTGGATATATTAAAAAAAATAAAAGAAAGTATTCATCGTTTATAGAAAATGGTTATGTATGGTATGCACCATTTAAGCAAGAAGTAAAAGAAGATATTAATTCGGGAATACCAGTATATAATTTTGAGGTCGAAGATGATAATAGTTATATTGTGGAAAATACGATTGTTCATAATTGTCAACCGTTTAGTAACGGAGGCAAAAAGAAAACATTTGATGATGATCGAGGGTTGTTATTTGATGAAATTATTCGGATAGCAAAAGTTAAAAAACCGAAATTCATGTTTTTAGAGAATGTAAAACATATTTTGAAAGTGAGTGATGGCGAAGTAATTGAATATATAAAAAATAAATTAAAAAAAACAGGTTATGCATTGCAAATATTTCAGATTTCTCCACATAATTATGGAGTTCCTCAACAGAGAGAACGTGTTTATTTTGTTTGTGTAAGAAATGATATATATAATAAAAAGGAGATTCAATTACAACCTTATACAGGTGAAAAAATGAATTTTAAAAATTTCTTGGAAGATGTAGATAGTATTGATAGTAAATATTTTATTAAAGGAGATATTTTAAATGTTCTTGAGGCGTGGGATGAAATGATTAAGATTTTTGAAGTAGATGAGATTATATCACCTACTATTCTTGTTCATGACGCTTATCGTAATTATTCTGATGAAGAATTTGAAGATCTCGCTCAATGGCGCAAAGATTATATTACCAAAAATAAACGTATTTTTGCAAAATATGAAAAACAATTTGACGCTTGGTATAAGAAACATCTGGTTCTTCTTTCTAAACGCGAAATTTATGGTAAATTAGAATGGCAAGTAGGTAAAATCAAACCCAATGATAGTATATTTAACTATTTTATTCAAATTCGACAATCAGGAATTCGTGTTAAAAAGGCAGAATATTTTCCAACATTAGTTGCTATTAGTCAAATACCAATTTATGGAAAAGAGAAACGATATATAACTCCAAGAGAATGTGCGCGACTTCAATCATTTCCCGAGTCATTAATTCTTCATCCAAATGATAGAAAAAGTTATAAACATTTTGGAAATAGTGTTAATGTGGATAATGTATCAAATGTAATTTCAAGCACATTTAAACATTATGGAATGGTCTAGATATATGTGTGCTTATGTGTATATGTGTATACCGGTATACACGTATGTGTATGCTTATGTGTATATGTATGTGTATACGTATGTGTAATGTATTTTTTATATATTGAGTCAATTCAATATATAAAATTTTCCTAAACACACTTACTTAATACTTACTTAATACTTACTTAATATAATTTAAATTACACCTTCATAATCTACACCGGCAGCATCATGTTGATCATCTAAAACAGGTTTGAAATCACCTTTTGGCGCATCATTATTTTGAACGAGTGGTGCCATTTTAGCAACAACCTCTTCTTCTAAAGTAACAGGAAAATCATTAAATTTAGTGAAATCTGTTACTTTTTCTTTTTCGGAAGCTAAATAATTTTTAATGGCGTGAGTTCCAGTAGATACACTTGAACGTTTAATAAGTTCATAAGCAGCAACCAAACTAAGAACTCCAAGAACTGGGTGTGAATTAGCAAAAATAGTTAAAGCAATTAAAACAACAACAATATTTCCTACCAAATTATCAATTAGACCAGCAACCATGTTAGGTGTTTCAACATTCAATAAAATGTAAATTATAAAAACAACACTTAAAAGATGTTCGTGGCGTTTTTCAGCCTTAATTAATCCTTTAATATTCAGCATGTATATATCATATTAATAGATAATTTATTGTTCTAAAATTAAAACAAATCAACCTAAATATATAAAAATATATTTAATTATCTCTCTCTCTTATGGATAAAGAAATAGGAACATATCTTGGTCAAAAAGGTTATTCAATATATAAAGAGTATCTTAGCGCAAAAGAGCAACAATGGATTCGCAATACACTTACTGTTAAACCTTTTATTCCCAAATCTCCTATTCAACCGCCATCATTTCCAATTTATCGCGAATCTAATAATAAATTATATGTACCTCGTTATTTTGGTGTTGAAACTTATGGAGATCCTGACGAATTACGATTAACTTCCGGGGATACTATTGATGTGCCTTTTCATGGTGCCTTGAGGGATTATCAAGAAAATATTGTTAAAACATACATGAAGAACGCCAATACGGATGTTGGTGGGGGAGGTTTATTAGAAATTCCTTGTGGTAGAGGAAAATGTTTAGGTAAGGACACACCAATACTGATGTATGATGGAACTATTAAAATGGTGCAAGACATTAAAGTTGGCGATGTTTTAATGGGTGATGATTCTACTCCGCGAAATGTGTTATCGTTAGCAAGAGGGAGAGAAATGATGTATAAAATCAGTTCAAAAAATAATAATTCTTATGTTGTTAATGAAAGTCATATATTATCTTTAAAATTAAGGAAACATCCACGTGCACAAGCACATATGCATATACCATCAGACGTGCACGCACGACCAGACATGCAGTCACAAGCACAACATGACATTATTATGGATATTCCTTTAAAAAATTATATGGAAATATTAAAATTTTATCATGGTCCCACAAGTCCTTTTCTTGGATATCGTGTTCCTATAACTTTCCCAAAAAAAGAAGTTAAAATAGATCCATATTTACTTGGTTATTGGTTAGGAAACAGAGGCACAAAAGATACTACAATGATATTAACTATTATAGATAATAATGTGTTATTGCATCTTGAAAATTGTTTATTACAAAAACATTCATCTCTCTTTTTACAAAATACAAGTTATGCAAATAATTATATTATAAATACTGTTAAAATTAAAAGTAAATATAAAACTAATGAATTTTTTAAATTATTAAAGCATTATAAATTATTAGATAATATTCATATTCCGCATGATTATAAATGTAATAGTAAAGAAATTCAAATGGAATTATTATCAGGATTCATAGATTCTTGTGGTTATAATAATGTTCACAAATATGATATTGTAAAGAATAATTCGGTTTTGTTGAATGACATTATTTTTATAGCAAGATCACTTGGATTGGCAGTTGTCAAGAAAAAAACGTATACTCCTGCATATACGGATTCTGGTATAAAAGAAGGTTTATTTGAGAGATTAACTATCTATGGTAAAGAAATACATACTATACCTGTTAAGTCAGGGCGAAATCAAAAAAATTATAAAAGTTTATTACCCGATCCTTTAAAATACAGTATTTATATTCAAAAATTGCAAGAGGATAATTATTATGGATTTGAAATTGATGGAAATCGTCGATTCGTATTAGGTGATTATACAGTAACACATAATACTGTTATTGCTCTTAATATAATTTCACAATTAAAAACAAAGACATTAGTTGTAGTTCATAAGGGATTTTTATTAAATCAATGGATAGAGAGAATTCACGAATTTTTGCCAAAGGCGCGTATTGGTAAAATACAGGGACAAAATTTGGATATAGAAAATAAGGATATTGTTATTGGAATGCTGCAATCGCTTTCAATGAAGGAATATCCACAAGATATGTTTAATAGTTTTGGATTAACTATTGTAGATGAATGTCATCATATTTCATCGGAAGTTTTTAGTAGATCTTTACAAAAAATAGTGACTAAATATGTTTTAGGATTAAGTGCAACGATGCAAAGAAAGGATGGATTAACAAGAGTTTTTAAAATGTTTCTTGGAGAGATTATTTATAAGGAAGTGCGCGAAAAGAATGATCCAGTATTGGTAAAAGCAATTGAATTTATTACGAATGATGATGAATTTAATGAGACTGCACGTGATTATAGGGGTAATCCAGCGTATAGTACAATGATAACTAAATTATGTAGTTATAGTCATAGAAGTGAATTTATTTTAAAAATTTTAAAGAGAGAATTGGAAGAAAAACCAGAGCAACAGGTGATGATTTTGGCACACAATAAAAATTTACTTATATATCTATTTAAGGCAATTGAATACAGAAATATAGCGTCTGTGGGATATTATGTTGGTGGTATGAAAGAATGTGATTTAAAAGCAAGCGAAAGTAAAAAAGTTATTATAGCAACATATGCGATGGCTTCGGAGGCACTTGATATAAAATCACTGACTACTCTTATATTGGCAACTCCGAGAACAGATGTTACGCAAGCAGTAGGGCGTATTTTGCGCGTGAAGCATGAAAGACCATTAGTGGTTGATATATTGGATACCCATGATGTATTTAAAAGACAGTGGGGAAAGAGACGTAGATTTTATGAGAAAAGTAATTATAAAATAATTCATACCAATATCAATCAGTATGCATTAGATAAATGGGAAACATTATATGAACCTGGTCAGAAACGTGTTAAAAATAAAAAGGATAAAGATAATACTGAAACATCGTCTTCGTTAATAAAAGGTAAATGTATGATTCAATTATGATTAAATTATGATTAAATTATTACTTAATATATTTAAAAGTTATTCTTTTGACAGTGGTCGTATACGTGTTGTGGAGGAGGATTTGCTAAGGCGCTCTTATTGCCGGGAAGATCACCTCCTAAGGCATAGCCAAAGGAAAGAGGTACATTGGCAAATGGTTGTCTTTGACCTCCACGATGTTTGCGTGTGCGGTGTTTTTTTACACTCTTGCGTGATTTCTTGCTGTGTTTGCGTGATTTCTTGCTGTGTTTGCGTGATTTCTTGCTGTGTTTGCGTGATTTCTTGCTGTGTTTGCGTGATTTCTTTCCACCTTTACGTGATTTCTTGCTGTGTTTTTTGCTGTGCTTCTTTTTATGTTTGCGAGTTTTTCTTCCACCACCAGGCATAGCAGCAAGGGTTTCAGCAATACTGGTCATACTCTGACCTGCTCCAAGTCCAGAAGGACGAGGAATAGGAGCAGGTTTATTGGATGTTACTGTTCCATATCCAGAGTCGGGTCCTGTAATCTCTCCAATAGGTCCAGTACAATTATCACAATATCCTCCGCCACTTTGCGATTCATAAGAAACAAATTTACCCTTAGCAGCAGCAATATTAGATTTAGTTCCAGCACATCCACATCCGCTTACCTTAGCATCAGAACTGGGGTAAAGTGTGGGGTCGGCAGTATAATTAGCAGGAGTTAAAATAAGAGGTTTTCCACCTTTTTGTTTTGGCATTAGTATATATATATCTAATTATTTTTTCTCAAAAAGTATTGCTTCTTTATATGTTACTAAACGAGATTTTCCTTGTATAACTTCGATTGGTTGCCATTTTCGGAACCGATGCATATAAACGCATTTCATAATAACTACTTTGTTAAGATTAACAAATTTATCATCACTTACATTTTCAAATTCTTCTTCATCATCACTTTCCTCCAAAAAATCTAAATTTGAGTTTTCTTTAATTCTTCTAAATAAATTGTTCATCATAACGCTGCTTTTATAATTAGGAACCATTGCAATTTCATATGGAATATCTTTTTTCTGTGGATCAAAGCAATAGATATTATAAATGTCTGCTTCTAATGTTGCTTTAACGCGGAAGATTGCTTCAGGTATAAATTTTTCTTTAATAATACTGATACCTAAAGATCCATGTTTTGAGTGTGTCGTATGATGTTGTATACCATAAACTGAATATGGTAACGTTTTTATTTCATCTAAAGCATATCCATATTTTGTTTTACATACAGGAAGACTGGGAATAATAAAATTTTTGCCAAATGTAATTTGTTTAATATAAGTTGAAAACATAATTTTAAATAATTCCAGTTTTTCTTTTAACATTTTCTTTTCGACATAATCGCCTTTAAAATAATGAATATTTTCACAAGTAAAAAACATATTTTTATTAATATTTAAAAAAGTTCCATAAATAAGAGTTCCTGCATATCCCATTGCTAATTCATTATCAAAACACATATTGTAAGTATCAAAACTCTTAATATTACCGCGATATCCAAATTGTGCAATTATACATACATTTTTTCCTTCAATATATGTAATCCACATTAATGCCTTTGGTCCTTTCGGAATAATCATATAAAAATTTGCATAAACTTTTCTATGGAGTATTTTATCATAGGAAAGTTCGAATTTTGGCAAGCGTCTCATTAATCGGGTTTTTTCATTTTCAGTTAACATTATTAATACTATTATAAAATAATGTTAGTTCTTTAACTTGTTTAATAATTTGAAAAAGCACCTGTGTTCATTTCATTTGTAGTTTGGAGTGACGAAGAAGGAGTATTTATAGTAGAGTTTTTTGTGGATTTTTTTGATAATTCACTCAAAAAATGTTTAAGTTCATCTTTCATGTCTTTGGATTCCGTTGGACCAATAGAATTTGTTGGTAATTCATGTATATTTGTAGTATCTGCGTTCGCGTTGCTTATGACTTCTGTAATATTTATTGGATTATTATTTTCTTCAGTGTGATTATTTTTAATAGTTGAATGTATTTCATTGTATCTTTTTGCGGGATTATTGACTAAATCTTTTATTTTCGGCACTGTTAAAGTATTTTTTAAAAAAGTATATAAATTATGTATTAATATAATCAGCACAAGTGATATTATAATCCACTGAATAGTCCAATATAACATATTATATATGATTAATATAACTTTAAAATAGATAAAAACGTAATTATATCTTTTTTAATCATTGCAATATCAATAATTTCATCAGTTTTAAAAAATATATTCGTAATTAATTCTTTTTCTTCTTCAATTACTAATTGCACAAGTGATTTTTTATTTAATTTATATACTATTTGATTTGTTTTAATGTGTATATGTTTCGTAGGAATTTGAAACCATGTTTCCTCTTTAATCCATTTACTTTTATCGATTAACATTTCATATTTACCAATTGTTACATTTATTATAGGTAAATCTTCTGGTAATATTCTCCAAACACCATCATTCCTAAGTTCAAGTATATTTGCTTCTGAAAAAATATGAGTAATATTATTTTGTTTAATAAAATATTTTTTAATAAGTGCCGAATTTATTTTATCAAGATTAATATTAGATATTTGAATATTCATAATAATGTTAAATATATATATAGGAAACCATTTAAACCGATTATTAAAAGTTTAATTATACATCTTTTATCATGACTAACATAATTCTTATTGATAAAACAGGAAATATAAAAGAAACCACAGTAAAAGGTCTTAATACAAATAAGACAAATTTATACAAAAAATGTGGTTGTAAAAATCCAGATGATTTTGAAAAACGCGCGACATGGGAAGTAAATATTAATAATGAAGATATAATTATAGAAATGTGGGCGCGTGAGAATGGTAGGGCAAATATGGAAAACAAATATGATTTTCCTCCTCCATGTGATACTACATTATATTTTGGTACATGTGCAGTAATTAAATTAAATGAAAATGATGAAATTACGAATTTAACAGCAGAAATGTGGAAAATAGTATATGAGAAATTATTTGGTGGTTTTGAGGATATAGAAAATGAAGAAGATGATGAAGAAGAAGATGAATTAGAAGATGTTCCAAAGGAAATGAAAACAAAAGGAGGATATTTAAAGGATGGATTTGTGGTTGATACAAATAGCGATGAGGAGATAGTAAGTCATAGTGATGATGATGATGAAATAGATGAGGAAGAGGATGATGAAGTCGATGAAGATGAAGAGTCAGATGAAGATGAAACAGGATCAGAATTAGAAGAAGAAGAATATAATTATTCTGACGAAGATTAATAAATACATAAATAGATAAAATTGAAGTGGTATAAACATATAATATATGATTATACCAATTATAATGCGACATGTTGATAATCCAATTGAATTTCGTGATAATATTCGAAAAGAATTATTTAAGATTGTAAAGAATAAGCGAATGGGTGAAAATATAGAAAAAGGTGTATATAATTATTGTATTCAACAGTCAGACCAAAAAAATATTGTAAAGAAATGGGAAAATATATATTTTACTCATATTTATATTGATCGTTTAAGAACAGTATTTATGAATTTACAGAATCCATCTATATTAGATAAAATTAAAACAAAAAAGATTAAACCACATGAAATAGGATTTATGACACACCAACAAATGCAACCAGAAAAATGGCAAAAACTTATAGATGCCAAAAAAATTCGAGATGAAAATCTATATGCACCTAAAATTGATGGCAATACAGATAATTTCACTTGTAGAAAATGTAAATCAAAAAATTGTAGTTATTATCAATTGCAAACACGATCGGCAGATGAACCTATGACAACATTTGTTACCTGTATAGATTGTGGAAGTAGATGGAAGTGTTAATTTATTTATTTAATCAAGAATTTCTAAATCACTAATATTCCAATATTCAAATCCTCCATTAGGTAAAGGACGTTTAATAATAAAAGGTATTTTTTTTAATTCTAATTCCTTAAGAGCAATCATATAACCATCAATTACACCTGGTTTAACAGTAACAAATGGTTTTGCGCCAACATCAATTTGTTTTGCTCTTTGTCCTAAAATTCTTGTTTTTTCATATTTTGTTAAAAATGGAAGTGTTTTATGTAAAACATCAATAATTACACCATTTTTATTTCTTGTAACTTTAACTAAATTCTTAATTTCTTCATAATTATGAGATAAAACTTCTGGATGAAAACTTTGAAGAAATTGTGATCTTATTTCTTTATCGAATTTTTGAAGATATTCTTCATCATCGTCTTCATCATCGTCTTCATCATTGTCTTCATCATCATCTTTATCTTCATCTTCATTTTTACCACCTTTTAATAATGATTGTAAATTAGTTATTGGGGTTTCATCTTCCTCATCTTCCTTTTCTTCCTCTTCTTCTTCTTCTTCTTCTTCTTCTTCTTCTACTACTTCTTCTTCTTCTTCTTCTTCGTCTTCTTCTTCTTCATCTTCTTCATCTTTTGATGGGAAAGTAGGACCACCACCACCACTATCTTTAATATTTAATTTAATAGCAGGAAAAGTCGGTCCATTTTCCAATTCATTATCTGTAATTTCTTGTAAAGGTTCTAAATTGTCCATGATTCTCTTGTATATACATTAAATAAATCTTTTAAAATCAAATCAATTTTATTGTTATTTCTGTTCATCTGTTTTCCACATAGTGTCGCATTTTGCACAAAGATAGATATATTTCATATTTGTATCATCATAACGAATATAAATTACTTCACGATTACCTTCATCTTTATTACTTACACATTCTTGATTAGGACATTTAATAGTATTAATACGCGGAAGAGTAGGATCCTGTTTGGTATATTCATTAATAACATGACTATATTTTTGTTCACTACGCTTAATTTGTGTTTCAAAAACACAAATGTTATTTGCTGTTAAAGTTGTATCTTCGTGTCCACAATTTCTACAATAATATATAAGGTTATTAGCAGTTTCTTCCCCATCTCCGATTTTAAGATAATACATATTGTTACACTTTTCACAGAAATGCATGATTCGGGATTATATTATATTAATAGACTTAATTATTTATTTCAATTTTTATAAGATTATTTACTTTTGTAATTTAGGTTTATAAACTTTACTTAAATATTTATAAATTCGCTTAAATCCAATTTCTATATCTTCATAATTAATAAAGATATTCATACCATATAAACTTGTTGTAACATATTTATTTTCTGTTTTCTTTTTATTTAAAAGACGAATAATAGTGTCATAATTTTCAATAAAATCTGCACACATTATTTTATATAATTCCACAAATTTTGTTTGAATGTCTTCACTATCTAACATACCAGTAATAGCCACTTCAAAATTTTTATAAGTTATTATTTCATTATAATTATTATAATCTCTATGTCTTTTAGTAACACCAGGTTCATTTAATAGTGGAGTATTGTTTAAAAGTGTACATAATGTCAATAAAATACTTGATATAGTTTGGCAACCAGTCCATTGATCACCATGCCACGTATTTAATACAGAAACACATACTTTCCCATTTTTATATAAATTAGGATTAAATCGTGTTACACTATCATTTGTTCTATATTTTACATCAGGAGGTTTATGTGGATAATCCTTTGGAAAATAAAAATCAAAAAAATAGTATCCGCGTTCATAAGGAGTATCAGATGGACCAATAATTAATGTTTGACCACGCAACATATCTGATTCATTATGCACATAATGTATACCATTACATGTAAGAGGACTTTTCATAATTTCTTTTACATCCTTGGCTAAACGTTTAACTGCTGTACTTGTTATTATTACCGTATTTTCATTTGAAGTATATGATGTATTCGCCATATTTATAAATTAATATTTAGATATATTTATGTCAAAATATTAATATATTAGTTTCAACTGATATTTAATAATGAAATTTTAAGGATAACTTTTACAAATGAAAAAAAATTGAGATAAAAAATTCTGATGTATATATATTCATATAGACATGGCCAAATATAGCAGTTTTGATGATTATATTAAATCTAAAACAGCTCCAAAAGGCACTACTCATACTCATACGCGTATTGGTAATAAAGATTTAAAAATCTATGGAGGATCTTATAATGTTAATGATGAGGATAATGAAACATTTTTAAGTAGATATTATAAAAAAGTATTTGAAAATGGAAACGAGGAATATCTTACTGAGAAGCAGTTAATTGAAGATGGACCTATTCCGATTGATATAGATTTGAGATATAAACCCACTGTTACTAAAAAAAAACATAGTGTGGAACATATTGTGGACTTGGTAATGTGTTATGCAGATAAAATAGATGAATTACTAGATATTCCTGAAGATGCAGAAGTAGATGTATATGTTATGGAGAAAAGTACAGTAAATCAATTAAAGGATAAAACTAAAGATGGAATTCATATTATTTTTGGAATTTCAATGCATAAAGGGTTGCAAGTTATGTTGCGAAATCGCGTTATTCCAGAATTAGCAAATATGTGGGGTGATTTACCAATTATTAATACGTGGAATGAAGTGGTAGATGAAGGTATTGCAAAAGGACAAGTAAATTGGCAAGTATATGGATCAAAAAAACCTGGGAATAAGGCATATTTGATTACCCAGCATTATACATTAACATATAGTGATAATGAATGGAATTTTGAGGAAAATGATATGACAGCATTTAATACTCAAAAACATTTGCCGAAAATGTCTGTTAGATGTACTTCACATCCAAAATTTCCTATGAAAGAATCTTTAAAAGATACTTTTGAGGTTGCCTGTAAATCATTAGGACGTCAAAAACCTAAATTAGTAATGAAAAAATCTACTACAAATATGGAAAATATTGCATTTGATAAAATTAATAATATGGAAAAATTGGATTCTATGATTGAGGAATGGATGGATGATATATCACATCTTGATTATAAAATAAAAGAAACCCATCAATATGCGGTATGTCTACCTGAAGAATATTATGCTCCAGGAAGTTATACTAAATGGTTACGAGTAGGATGGGCACTTGCAAATACAAGTCAGAAAATGTTTCTAACATGGTTGAAAATAAGTGCACAATCTACAGAATTTGATTGGAATGATGTACCTGATATGTATACAATGTGGAGAGGATTTGATTTTAATAATAAGAATGGATTAACTCATAGATCAATTATGTATTGGTGTAAGAATGACGCTCGAGAAAAATATGATAAAATTCACAAAGAAAGTATTGACAATTTTATAGATCAAACCGTTAATACAGTAACTGAATTTGATCTTGGCCAAGTCTTATTTTATATTTATAAGGCAACATTTGTTTGTACAAGTATAAAACATAATCATTGGTACGAATATAGAAGTACGAGATGGGTAGAGAATGAATCCGGTAATACATTATACATGCATATCTCAAGAACTATGCATGATCAATATGTACAACGAACTGTGGAAATTACAAATCAATTACAACTAATAGATCAAGGAACAGATAGATATCATCAACTCCAAAAGAAAGCAGCGAAATTGGCAGAAGTTTCTATATTGCTTAAACGGAGCAGTTGGAAAAAAAATATTATGAAAGAAGCAGCGCATTTATTTTATGATGGAGATTTTCTTGAAAAATTAGATCAAAATCCTTATTTGCTAGGATGTAATAATTATGTAATTGACTTTACTAATAAAACTTATCGAATTGGTCAACCAGATGATTACATTGAAAAATCCACAAAAATCGATTATATTCTATTAGATCAAATAGCGCACGCTAAAATTATAAAATCAATTAATAATTTTATGGAACAATTATTTCCAAATCCAAATTTGAGGCAATATATGTGGGAGCATTTGGCGTCTACATTAATTGGTAAAAATATAAGTCAAACATTTAATATGTATATGGGAAATGGTGCAAATGGGAAATCTATATTAGTTAAATTAATGGAGGGAGTATTGGGCGAATATCAAGGAAAAGTACCGATTTCTTTAATAACACAGGAAAGACCAAATATTGGTACTTGTTCTTCAGAAATTGCCCAACTAAAAGGATTAAGATACGCTGTAATGCAAGAACCGAGAAAAGGTACTTGTATTAATGAAGGTATTATGAAGGAATTAACTGGAGGAGATCCTATTATGGCAAATCCCAAACATAAAGAACCTATTACTTTCTGTCCACAAATGCAATTGGCGGTAACCGCAAATGTAGAATTAGGAATTAAAAGCAACGATGATGGTACATGGAGGCGAATTCGAAAAATTGATTTTGAATCAAAATTTGTTGATAATCCCTATGGAGATGAATTCAAATATCCCAAAGAAGAGTGTCCATACCAGTATCAAAGAGATAATAAAATAGAAGAACGTTTTGCTGAATGGGGACCAATATTTTTAAGTATGCTTGTAGAAATTGCCTATGAAAAACAAGGTGTTGTTAATGATTGTGAAGAAGTATTGGCGAGTAGTAAAGAATATAGAGAAGGACAGGATGTCTTGACATTATTTGCCAAAGATAAAATTCTTAAGAAGAAAGATGGTAAAGTTAAGAAATTTGAATTATATGAAACCTTTAAAGGATGGTATATTCCGCAATATGGTCGCGGTGTTCCCAAATCACGGGAAATTTATGAATATATGGATAAACGCTTTGGTAGATTCCGTAAGGGTGGATGGCATAATATAGAAATAAATTATGAAGATGAAAATGAGATTGAAGATGAAGAGGAATAAAATATAATCGAATATAATCGAATAAAATATAATCGAATAAAATCGAATAAAATATTATTTTTTTTTAATTCAATAATATTTTACTTATGTGAATTTATTAAGTCGGTCCAATATTTTAATGTTAATTTTTCATAATTAAAATCACGTTTTTTATAATCTTCAATTGTTTTTTCTAGTAATTGTTTATTAATATCTCTCCATTCTTTAATTATAAGAACAGGCAAATCATCAAAAACCTTTATTATCGACGAATGTTTTACAATTGGAATGCATCCAAGAATAAGTGCTTCCCATGTTCTATGACAATCTATACCATGACCAAAAGGACTAATTACAAAAGTGAATTTAGATTGTGTGTTCCATACCATATTTCTTGAATTTCCAGTATTCATTTTATGAATTAATAATGAAGGTAATTCTTTATGCGCTTTAATTCTATCTGGATATTGGTTACCAAAATTTACAAAACATAATTTAATTCTTTGGTCAAAAGGTTTACTTCTATTTTTTATTTTTACTAATTCATTTTCTTGGCGTATAGGTAAGTTAATAGATGGTTTTAATTTCCAAAATTTTTGGGGTTTTGAAATAAATGTATGATAATCAAGACCTATCGGCAATTTTGTCATTTTTTCATGTTCACCAGATCCATTTTGCACATATAAATGTATTAAATTTGGATGATTTAATAATAATTTTATATGAGGGTAATGTGCATTGATGGTCATGTCCGAATCCCCTGCTACAATAACATACTTATATGTAATTTGATTCATATATAATTTAGTAAAGTACAATAACGCTGTTGAGCATACATAAATAGATATAATATCACTATTATTTATATTTTTTGTTATAATAAATTTATGTGCAGGCAAACTGGATTGTTGTTTGTTGGGTATTAAACAGCAACTTTTTAATATTCCTTTTGAAGAAATATATTTACAATCTGTTTCACTCATTATACTATAATATGATTATAACAAAAATAATCGTA
>Ga0310120_10001880_pt1 | contig 15642 bp, 8 predicted proteins | sample CB27_AW_983_MG_FD_203506 | JGI IMG/M metagenome (GOLD analysis project Ga0310120, IMG submission 203506) | Marine microbial communities from Western Arctic Ocean, Canada - CB27_AW_983 | ecosystem: Environmental > Aquatic > Marine > Oceanic | place: Canada: Western Arctic Ocean | collected...
TCTCCGCTAGCCTGGTACGCCGCGGACTGAACTGTTTTGTTGGCATGATCAACCTGGAAATCGATATTAGTGATCGGGTCCAGCAAATCCTTGAACTGAAACGATCGCTCGACAACGACAAGGGGGCCGTCCCCCAACGGCACATCTCCGATCGGAATCCACGCGGTCACGATGGTACTGGCATATCCGGCGAAAAAAGGGTAGTCGTAGTGAAGCGATGTCGTCCCGCCGGGCGCCATCGGCCGGAGATACATGAGATCGTGCGGTCGCACTGGCGTTCCCAAAACGTTTCCGACAACTTCGCGAGTCGATTCACCATGAGTGATCTCCCGCAGCAACGGCCCTTGATTGACACTTTTCCAGAACGCACCGCCGTCATCTTCAGGTTGCGGACGCTGGCTGCACCATGTTACTTTACCTCCCATGACGGGTTCCTGGACCTCACCGACCTCGTAAAGACGGGTCATGACCTCGCCACGTGCGGCAAGAACTTTTTCGGCATCGACCGCACCTCGGAGAAGCACATAACCGTGCGCAGCCAGGAATTGATGCAGGTCGTCGGTAGACGTTGGTGATCCTTCGTATTCGGCAAGACGCCCAAAAAGTTTTTCTGGTACCTCACGCTGCTGAATCGTCACCACCGCCATGGGTATCCCCGGTAAGTCTTTTGTTAATTTATCTAGGTATTGTACATGACGTCCGTACAAGACACGATGTCAGGTCACACCACAAACACGAGAACACTCGCCACGTCCCTGCCGTTTGCTACAGGTTTATCTGCAGCGATTCGCTGCGACATACGACCACCTGCTTTAGTGACCTGCTTGTTTGTTTTCCGTCGGGCTGGGAACCGAAGGAAAGTCTCTTGGCAAGCCCCATGCAAAGAAGTTCGCATTTCTCTCGCGAGACCCCACTACCAGCCTGGAGCCCGCCCCAGGCTGAAGCTTCGCAACAAAGTAGGATATTTGCTGTTACGGCCAGTACAGCGGCGACTGCTGCTCAACTTTATAACGCTGCTGAAAGATCGGAAGAAATCCTTACCGCAGTGGTTTTCCGCGAGTGATCGGAGTAATCTCCACCGTCTCGCCAAAATCTGGCCCCCGATCGCAGAAGAATGTAATCGAATTGCTCCCCGATTGCAGGGAAGGTGCCGATTCTTCCGGCATGACCTCCCGCTGGGTGAATCCGTTGGCGTCGAAGACCCGTACCGGACCAGCGCCCGCGTATTCCAGATACCAGCCTGGCTCGATCGTCACAGGGAAAGTGATCGACTTTGAATTCACGGTCAGCCCCGGATTGTGGACCGGATGTGGTGTCATTTCGTGCAGCGCCTCCAGTCGGCTAAAACGCGCCTTGGCCGAGCCGCCAGCGGGGATGTTGGTGAGAAAAACGTAGATACGGGCGACCGAACCAAAACTCATGCCGCGAAGGGCAGTGTAGTTGCTGAACGGGAAACGAAAATCATAAACCTCCCGCCGGGCCCACTTGGGAATTTCGACGTATTTCCAGCCTTTAAAGTCCAACGGCACGTAGAAATCGCGGACCTGCCAGCGGCCGGAGTCCTCCAGCGTAAAATGCAGGTTCGTCCCCGAGCCGTCGCCGTCGACCCACACGCCCAGTGCCCGATGTTTGATCAGATCTTGGACGCCATCAAGAATCACTTCCACGCACCCCCAGCCGTGAGGATTTTCTCCGTTGTTGACCGCCGTGACCTCAACGCTCTTGCCTCCGCCCGGAGACTCGATGGCCGTGGGTTGAAGGTCGAATGAGATGGCCTCGCCTCGGTGAGGGCCCCCGAAGGGTCCGTTGCCGGTCGTCTTCAGCTCCAGCGATGATGCTGGATTGATCAGCACCATGTTGGCCGGATCACCGTAGTTGGTCAAATTCGCGCGGACCTCGATCGAGACCTGCAACGGTTGTGCTTCGTACTCGTGCTGGAATTCCCAAATGTTTTGTTTTCCATCGACGGCACCGATGTATTTTCCGGAGCCGTAGGTCACAGGATGTACATTCCACCTGTCGTCTGTCCCACGTTCCAGGGCGAACTCACGACCGGGCGTCTGCATTTGTTTGCGGATACTTTCGGGAAAATAATCGGCGAGTTTGAGTTCTTCCCAGTTCCTAATTTTCGCTAAAATCTCCCTCGTCCTGCCGTTGTCGTCCAGTTCAGCCTGGCGAGTCTCCAATGACATTGCCGCTCCGTAGGCCAGCGCTTTGGACCAGGCGTATTCCATCTCTCGCGGCCGTGTTGCCTTTCCTGCCGGCGAGTCTGTGAAAAACCCAAACCAGCCGAATTCGAACGGCTGCATGTTTCTTTCCTGAGACAGCGCACTCGGAAGGCTATTGTGGTCGACGTGTGCCATGACCCCGGATCGGACAAAGTCGATGGTCCCGCCGCGGGTGAAGATATGCCAGCCGAGATTCGATCCTGGAGCGTGCGCAAACATCACCTCCCGCTTGGTGTAGTGATACAATTTGGCGATTAACAGATTGATGCTGTACCAGCGCGGACGCGTCTTGACATCCCGGAAACGGCTTCGTCCCTGTTCGACGATGCTGATAGCGACGTTTTCGGGATAAATAAAGTCGAAATTGTATTTATCCAGGGCCTCGGCATTGGCCCGCGCGACCCGGTCGTACAGGTCGCTACCCACGTCCGCGTGGTAGAAAGCGTCGATGAACTCGACGAGATTGTCGATCGGCGCGCCGGACTGGTGTGCTGCGGGTGTGGTCCCATTGGCACCGCGCAGGCAGCCGATAAAACCGGGTGGGTTGATTTGGATGTCCTGGTAAATGATGATCTCGTCGTCAATCCACAGGTCAAAGCCTTCCCAGGTCGATTTGTCTCCCTTGGCCAGCAGACCCTGCGGCGATTGCTTCAAGGGTATGAACGTGTCGTCGGGACCGATGTCCCTGGCCAGGGTGCGCCGGCGGTGGGGAAGCGTGAGTAGCCCAGGGTCGGGCTTTCCGTAAACCGCCGGATCACTCTTGTCCACGCACATGTTGATGATGTGCATGCCGAACTTCAGTCCGGCAGCGTGGATTTTGTCGCTGACTGCGAGTAGCCCTGCTCCTCCGCTGGGGTAGTGCTTGGCAGGTGGGCTATAGACGGTGCCGTGCGTCTGGTTCCAGGTGCCGTTGTAGACCGTAATATAACGGAATCCACCAGCCTTGGCGTACTCGATGAGCGCGTCCGCGTTGGCCTCGCCAATATCCACGAACAGGTACGACTGTTTCATCTCGGGAGACTTGCGTGCCCAAACACCGCCAAGAGTCGGATGCGGAAGTCCGTTCTCGATCTCTATCTGCTCGATGATGTCCAGCAGCTGTTTGGTCGGACAGCCCAGCATGGCTATTTTCGCACCTTCTAACCGGACTGCTCTGTCGGCAAATGCATTCAGCAATGGTTTCCCGTCGTTATTCGAGCCCGTTTCAATATTGGCGGGGATCACAGCTGCGGCGTACTCGTGATTACGGCTCGAAGTGAGGTGGCCAGTCACGATATCGGTCAGGGTCGTCGGTACGCATGCTAACTGGAGCCCCCCGATTGTGTGGTCATTGACCATGGTCAACTCCAGGGTCAGGTAGTTCGGAAAAGTACGCGGATGAATTTTCGCCATTATTTGTGGGCCACTCGGAGGTTGAAACGTGACGAACAAAAATCCGCGGGCTAGCTCCACCGATACCGAATCGTACACCTTGTCATCTTTGCTGACTCGCATGAACGGCGTCGGCTCGGATGTGTCCAGATAGTTCTTTCCGTTTCGCCGGTCCCGAAACGCCACGTTAAGTCCGTTTGTTCCGAAGACGTACGAGAGATGGTTCGTCTCAAGAAAAATCTGGTCTCCGTCGGTCCGCATTCCCGGTCTATTCTCCACAGCATGAGAAACAGCCGGCGAGATAGCCAGAATGAGGAAAAAGCCACAGCTGATCGCGAGAAAGAATAAATGGACGCTCGATTGTTTGTACGACACGCGCTTGATCCTGATTGGCGAGGGATTGTTTGGCCAACTTCAAGACCCACATTCTAGTCGACTGATTGCGCATCGACCAGCTTGCCAACTTTTCATCGGACTGCCCACGGTGGCGAGGGACACGCTAACGACTACCAAAACCATTCCAAACAACTGCTCCGGACACTGCGTTACGGGATGAACGGGTTTACCAGCGCAAAAACAATCATTATCCAGACCCTTATCCAATTGCCGCCAGAGACGGGTGAGATCAAGCGAGAGCTTGTGGATCTGCGACAGTTGGAGGTGTTCCCGAACCAACCCCCATCGGCACACCAACGAACCTGAACCGTGTGTTGGGTTACTCCCCACAGGATCAGCACTTCCTGCGTGGACTAGAAATCTCTCTGGAAGGTCATCGTGTCGACCAATTCTCACAACTGGACAAACTGGTCCAAAAGCACCGCCAACTGCCGAAAATTGGATAGCTACTGCCCCTCAAAAACATCATGAACTGTCCCAAGTACCCGTGGACAATGGTTTTCACCGAGGATTAAAATTCCTATCATTCAGTGACACCCATCAGTTCGGAACGGACAAACGTGGTACACAACCATCGAGACGGCACGATTCTCACGTTACCAGTGGTTGTGTGGAACGACTTACTCCAGAGAACCGATAAAGCAATCTATCGACGCGATCAATAGCCTTACAGGACAGGTCACATCATGATTCGACACCACAGCTGCCTTGCCACCATTCTCATTCTGCTTCATTCCACGGCTCTAGTCGGCCAGGACATTTCCCGGAAGGCGCTGGAAGAGGTTCGGGCGAAGGTTCACACACAGATCGAAAACGGCAATGTCGCCGGAGCGGCTCACATCGTGTCCCACCAAGGCCAGATTGTTTACTTTGAAGTTGCGGGAGTGTCGGACATCGAGGACAAGACTCCACTGAAGCCCAATACGATTATGCGGGTTTACTCGATGAGCAAACCGATCACCTCCGTAACCGCGATGACCTTGTATGAGCAAGGCAAATTCCAGCTTGATGATCCGGTCGCCAAGTTTATCGCGGCGTTTTCCAAAACAACCGTGTTCGATGCTGATACGGAGAAGATCGCACTAGCCAACCGCCCGATCACTATCCGAGATGTGTTTCGACACACCACCGGGTACAGCTATGGCAGAGGGGGCCATCCCAAAATACGGGAACACTACAAGAGAGAAGGCATGCAGTATCATCCGCCACACGGAATGATGCCGCCCAAGATGACGATCGCCGACGCCGCTGAGGCACTGGCGAGAATACCCGCATACCATCATCCGGGTGAACGATTCACCTATGGGTACAACACCGACTTGCTGGGTCGGCTGATTGAAGTCTGGTCGGGACAGACGCTTGATGCCTACCTCCAACAAAGTGTTCTGAAACCATTGGGGATGAACGACACTGGGTTTTCCGTGCCGGCCGCCAAACGCAATCGCTTCGCTTCCTGCCACAGTCTGGAGGATGGCAAGCTGGTCGTGGCAGACAAAGCGATTGGTAGCCCTTTTGGTGAGGGCTTTGAATTCCTGTCCGGCGGAGGCGGCCTGGTGTCGACCATGCGGGACTATGCCACATTCTGTCAAATGCTGGCGAATCGCGGTGTTTTCCAGGGCAACCGGCTACTCAAGGAATCAACGGTGCAATTGATATTCACGAACCAATTGGCAGCGGTTCCAGGCGATTTCAAATTCGGGCTCGGTTTTGCCATTGCCGAAGTGACCCTGGGCGCGGGCGACACAGCGCGAAAGGCGACCCAGTATTCGTGGGGCGGCTACGCCAGCACGGATTTCCGGATCGTGCCGGAAGCCGGGCTCGTCCAAGTCTTCATGCGTCAATTAGTCCCCTCGTCGCACGCGTTAGCCGACGAGCTATTTCCGATTGTCTACGCTGGGGTGAAGTAGCCGCCGGAGCGTCCACCTGTCACGATAGCGCAAAGGGCTGTATTCTTGTTTACTCCAAGACAACAGCCAGAGAACAAATCTATTCGCTAATCTTCGCTTTCACGAGGCGTTGTCGAAAATCATGAAACGAGATGTCTTGGCCAATCAGGTAAAATGCCCCATCCGTTGAGTCTCTGCGAATGCCGTTGAGTACCGGGACCTTCAAGTAGCCACTTTCCACGCTAAACGGCAAATCTTTGGCTGGCCAGTGCTTCGTCCCGTAGAGAAGTTCGCTCCACACCTCAAAGGCGAATTCGTCCAGGTGGATGTGTGTGTAGAATTGAGGATCTTTCAGCTGGCACCATGCCCGTGCGTAAAAGCCAATCGGCCGGTTGTCCTCCCCCTCCCACAAATACAACTGCACGTCGTTAGCAAGCTTTACTCGTTCTTTGAACTTGGCTTTGACCAAAAACCGCGCACCGCTGACAGAGAGATCAAAATTATTTTCGGCGGGATTGGCCAAACCGAGATACGGAATGACCATCGCTTTCCAGGTCATGGCGCACTGTTCGAAGCCTTCACCAAAAGCCTCGCTTTCGACCTTCAACGGATCATAGAGCAGTCCGTTTTTTTGAAGCTGGTTCTGAATGTCCTCGGCGAACATCCGGCTCGTATAGAGAACCTCCAGTCCGCCGACGCCCCAATCGTAACCCAACGTTTGACAGGCCTGGCGAATTTCGGCCTGCAGCTCTTCTCGAATTGACTGCGGTATCGCTTTTAAGTAGTCGTCTTTTCCTTTCAGCTTGCCACCCTCGACGAAACGCTTGATAGGATCCGACAACTCTCGCCAAGCAAGGGGTGGGTCGTCATGGACCTCCCGAACAAAAATACAGCGCCGGCCCAGAGTTTTTTCTGCATGTTGCTCCAGGTCCAACATGGGTTTGCTGCGGCTGATGGGAAACATGATCAGTGCCTCGTTCGGCTCCATCCGGCTGATAAATTCCTTCTGTCGCTGATTGACCAGCACTTCCCACTCGTAACAGGCAAGATAGTCCTTTTTGCTTACACCCTCCGGCAGCGGAGGCAACTGGCCATCGCGCATGCCCATACTCCAGCAGACCGGATGATACATGAAATAGAATTTGTCAATCTTTTGTGGCGTTGGGTCCGAAGCCGGCGCACTTTTGACATCGTCGGCCCAGATGCAAGTTGCCGAGGTAAATAACAGACACCCCATGAGGGACAAGACGGCGGCTAACGGAAACATGATTCGATTGGAATTCATTGGGAAATCCTTGGCGCTTAGATTCGATCTATTTTGAACCGCTTTTTCAACAACAATTTCAACGTTTTCACAGCAATTGGTCGATCGTGGTCATTCCTGGTGCAGCTGGCCGTGGACGTCCCAGCCAAACGATATCACTCTGAATCTATCTAGCCTGAGGAAAAAATCAAGGAAGCCCTCTGTCAAAACACGAGCCTGCCGCGAGATCACACCGTCAATCATGTCAACACCGCCAGTTCGTCATCCCAAAATAGGGGCCTGAGTCTGCCGGAATCCGACACACGGACATCAGGCCAGCAGCGCATCGATCGGCACACCACCGGTGATGTGACGGGGTCGGCCTGCAAGGTCTTCGAGAACCGTATCGTGGGCAATTCCGAGGGCTTCGTAAAGGGTCGCAGCAATGTCGTCCGGTGATGCCTTGGCATCGATCACGTTGGCAGCGTGTTTGTCGGTTGCTCCATGTACGAGACCTGCGTGGACTCCTCCACCGGCCCACAACACTGAGTAAGCGCGGCCCCAATGGTCACGACCACCGTCTTTTGCATTATTGATTTTTGGAGTTCGACCCATTTCACCCATCACAATCACAAGTGTCTCGTCGAGCAGCCCGCGCTCGTCGAGATCCTCGATCAGTGCCGACAAGGCCTGATCAAATTCAGGTAGTAATGTGTCGTTGTAAAGACGGAAATGATCGAAATGTGTATCCCAGATCTGGAACGAGGAAAGCCGTGTGTTCTTCGGATTCGACACGGCATTGGCCGTGACAAACCGAACGCCCGATTCGATCAGTCGCCGCGCCAACAACAAAACCTGCCCCATTTCGAATCGGCCGTAACGCTCATGAGCGGCAACAGGTTCCCGGGACAGGTCAAACGCCGCCTGGCATGTCGGTGAAAGCAGCAGGTTGAGCGCCTTATCCTGATAGGCCTCCAAGTTTTGGTCGGTCGCCATCTTGTGCGCACTTTCAAACGTCGCGCCGAGCGTTCCAAGCAGGTCGCGCCGCGCGGCCAGACGCTCGTGAGAAACGTCCTGTGGCAATTGTAACGAACGGGGTCCCTCCAATTTGCCATCCCAGGCAGGAGCAGGGGACATCATCCGGTTACGAGCAACGGGGAACGGATCGTAGCGACGCCCCAACCAGCCCCCACCCGCACTGGGTGTCGGGAACCCCATGTCAAACAGTAATCGGGGTGTCAAGACACTATTAGGCATGCTCGAGGGTGCCGGTTTGAGACGTGAGACTACCGACCCGTAGGTCGGATGGTCCATCGGCGTCGGCTGAATATTCCTATCCCCACCGGGTGTGTGCCCACTGAGTACATACGCAGCGCTACTGTTGTGGCCTGAAAGTGAATGGGAGGCAGAACGCAGAATCGAATACTTATGGGTAAGCGCGGCAAGCCGAGGTAGTTTTTCACAAATCTGCGTGCCAACAACCCGTGTCGAGATGGGACGATACGGACCCCGGATGCCAGCGGGAGCGTCCGGCTTCATGTCAAACGTATCCATCTGTGCCTGGCCGCCATTGAGAAACACAAAAATGCAATTCTTCGCCGGTTGTGCAACGCGGGTTGCCAGAGATGGCTTGGCTGCCTCAAGTTTCAACAAGTCTGCCAGTCCCAGTCCGCCCACGCCCAGCAAACCTGCTCGCAGCAAGTCGCGTCGAGTGAAGTTGCCCTGACGACACGCGGGAGTGTCAAAAACCGTAAGCATGAACAAAGACCTGTGAGAACCGTGAAAAAATCAAAACATCCACTGGATACTATCCTAGCAGCTGTTCCGATATCTTGCCACGCGTTTCCGCCAAAGACCGCCACTGGTAGCATCGCCTTGCGATGATTCAAAACGAACAAGCCCCTCACGCAGACAACCACTTGGCTATGTGTTCAGGACATCAACAAGCGGTGCGGACAATGTCCCATGTACTGGCAGATCATATCTCAGATGCCAGGAGATCCGTTTGCACCGGGAAGCCATCCAACTTAGTGCTAAATCCAAAACCGGCTGACTGCGCAAACAGGTTCGAAAAGCCAGGAAACGGAGTCCATCACATCGCTCATCTGCCAGCTCTTAATCCTCTCAATTGGACAAAATAACATGATCACATTAAGCAACAGACTATCCCGAACACATACCAGCATGGCTACCTCTACGGTTAAGAAACCCAGGACCGACACGACGGCCGGCAAGGCAGCAGCAAATCCGTATCCCAGTGCGCAGGAGGCGATATCTGAAATGGAATTCAAAATACTGTCGCCGTAATAATCGAGCGAAATGGTTGATCCACGATACTTTTCAATAATCCACCTGGTGTTTTCTAACACCTCCCAGGAAGACTCAAGAGTAATCGCAACGACAACCCGTACAGCAGGATTCCACTTCTTTGCAGCCATGAAAAACAACCCGTACAACAGCAGACCGTGCTGGAAGTGGCTGAACGTGTAAGGGTCCAACAAATGCTGAGAGTTGTGAAAACTCCAGTTATCCCCCACCCAGAAATGCAGTGTTTCACACTTACACCACCACGTGCGCCCCATCATTCTTAGTATTTCAACGGCCGTGACCACCAGGACCAGCGACACCAAAGCCGCCCTACCCCATGGCCTCGAATCTCCTCCAGGACCATCAAGCCACGCCAAGATCGGCGGGTTCCCAGTGGCCAATTTCGGATCATTTTCACCGTCACTCATAGCAAATCATTACGAAAGAGAAAACGGGTCGGCAAAGTTAGGACATCGACGTAACAACGATGGCCTATTGTAACCCTCCGCAGCGAAAACGATCACGACCAGTTTTTGAAGCGGGTGTTCAACGGAGACCTTTTGATTCATCGTGAGCCTAAAAACCCACAGTCCTGCTTTCAATGGTCGTCCAACAACTGTACGCTGCTGGGGAAAAGAGAGACAAATCCGTGCTACGTAGCGCACGACACTCGAAGATAGGTTTGACAAAATCAAGGGTTTTCCATCTGGAATTCGCCAACCGCGTCATGAAGAAACTGATGTTAACGATTCTCGCGACATGGATCTGCCTGTCGGCTGCTAGCGGCAATGACTTGCCTGCCCGAACCATTCGTGTAGCAGCCGTTTCCTTTGTCCCCCAACAGTATCATCTTCAAGACAATGCCAATCAGCTCGAAAAAATGTTCCGCCTAGCGGCTGAGGGCGGAGCCAAAATTGCTGTTGCGCCCGAAGGTGCGCTCGATGGATATGTCATCAACGAGATCATTGCAGGAAAAATCAAGGAGGAACGGATCAAGGAAGTAGCTATCACCCTCGATAGCCCTGTAATGAAGCGTTTTAAAGCACTGGCTCGCGAACTAAAGATGTGTCTCGTGTTTGGCCTGGCCGAGCGGATGGGTGACGACGTTTTCAATTGTGCCGTCTTCCTTGACGACCAGGGAACAATCTGTGGGAAGTACCATAAAATGCAATTTTCCGAAGGCTACCACCCTTCGTGGTGGTTCAATCGTCTGGGCAAGCAAAGCCGAGCTTTCGCAACGCCTTACGGGCGTTGCGGAATCATGATCTGTAACGACCGCTGGAATGCGCAATTGGCCAAAATCCCAGCACTCGATGGGGCACAGTTTCTCGTCATTCCCTCTTATGGGTCCAAGTCGCAAGCCCAGGACGAAGCAGTTCTCAACCGTGGCCGAGAGAACAATCTCCCGGTCATTGAGGCAAATGTTGGCGTCACTTTGATCGTAGATAACAACGAGATCGTTGCCATGGATCGAGAAAACGAAGGAGTCACTTTTGCTGAGATGACCATTCCTCCGTCAAAACCGATTGATACCCAACAACGCGATCGTGTCGAACAAGCGTTCCTCCAATGGCGAAAGCACGAGATGCAACGTCGTTACAAGGAAACCAGGAGGAGGAACCAGGAGAAAAAATCACCGTAAACATTCGCCTTACCCGTTGAGACAAAGCCGATCTCCGCCTTGTATGGAAAACGGGGACTGACCCACTTGCCATGGCAACTCTCCTTCATGAAGCATCTTTTTTTTCGCGGTACGTTTGCCACCTTTTGTGCCACTGAGCAAGCTTGTCCTGCAATGTATCCCGATATCCGAGTTGGCTGGTCTGCTGCGGTTGAACAATCTGCTCAAACTGGTCGATCAGAGCGCCGTAATCATCGTTGAGGTCATTGGCAAACTCGGGTCCGTTCTCAAGTTGGAGATAGATCAACGATGCACGTTCGATCAGAACGCGGGCACGGATTTGCTGATTCTCAGCCAATCGTTCGGCACGATCAAAGATCGTATTGGCTTGGATCACAAAGGGTTTCACCCAGGGTCCTGCTCCGGCCTCAAGTCCAGGCACTCCTGTGAAGGGTGCATTCAGCGGGTTGAACTTACCCTGGCCCAAGTCATCCAACAACGTGTAATACTGGCTGACGGCAGGTGCTGCCTGGCCATAAAACCCCCAGATAAAATCCTGTTGCAATGCATCGATGTCACGCGATGGATCCCATAACAGTTTGGCCATCACCCAAACCCGCATCAGTGCGCGTTCGGCACATTTCGTCGCTCCATGATTGCCTTGAAACATCAGGCCCTTGACACCACCATCGGCGTACCAGCGAGTTGCCGCACCGATCTGTCCCATATTCGGTGTGACCATCATGATATGCGGATAATTACTGGTGTATTCCCAGATGTACAGGTTCTCTGTCAATTCCAACCATCGCTGCAACTGCTCTCGATAGTCATGGGCGCTGGAAAAATCGGATGTGGTCCAGTCAATTGGCCTGTTCAATAACTGGTCGTGGTTACAAAGTTCGATGGAAACATTGTCACGAATCTTCGCGTTGACCGGTGCACGCTGACTCGAGAGGTACGACTGGGCCATGATCTTCACGTCGGGATAGTCGGCTTTAATCATCTCTCCCAGACGATTGGCCATGTGCAGCAACGACCCCGCCGAACTGTAATGGGTAAGGAAACAGTGATGACAAAATTTTCCCGGGTCGGCTGCCTTGTCCAATGTTCGGCAAGGTGTGCAATGACAACGCCAGATCCCATCATTGGCCGACAGAGCGATGTATTCCGCATCCGGACGTGAAGCCAGTGTCTGTCGCACCACCCTGGCCGCGATCGGTAAGATGTCCGAATTGGAAGGACAAAGCTGAAGATCCACTCGCATGCCGTCAAGATTCAACATGAAGTACTCTGGATGGGTAGCAAAATACGTCGACTTGGGAACCAACGTGTCAAAGGAATGTGTACGAATCGCATAATCTTGTTGCCCGCCCCAGTGTTCCGAAATGGCTGAATACTGGCCGCTGGTTCGATTACGAAGTGCCCACTGTCCCTCCCAAGCCTCATCGTAGTGCGGATCGCGAACCTGAAACTGCGGTACATACACCCGTGTCACCGGCCGAAACTTTAATGTCGGTCGAGATGGAATACGATTGATATTGGCAAAGGTCGCTGAGATGCCACTGGTGTACCATCGACAACCCAGGTCTTCCTCCAACAACGACAGAACAGCATTGATCGGTCCACGCCGTGACCCGCCCAACAGAAAAAGGTTGTTTCCCTGCTGGACGATCGCATAACCCTCTTCACTCAAATCCTCTTTTGCCTGTGGAAGGTTGGCATCTGCAAGCTGCCTGGTTCTTCCAATACTGATAAACTTGTCTGGGGAAGACGAACGCTTTGCCAACCCAGCTTGTTGTTTTTCGGGCGTGGTCACTCTCACATTATCCAACAGGTGCGCTGCCACATTCCAAGCCGTGTAGGACGTAATGGAATCGATCATCTCACCTTGTCTGACCAATTTGTTGAATTTCTTAATCCCACTGGCATGGTGCATTTTCCCATTCGGGTCGGTAAGGTAAACGTCGTAACTTGGATCGGTCCTGTCAAAATCAGCAACGATCCTCAAGTGGTGGACCCTCGGTGTTTCACGTACGTTATCGTCAAACAAAATTACATCGTCAAACACGCGCCACTGATTGCTGTCATTACCCCTATCACGAAAATAGAGTTCCCCGCGGCCGTTGTCCGATTCGTCCTTTAAAAAAAAGGTGATGGCACCACCACCGGTCAGGCCAATCGTCATGTAAAGGGAAGATCCATCACCTTCAGGTGGTGGATCTTCGGACGCAAAATCCATGTCCAAGGTCCAATTCACAGAGCCGGAACGAAGTCCTGACTGGCGCATGCCTGTGCGGCCACCGACAGGCATATAGGCAGAAATACCTGACCCTCCAATTGCATGTTTGCCCGTCTGTGCAATTGCCGGCGACTCATAGCCCTCAGGCGGCGGTCCCCAACCAAAGGGAAATCCCCCGCTCTTCCAAGGCTCGGAGATTTCAAAATCGCTATTCTGTAACACGGGGAACGGAGGCAACACAAATTGGGCTCCCGTCATTCTGCCTAACCACAGCGCCAATTCTTCGGCAGCCTTACGCTCCTGCGAAGTGAAAACCTCTGGCACAACGACGGCGTAGTCGGTCGTTCCCTCTTGCGACAACGTCAGCTCCTGTCCCGGTTCACCATGTGGTGCCAAGGTATTATGCCAACGGTCCCATGCCTCACCACCTGAGACTGTCCAACAGGGTCCCACCCATGTAACCACTAGGATAATCGTGATGCACAAGACTTGCATTGTTGTTCTCCATGACTCTTTGAAATTTTCATCTGCTTGACCATTGCACAAATCCCCTACCAGTCGCCTTGATTAAGACCGGCGTGTTCTTGCAGACTAAGGTCAAGCGACTTGGCAATGCCGAAATCGCCCGTTCGTCGCCAATTACAAACTCCCGTGGCATCCTATCAACGTATAAGCTTCCCGTACATCGTGGCGCGCCCTGGTGGGCCGCTCTTCCTTCCTGTAAACGTGTGGCCCGTTTTGCAACATCGCTCGAATCCCTTCCAGCTGAAGACAGAACAACACAAAGAGCGATCGCTCTACTGGAACACAACCGACCCTGCCAACTTGCATCCGGTGATGTTGGGTGTGCTGTCAACCAACCCGTTGGGCATTTGGCAAAACCATCTTCGGTGGTTCGACCTGCTTTCGCTGAAGTGCAATAGACAAAGTATTGACCGGAGTGCCAACCGACCGGTAAGTAGCTACTCTGGTTGCTGACACGGTTGCCAAACCACGATCGGAAGTTCGTTAGATAACGACGAAAAAAGCGCCAAAGCCTCAGAAAACGTTCAAAAAGACCAACCAAACTGGTCTTAGAAACGCCTGATAAACATTGACAGCCTCTGTCGATTATTTAAAATTCCTATTAATGGAAGCTACAATTGGGAGAGTCTGGAATTGTTGATTCTTGAGGGGCTGTTTCCACACAAAACAACCGTTTTGGTACCTGTGATTTTCGTTCACTTCAATGAGGTCGTGGATAATTCGCATATGTTTTCTCTGTTTGTGCAACCTAGAAACTTTCAATTCGTTGCTGTCGTATTTGGAGTGTTGTGCATTACTTGCCTGACGAGGGCAAGTGATAACACTGAGCCAAATCCACCGCCTGGCGAAGCTCGTATCGGCGGCATGACCTGGGAAGAAGCCCAAGACTGGTGGTCATTTCAACCAGTCGGCGTCATCAACCTACCTCCTGTCAGAGACGTGGGCTGGCCCCTGAACCCGATCGATCACTTTGTGCTGGCACAACTGGAAAAACGAGAACTGAGCCCTGCTGCGGCCGCCAACCGACACGCACTTATCCGGCGCACAACGTTCAACCTCACCGGACTGCCACCGACACCTTCAGAAGTCGAAAAGTTTGTGAATGATCCATCCAGTAGTGCGTTCGCCGATGTGGTTCAGCGATTACTTAGTTCGCCCGCATATGGCCAACGCTGGGCGCGCCATTGGCTGGATGTGGTTCGCTACGCTGATTATCACGATAGCGACGCCAAAGCTCGCCAAAGGACGTCCGAACCACTGGATGCCTGGCGTTATCGCGACTGGGTCGTGGATGCTCTCAATCAAGACATGCCATTCAACCAGTTCATCGTGCATCAGATCGCGGGAGATCTGCTGCCCAGTCCGATAGGAGAAGAAGTTTACCCACCGGGACTGATTGCAACCACATTTCTGTCCAACGGCGTCTGGGACCCGGGCGATGCTGATAAAGAAAAGATCATCAGCGACATCGTCGACGACAACATTGATACGATCGGAAAGTCCTTTCTTGGCCTGACACTCGGTTGCGCTCGGTGTCATGACCACAAATTTGATCCTGTCTCAACCGAGGACTACTACAGATTGGCTGGGATCTTCTACAGTTCACACATCATCATTGATCTGGGGGAAAAGGGCGGTGCCTACACAATCAATCGCGTGGCGCTGGTGCCCGCGTCCAAGACAACTCCTTATCGAGACCTGATGAAAAGGTTAGCTGGCACCAAAGACATGCTGGCGATGTTGAACTTTGAAAAGCCCAAACGTCCGGAAGACGATCCTGAACGACTACGACTCGTTGCCCGCCGTAATGCCTTGGAACGGGAAAT
>Ga0310120_10001881_pt1 | contig 15635 bp, 19 predicted proteins | sample CB27_AW_983_MG_FD_203506 | JGI IMG/M metagenome (GOLD analysis project Ga0310120, IMG submission 203506) | Marine microbial communities from Western Arctic Ocean, Canada - CB27_AW_983 | ecosystem: Environmental > Aquatic > Marine > Oceanic | place: Canada: Western Arctic Ocean | collected...
GGCCGAATTCGCCCGCCTCGGCACCGAGGTGCTCCCCGATCTCGCCGACCGCATTGGCCTCCTGCACGGTCGCCTCAAGAACAAGGCCAAGACCGCCGTCATGGACGCCTTCCGCGCACACGAACTCGACGTCCTGGTCACTACCGCGGTTGTTGAGGTTGGCGTCGACGTTCCCAATGCCACCATCATGATGATCGAAGGCGCCGAGCGCTTCGGCCTGGCCCAGTTGCACCAATTTCGTGGCCGCGTCGGCCGCAGCGATATGCAGAGCTACTGCCTGCTCCTGAGCGACTCCGAAGACGCCGCCGAGAACGAGCGCCTCCTGGCCATGACGTGCACCACCGATGGCTTCGCTCTCGCCGAGCGCGATCTTGAGCTTCGCGGCCCCGGCGAAGTCCTCGGCTCCCGTCAGAGCGGTCTGCCCGAACTGCGCGTCGCCAGCCTTAGCGATGTCGCCACCCTCGAACTTTCGCGCCGCGAGGCCATTGCTCTGTTCAAGCGCGACCCCGACCTGCTTCATGCCGACAATCGCCTCATACGCGAGCGCCTGGACAGCTTCTGGGACCGCCGCGCCGAGCTTTCCTGAGGTCATTGGTATCGCCCGCCACGGACTGCGCATAACCGGCGGCACCGCCCGTGGTCGCGTCCTCGCCACCGTCCCCGGACCCGGCACCCGCCCTACCTCCTCGCTTTTGCGCGAGGCCATCTTCGCTTCCCTCTCCGGCGTCGATGGCCTCACCGTGCTCGACCTCTGCGCCGGCAGCGGGGTCCTTGCCGTCGAAGCCCTCAGTCGAGGCGCGGCCCGCGTCACCTGCGTCGACAGCGCCGCCGCCGCCATCCGCACAATTCATGCGAACGTCCGGACCGCTGAATTCACCGACCAGTCCACGGTGCTGCGTCGGCGCGTTGAGGTGTTCCTCAAGAAGCCCAAGGAGCAATACGACCTGATTCTCGCCGATCCTCCCTACGCTGATGACAACCTGGCCGCCGCGATCGTCGAGCTGGTCCCCGGCGCCCTCGCGCCCGACGGGCGGCTCGTCCTCGAACACCTCTCCCGCCACCCACCACCGGCCCCGCCCCCCGCCTTGGCGCTCGACCGCACCCGCTCCCACGGTGACTCCGCTTTCACCATTTACCAGCTGACCAACGAATGGGACTCCCCGTCCCGTTGATATACTCACCGGACAGCGCACGAGGATACCCATGAAAGCACTTTTCCCGGGTTCGTTCGACCCGGTGACCAACGGCCATTTTGACATAATTAAACGAGCCGCCAACGTTTTTGACGAGGTGGTCGTGGGTGTGCATGACAACCCGGGGAAGCAGATCATGTTTTCCGCCGCTGAGCGTCTAGAGATGATGGAGATAGCCGTAGCCGGAATCCTTGGCGTCACCGCAGTCAGATACGACGGCCTCACCGCCGCCTTCGCCCGCCAGATCGGTGCCGGAGTCATGGTTCGCGGCCTGCGGGCGCTCTCAGATTTCGAGCACGAATTTGCCCTCGCCTCGATGAACCGCCGCATCGATCCCGAAATTGAAACCGTCTGCCTCGTTACCTCTTCCGACCACACTTTCGTCAGCTCGAGCATGATTCGTGAAATCGCTGCCCACGGCCAGGATGTGAGCGATTGGGTCCCGCCTAACGTAGCCGCGGCATTGCACGCTAAACTGACCGACGTGGAACAGGGTTCAAGCTAGCTGGAGTAGTGCGCCATCGACCTCGTTAACTTGATCGAACGGCTGGAGGCGCTGCTGGAGGCCGGCCAGCGGGTCCCGATGATGCGGAAAGTGCTCGTCAACGAACATGACGTCCTTTCCATCATCGACCAGATGCGCATAAGCATTCCCGAGGAGATTCGCGAGGCCCGTCGGGTTATGCGCGAGCGAGACCAGATTCCTCAATCCGCGCAACTGGAAGCCGAACAGATCGTCGCCCGGGCACGCGAGCAGGCCGAAGCCATGCTTCGAGACGAGGAAATCGTCAGGCAGGCCCAGACTCGGGCCGAGCAGCTTTTGGCCAAGGCCGAGGATGAGATCGGCAAGATGCGCGAAGAAATGGACGGCTACGCCCTCAACATGCTTCAGGATCTGGAGCGCCGGTTGACCTCGCACCTCACCAGCCTCGAACGCGGCATCGGGGCGCTGGAGCGCGATGTCTCCGAAGTATCGATGGAACCACAGTCCGTGTCGGCGCAGCAGTTCCCGCCCCAATAGTCGCCCCCGCGTCTCGCGGTTATCACCATGCAGGACTACGTAGCCAGCATTTCGCGCCTGTATCGCTCGCGCTCCGGCGCCGAGCAAGACATTCCCATCGACTCCGATGGAGCCGGGCTCGACCTGGAAGAAGATCTTGGCCGGCTCTCGGGGCACATCCGGATCGTCCGCGGCGACGGCGACATCGTGGTTCTGGGAACGCTGAATACGAGCGTAACCACTGCGTGCCGCCTCTGTCTGGATCCGCTAGAGAGATCGGTCGAAGTACAGATCAGCGGTCGCTATCTTCCCCCGGAAAAACCGGAGTTTAATCCTGAGTCAGATTTTTACGACCCCGACGTTTTTCCCCTGATCGACCGGTCGGAATTGGACTTGACTGATCTGGTGCGGCAGAGCATCATCACCGCCGTCAATCCCGATATCGACTGTGGCGGGGCCTGTGATCGGTACGTGGGTGTACTGGCGTCGTACAATAGCGGGCCAGATGAAAAAGAAATCGATCCCCGTCTGGCCCCCGTGCGAGATTTGAAGGCCCGGTTATTGGAATCGGGCGAACCATCCCGAGACAAGGAAGAGGAATAGCGTGGGAGCGCAACCAAAACAGAGAATTTCCCGTGGCCGCCGGGGCAAGAAGCAGGCGCATCATGCGCTTTCCGGCCGGCAATTTGAGCGCTGCTCAAACTGCCGATCCCTGACCATTTCACACCAGGTCTGCCCGGTGTGCGGCCACTATCGTGGCGAAGAAATCGTCGTAACCGACGACGTCGCGGTCAGCAAGTACCGCTAGGCCTGCCGCGGGTCTCACTCGCCGGCTCCTTGACGCCGAATCCATGAGTTACGCCCTGCTGTTTCCCGGCCAGGCATCGCAATTCGTCGGCATGGGGGCCGACATTGTTAAAGCTTGGCCCGCCGCCGCCCGCATCTACGACATCGCCGAATCCGCCGCCGGTCTCCCGGTGCGCCGCCTCTGCTTCGATGGTCCTGAAGATGAGCTCACCCGCACGTCCAATCTTCAACCGTGCGTCGTCGCCACCAGCCTGGCCGTGCTCGCCGCCGCATACGCCGAGGCCGGTTTGGAGATCGGTGATCGCTTCGCCCCCACCCCTGCCCCGCCTCTGGCCGTCGCCGGCCATAGCGTGGGCGAATATGCCGCTCTCGCCGCCGCCGGGTCTCTGTCCATCTCCGCCTGCCTCGCGCTGGTAGCCGCCCGTGCTCGCCTCATGCAAGAAGCCGCCGACGCCAGTCCCGGCACCATGCTGGCCCTGATCGGCGGTGACCGCGCACATTCCGAAAGCCTCTGCGCCGCCGTTCGCGATGAGGTCCCTGGTAGCTATGTCCAGGTGGCGAATCTCAACTCACCCGGACAGACGGTCATCGCCGGTGATCTGGCGGGAATCGCCGCCGCCCGCGCTGCCGCCGCCGACCACGGCTTCCGCCGCGCTTTGCCCATCCCGGTCTCCGGCGCATTCCATTCCGCCGCCATGGAGCCCGCCGCCGAAGGCCTTCGCGCCGAGCTCTCAGACGCCGAGTTCTTCGACGCCGCCACTCCGGTAGTCGCTAACATTGACGCCGAGATGAAGACCGACGAGGGCGTGCTACGCGAAGACCTGGCCGGCCAGGTCACCTCCCCGGTGCAGTGGTCCGATTCCGTTACCAACATGGCCGCCGCCGGCGTTTCCACGTTTGTCGAAGTCGGACCCGGCAGCGTGCTCTCCCGCCTGGTTGGACGAATCGCTCCGGACGCTCGCACCGAGTCCGTTGGCCACGCCGATACCGTCCCGGTGCTTTCGACTTTCCTTCTTGGGGACGCTGATTAGTGAACAACGAGATCAGGCAGAACCAATGAAAGAAGAAAGCCCGAAGGGCCTGGAAGGCAGGCGGGCGTTGGTGACCGGAGCCTCCGGCGCCATCGGCGGGGCCATCGCCAAACTTCTGGCTGGTGCCGGCGTAAGGCTCGCTATCCACTTCAATACCAACGAGGCCGCGGCCGACGATTTGCTCCAGCAAATAACATCCGCCGGCGGCGAGGGCATCACCATCGGCGCTGACATTACCGACGCGGACGCCGCCGCCGACCTAGTCAAGCAGGCCGCCGCCCGTTGGGACGGTCTTGACATCCTGGTCAACAACGCCGGAATCACCCGCGACGGCCTGCTGGCCCGCATGTCAGAGGACGACTGGGACGCTGTGCTGGACACCAATCTCAAGTCCGTCTACCTCTGCACGCGCGCGGCCCTGCGACCCATGATGCGGGCCAGGTTCGGGCGCATTGTGAACATCTCATCTGTCTCCGGCATCATGGGCAATCCCGGCCAGGCCAACTACTCTGCCGCTAAAGCCGGTCTTATCGGCTTCACCAAAGCCATGGCCCGCGAAGTGGCCTCCCGCGGCATCACCGTCAACGCCGTCGCTCCCGGCTTCATCGAATCGCCCATGACCGCCGCTCTCTCCGAGGAGGCCCTCCGGGGCTTCACCGCGGCCATTCCTTTAGGCCGATTGGGCCGGCCCGAAGAGGTGGCTCGCTGGGTCGAGTTCCTCGCGTCCGACGCCGGCGACTACGTAACCGGTCAGACCGTCATCGTCGACGGCGGCCTGGCAATGTAGGCTAGAGGGCCATGTTTCAAAGAGTCCTCATCGCCAACCGTGGCGAGATCGCCGTCCGCGTCATTCGCGCCTGTCGAGAGCTGGGTATTCAGACAGTGGCCGTCTACTCCCTGCCCGACCGCGACGCCATGCACGTGCGCCTGGCCGATCACTCGGTATGCATCGGCCCGGCTCCGGCCGGCGACAGCTATCTCAATGTTCCCAACGTCATTAGCGCCGCCCTCATCTCCGGCGTTGACGCCATCCACCCGGGTGCCGGCTTTCTGGCCGAAAACGCTTATTTCGCCGAGATTTGCGGCCAGTACGATCTCGCCTACATCGGCCCTTCCCCAGAGATTCTTGAAATCGCCGGAGACAAGAGCGCTGCCGTGCGTGCCGCCCGCGACGCCGATGTCCCCACCCTCCCCACTTCAGATCGCCGCCTTGTCGACCTCCAGACCGCCCGGGCCGAACTCCGCGAGCTCGGTCTCCCGGCCATGCTCAAGGCCACCGCCGGCGGCGGTGGACGCGGGATGCGGCGGATTCTCAACACCGGCGATCTCGCCCGCGAATTTTCCCGCGCCCAGGCGGAGGCCAAATCATCCTTTTCCAATCCCGATCTCTACCTGGAACGACTCCTGCTCGGCGTCCGTCACATCGAGGTCCAAATCCTGGGCGACGAGAAGGATGTCATCAGCCTCGGAGAGCGCGACTGTTCCGTGCAGCGCCGCCACCAGAAAATTATTGAAGAGAGCCCGGCTCCCCGCCTCGAGGACCGCACCCGCAAGCGCATCGCCGACGCCGCCGTGAAACTGGCCCGAAAGCTCAACTACCACAACGCCGGTACCGTCGAGTTCCTCCTTGATGAAAATGGCGACTTTTTCTTCCTCGAATTGAACGCTCGCATCCAGGTCGAGCATCCAGTGACCGAGCTGGTCACCGGGGTGGACATCGTAAAAGAGCAAATCTCCTTGGCCGCCGGGGAAAGGCTCAGTTTGAATCAGAAAGCGGTCAAATTCTCCGGTCACGCCATCGAATGTCGGGTCGTCGCCGAGGATCCCGACAACAACTGGACTCCCGGCTCCGGCACGGTCACCGAGCTGCAGATTCCCGGCGGTCCCGGCGTTCGCGTGGACACCCACATGAGCGCCGGCCAGGCTGTCACCTCGCACTACGACTCGCTGCTCGCCAAGGTCGTATGCTGGGGCGAAGATCGGCTGCATGCCCTCGAAACGTCCCGGCGGGCCGTGACCGAGATGCGCGTGGGCGGCCTCCCGACCAACCTCGCCTATTTGCTCCGCGTGCTCGAATCCGACGAATTCGTCGACGGCGAAGTCACCCTCGAGTCCGCTCTCGGCGAGCGACCCCTCACCGGGCTCACCCCGTCTTACCAGGGTTGAGGCGACCACCGCATTGACCAACGAGACGAATACCACCGTGCGAAAGCCCATCTTGCGGGGTCGCAGCGGCGCCCGCGAGCTCTTGCTGCAGGTGCTTTACGAGGCCGATCTGGCGGGCAAGGACGCCGCCGATCTCCTTGACGACCGGGCCGCCGCCGTTGGTCTGATGCCGGACGACATCTCGTTCATAAGTGGCCTGTACGCCAGTTTGCATGCGATAATGGACGACATCGACCGGAAAATTGTGCTCGCCGCTCCAAAGCGGCCGTTGGAGCAACTGGCCGCCATCGACCGGGCGCTTCTGCGCTTGGCGACCGCCGAGCTGTTGAGCGGTGATACGCCGGTCGCCGTGGCGATCGACGAGGCCGTCGGTCTCGCCGGGCGCTATGGCTCGGACGCATCCGCAAGATTCGTGAACGGAGTTCTGGGGACAATTCAGCGAGCCCGGGAAGATCAACCGGATTCCGGCTCCCAATCACAGGCTGTGACTGATGGCTGATACCACCGCCGACCAACAAGTCAGCGACGAAGATTTGGGCGTGATGTCCCTGCGGGATCACCTGCTCGAGCTTCGCTCCCGCATGACCATCGCCGCCATCGCCGTCGTCGCGTGTAGCTTCGCCCTATGGCCCTTCAAAGACACGGTTTTCGCTATTCTGCAAATGCCGCTTTCGGACGCGGTCGAACTGCAGCAGATAACCCCCACCGAAGTTTTCTTTACGTTCATCAAGATCTCTCTCTTGTTCGGCGTCGGTGTTTCCAGCCCGCTCGTCGTCTATCAGGTACTCTCCTTCATCTCGCCCGGTCTCCATCCCCACGAACGCCGCATTCTTTACATTTCGATCCCAGCCGTCGCCGGCCTGTTCTTCATCGGCGCCATGTTCGCCTGGTTCGTCGTCCTCAGCTTTACGCTGAAGTTCCTTACCGACTTTAGCCCTCCGGAGATCGTCACCAGTCTGAGCGTTTCGTCCTTCTCCGATTTTGTCATCAAGATGATGCTCGCCGTAGGGCTTGTTTTCGAGACGCCGCTGGTGATCTTCCTGCTGGCCAGACTGCGGATTATCAAGACCCGCACCCTGCAGCGCTTCCGCCGCTACGCGATCGTGGTCATAGCCATCTTGGCCGCCGTCATCACCCCCACCCCGGACCCATTCACGCAGATGGTCGTCGGCATTCCCATGTACCTCCTTTACGAGCTCGGCGTTCTCCTGGCCCGCATCGCCGTGCCCGACACCGAGGAAGAGATTCAGGCAGCCACAGCCGCAGCCGAATCGGAATCTGCCGGATCCACTGAGTAGCAGCCTCCGTCCGCGTCCGCTGCCAGACGAAAAGGGTCGAAGAGCCTCCGCTGCCCGAAAAAAACAGGCGGAGCTTGGCCGTGGCCCGACCGGCGTGCAGGTTGGGAAACAACCGGACCTCCCGCGAGGCCACATCCCCCATCCCCCACTCCGCAACGCGATGCTACGATGTTTAGCGGTTTTCACCGACTCAACCCGCCATTCCGCAAGAGCGTCGGCTACCATCCAAAGATCACACCTATCAACCGCCAGCCCATCGGTAGACGAACGAATCCTTGGACCGCCGGGAGCGCGTGATTCTCGAGGCTTTTAGAGTCTTCATTCTGGCAACTGTCGCCTTTTCCGTCGGCGCCCTTTTCGCCTCGTTCATCGTCGCCCCCTTCTCCATTGCGTCCTCACCAGCTTCAGCCCCTATGATGTCACCATCAGGCCCAGCGACCCGGCCATAGCCGATTTCCGCTCCAGGATCTTGTTCTCCGTCGGACTCGTCTTCGAGATCCCGCTCGCGATGTACCTCCTCGCGCGCTACCGCGTCCTCCACGCCCGTACCTTCCGCCGCCTCCGCCGTTACGCCATCGTCATCATCGCCGCCGTCATCACCCCCACCCCCGACCCGTTCACTCAGCTAACCTTCGCCATTCCCATGTACCTGCTCTACGAACTTGGCATCCTCCTCGCCCGCCAGGTCGCGCCCGAGATCGACGACATCGTTCCGCCTAATCCAACTCCCACCCCGTAGCCACGTATTCCTCTACATCCCCGCCCAGCCCCGCATCCACCAGCGCCTGCGCCATATCGGTGGGCAATCCGCCTCGCGCCGTCAGCCGCCCGCCTGCTGGCAGGTCCGCTGCGATCCGCCATGCGTGCAGCATCTGTCGGGGCGCCCTGGCGGCTACGCCTTTGCCGTAGACGGTGTCTCCCAGCACCGGATGCCCCACCGCCGCCAGGTGTACCCGCGCCTGGTGCGTTCTCCCCGTCACCAGCCGGATTTCCAGCAGAGTGGCCTCTGGGCCCCGCGCCACCGTGCGAAACTCGCTCACGGCCGGCTTTCCGGTCCAATCCACGTCCATCCGCCGGCGATCGGCCGCAGACCTGGCGATCGGCGCCTCAATCACCCCCGAATCGTGCGGAAAGCGGCCATCCACCACCGCTACGTAAGTCTTTTCGACCCCTCGCGATCCGAATTGCTCCACGAGGGTGCGATAAGCCCGCTCGCTTCGCGCCACCAGCATCACTCCGGAGGTGTCCATATCCAGCCTGTGTACGATCCCCGGCCGGTCGCTCCCGCCGATTCCGGCGATCTCCGGATACCGCGCCAGCAGGCCGTTCACCAGCGTCCCGTCTGGCCGTCCAGCGCCCGGATGCACAGCCATCCCCGCCGACTTGTCGATGGCGATCACGTCCTCGCCCTCATGGATCACCCTGATCGCGATGCCCTCGTCCGGCGATATCGTCGCGCGCCGGTCCGGAATCGTGATTTCGATCTCGTCTCCCGCTTCCACCCGACTCGCCCGTCGCGGTGACTCCTCGTTCAGGAGTACGTGGCCCTCGTCCAGCAGTTTTTGCACGCGATTGCGACTCAGGTCTGGATAGCGGGCGGTTACCACCACGTCAACTCGCGAGCCGGCTTCCTGTTCGGTCGCCGCGAATCTTTCAACCCTGTCCGGACTCAAGGAAGTGCCCGGGCGCGTCCGGCTTCTAACTGGTGAACGGAGCCGGCAGGTTTGGGCGTCTTTCCAACCGGCCAGTGAGAAAGAGAATCAGAAATAGAACGATGGAAATGTCGATCGCCGCATCGGCGATATTGAACACCGGCCACGGCCCCACGGAAACATAATCCACGACGTATCCAAACCGAAATCGGTCGATCAGGTTCCCCAGCGCTCCGCCGAACGTCACCCCGAAAACAAGCCGCGTCGCGAGCGTCGGCCGCTGCAACTGCCGCGAATAGACCCAGACCAGCGCGACCACGGCCGCCACCACCAGACCGGTGAACACCCACGGTGCCGACCTCCCCGAGAACATCCCGAAAACCAGGCCCGTATTGTGGACCAGCCTCAGGCTGATGAGTGGTTCCACGATCCATAATTCCGGGTCTTCCCGACCGGACAACATGCCCGTCATCACCGCCTTGGCGATCTGATCCAGCAGCGCCACCACCACCGCGACCGATGCCGTCGGCCCGGCCAGTTCCAGTATCCGTCCTCGGCGCGTCAAGAATCGCTAAGTCCTTGGGAGAAACGGGCTCTACCGGTCGGTTCCCGGCGCGTCACCTCGATGGGGCGATGTTACCATGTTGCAGATTTGCACCGGCCCATTGCGCCCTCTGGCGACCCGGCCCAGCACATGGAAGAGTTCGCGCCTATCAACCCGCATCGCGTCCCCCGGTGAGCGCCTTCTGGCGTCGGCATCAGGGGATGGTTCTGGAGGTGTCGGAGACTCTCCTGCTCGCCGCTTTCATCTTTTTCGCCTCCCGCCTGGTCGTGCAGAATTTCCGCGTCGAGGGTCGCAGTATGTTGCCTTTGCTCATAACTGATCAACTCGTCCTCGTGACCAAGATTTCCTACCTGACGTCCACCCCTGATCGTGGCGATGTGACGGTGATCAGCAAGCCCTCCGAGCAGCGCGAAGACCTGGTCAAACGCGTCATCGGACTTCCGCACGAGACCGTTGAAATGCGCGACGGCAAGGTCTTCATCAACGGCATCGGCCTGGACGAATCGGCCTACGTGGAAAATCTTGGCAACTTTTCCATGCCACCGCTCGTCCTCGGGACCGACGCCTACTTCGTCCTCGGCGACAACCGCCGTGAAAGCGGGGATTCGCGGCGATTCGGCCCCGTGCCTGCCCAGGCGATCATCGGCAAAGTGTGGTTTATCTACTGGCCGCTGGATGTCTTCGGGCTATTTCCCGTGCAAACTCCGTCCCGGGAACCTCTGCCCGTTCGCACCGGCGCCGCGCCGGCGCTCCCTCCGGGCGAACTATTCGCCGCGGCCGGCGGGTCTAGCCCGGCCACGCCTCCACCAGCCTTGCTTTCGTCTGCTCTAGGCCCTCCGGCATCACCTTGGTCTCACCCACCACCGGCATGAAATTCGTGTCACCGTCCCACCGCGGCACCACATGAAAGTGCAAATGATCTGGAATTCCCGCCCCTCCCGCGCTTCCCATGTTCATACCCACGTTGAACCCCGTCGGCTTCATCGCCCCTCGCAGCGCCCGCACAGCGTCCTGCAGCAGGCCCGTTATATCCGCGAATTCTTCCGGCGTGATATCCACGACATCGCCCACGTGCCGGTAGGGATTCACGATCAGGTGTCCCCCGTTGTATGGGTACAGATTTAGGATGACGTACGCCAGCTCCCCCGCCGCCACGATCAATCCCGGCAATCTCTCCGCTTCTGCACGGATGATGCAGAAGGGGCAATCATCCCCATCGTGGTTCCGTTCGATATATTCCATCCGCCAGGGACTCCAGAGCCGCTCCATGGTTCCTCCGCTGGCTTCGCCGGTCCGCGCCGATCGCCCCAAAGGTTACCCTCTGAACCGGGTGCGGGCCGTGAAAACTGATTGGCCCATCGATTGAACGAGCCAGAAGAGGCCGGCGGCTGGGACGACCTGCCCTATTTGAAGGACTTGGACTCCGCCGCCCGATCCACGATGCGCGATTACGCCCGGGTCCTGACAGAGCTAGCCGCACCGCGCGGGTACATCGGCAAATCGACCGTGGCCGGTCTTGACACCGTGCATCTGGCCGATTCTCTCGCCGCCCTGCCGGTCCTGGACGCCGTCGCTGCCGACCCCGATCCGCTCCGCATCGCCGATATCGGCAGCGGAGCCGGCCTGCCCGGCATTCCCCTGGCCATCGCCCGCCCGTCCACCTTCGTGCGTCTCATAGAGTCCCGGGGACGCTGCTGCCGGTTTCTGGAAGAGACCGTGGCCGGGCTGAAGCTGCCTAACGTGCGCGTGGAGCATGCGCGCGGCGAGCTCGCCGCGCACGATTCCGAACTGCGTGAATCCTTTCACGTCGTGACCGCCAGGGCCCTCACCGCTACCCCGGCCGCGCTCGAAATCTCCCTGCCGCTCTGCCGATTGGGCGGGCTCGTGCTCCTCTACAAGACCGAGGCGCAGGTCTCCGAAGTGGAGGCCGCGACGCCGGTGGCGGCTCAACTGGGCGGCACCTTGGAGCAGCTTCATCGCTACGAATTGCCCGGTCTCAACCAGCCTCGGGTGCTGGCGGTTTTCGCCAAAGCCTCCCCCACGCCGCCCGAGTACCCCCGGCGTGCCGGGGTGCCGAAACGCCGGCCGCTGACGGGCTGACAGCGCCGGTCTTGGTCACTCGTCGGTTCACGGGCCGGGGATTACCTGTGGACAACTGGTGGAAAAGCTGCGGAATGAAGCGACATTCGTCGTGGGTAAAGTGGGGATAAGTATTCGCTCGCCGGGTAAGAGCAGCTGGTGGAATGGTTATAAACTCGCTGGTGCCTGTTCAAGGCCGGCGGAGAAACTGTGGACAGGCCGGGGATGGCGCTTTCCGCGCGGGCCCGGAACGGCGCCTAGCTTCGGGAAGCCTCCGCCCGCGCTGGAACCGCTCCGGCTGGCTCACTCCCGACCGGCTGCGCTGACCACGCCATCGCTGTGCCGCCCCAGGACAGCCCCGCCCCGAACGCCACCATCAGCACCTTGTCGCCGGGCTTGATCCAGCCATCTTCCACCGCCTCGCACAACGCGATTGGAATCGACGCCGCCGAGGTGTTCCCGTAGCGCTCGACGTTCGTAAATACCTTGCTGCGGTCGAGGCCCAGCTGCTCCGCCGAGGCGTCGATAATGCGGATGTTCGCCTGGTGCGGGATGAACACGTCGATGTCGTCCATTTCCAGCCCCGCCCGCGCCAACGTTCCGTTTGTCGCGCCGGTCATCGTTCGGATCGCGAATTTGTAGACCTCTCGACCGTCCATCCTCAGGAACTGGAGCCCCTGCTCGATAGCCTCGGTGCTCTCTGGCGATCGGCCCCCGGCGCCGGGTTGGTACAGCAGCTCCGCCCCCGCTCCATCCGAACGAAGCAGCGTGCTCATCACCCCGTGCGGGCCGTCCCCGGCCTTCAGCACCACAGCTCCCGCCCCGTCCCCGAACAGCACGCACGTCGAGCGGTCGGTCCAGTCCACTATCCGCGACATCGTCTCCGCACCGATCAGCAACACCGTCCGGTACTGCTGGCTCTGAATTAGCCCGTGGGCGATCGCCAATCCGCAAATAAACCCGGTGCAGGCCGCATTGACGTCGAAAGCGCCGGCATTGGCGGCTCCCAACGCGTCCTGGACCAGGTTCGCCACCGCCGGGAAGCCGTAGTCGGGCGTTATCGTCGCCACGATAATCATGTCGATCTCGTCCGGCGTGATCCCCGCCCGGTCCACCGCCCGCCGGGCCGCCTCCAGCGCCAGCGTGAACGTCGTCTCCCCCTCACCGGCGATTCGCCGTTCGCGAATACCGGTCCGCGTTCGGATCCACTCCTCCGACGTGTCGACCAGGTTTTCCAGGTCTTTGTTGGTGCGGATGGTGGCCGGCAGGCTCATCCCCCAGCCGGCGATCTGCGTTTTCAATGGCAAGGCATCGCTCCAGGCCCCACGCCTTGGTGCTTGCTCCGGCTGCTGACCCTTACGGTAGGCCGGACAGTTCGCGGGAAGTTATCACCGCCGGTCGATGGCGTCAATGCCCCCCCGGCCTGCCGATCACTCGTCTTATGCGGCTGATTTCACTGATATAATTTCGCCCTGAACACAGGCCGTTAAGCGGTTTGGCGGCCGGGTCCGGCGGCCCCGGCTGCGGATAGGACCTCATCACCTTGTCGAACCGAGTGGCCGTAACCGGCATGGGCGTGGTAAGCCCCGTCGGAATCGGCATACAGACGATGTGGCGAAACGTGGTCGCCGGCGAGTCGGGAATAACTCCCATCACTCACTTCGACGCCGATGATTTCCCCTGCCGAATTGCCGGCCAGGCTGACGACTTTGACGGCGATTCCGCCCTGGGTAGCCGCGTCGCCCGGCGCACTGACCGCTACGTGCAAATGGCCATAGTGGCCGCCCGCGAGGCTATGGCCGACTCCGGAATCGAGCTTGACGAAAAGCTCCGGGAGCGGTTCGGCTGCTTCGTCGGCAGTGGAATCGGCGGCATCGCCACCCTCTCCACCCAGATCGGGATTCTTAACGAACGCGGCAGCCGCCGGGTCTCACCCTTCCTCGTCCCGATGATGATTGCCAACATGGCCGCCGGTCAGGTTGCGATCGACCTTGGCCTCAACGGACCCAACATGGCCCACGTCTCGGCCTGCGCCAGCGGCGCTCATGCCATCGGCGAGGCTGCCGCCACCATCCAGCGCGGCGACGCCGTTGCGATGCTCGCCGGTGGCGCCGAAGCCCCCATCACGCGCATCGGGGTTGCTGGTTTCACCCAGGGCCGCGCCATGAGCACCGGCTTCAACGACCGGCCTGAGGAGGCCTCCCGCCCCTTCGACGCCGGCCGTGACGGCTTCGTCAGTGCCGAAGGCGCCGGCGTGATCGTCCTCGAAGGCGAACAGCACGCACGCGATCGTGGTGCCCGAGTCTATGCCTACCTCGTTGGCTACGGCGCCAGCGCCGACGCCTTCCACATAACCCTTCCTCCCGAAGACGGCGGCGGCGCCGTCCTCGCCATGCAACGCGCTCTGGCGAAGGCCAGCCTGAACAGCGACGGGATCAACTACATCAACGCTCATGGCACCTCCACCCCCTCAGGCGACAGGGCCGAGACCGTCGCCATCCACTCCGTCTTCGGCGAGCAGGCCGGCGTCCTTCCTGTCAGCTCCACCAAGTCGATGCACGGTCATATGATCGGCGCCGCCGGCGCCGTCGAAGCCATCATTAGCATCCTCGCGGTCGTCGAAAACGTCGTCCCGCCCACCATCAACTACGACGATCCTGACCCCGATTGCGACCTCGATTACATCCCAAACGAGGCTCGGGACATCACCGTGAACTTCGCTCTCAGTAACAGCTTCGGCTTCGGCGGCCAGAACGCCACCCTGATTTTTGGGTGGCCGTGATCGGCGATCCGCGGCTTCACATTCTCCAGCTCCGAGCCTGAGCCGCATGGCCGACTTTCGCGATCTGCTGGACGACCTCATCGCCCGCGTGCGAGGAACCGACATCGCCGAAATCGAAGTCCGTAAACAGGGCTTCCGCATCTCCCTGCGCCGACGGCGGCCTTCCTCGGGAAACCCCGGTCATTCCGGTGACGACGACTCTGTCGCCGGGGCCGACCCCACCGACGGCGAGCCCGATCCCGGTGAAGTTGATATCCGCTCACCTCTCAACGGAATTTTCTATGCCGCCTCCTCGCCGGACGAAGCTCCCTTCGTCAAGGTTGGCGATGAAATCGCCCTGGGACAGGTCGTCGGGCTCGTGGAAGCCATGAAGGTTTTCAATGAGATCGTCGCCGAGGTCGCCGGCACTGTTTCCGCCATACTTCTCGCCGAAGGTGCCGAAGTCGCGAAAGGTGGCCCGGTTCTGCGGGTCCGACTAGCCCAACGCGATTAGTATCAGACTTTTGAATCAATCCACGCCAGGAGCACGAGTATGAGAGTTTCCACGTTTGGCGAGTATCGCGGCACTCTAACTGACCGCCTGGTCCCGGTCGGTGACCTGGCCAGTCTGATTGGTGACGTCGTTTTCGTCATCCTCGGCGCGCTCTTTGTCGCGCTTGCCGCCCAGATCTCCATCCCGCTCGACCCGGTACCCATCACCGCCCAGACCCTGGCCGTCCTCCTAGTGGGAGCGACTGGTGGCGCTCGCCGCGGCGGATCTTCCCTGCTTTTCTATCTGGCCGCCGGCGGCCTTGGACTTCCGTTCTTCTCCCCCGACGGCGGCCCCCACACCTTCGGCTACCTGGCCGGATTCGCTGCAGCCGCCCTTGTCGTCGGTTTCCTGGCCGAGCGCGGCTGGGATCGTTCCTATCGACGGGCAGTCGTGGCCATGCTCGCCGGGAACATCGTGATATACGTCTTTGGTCTTCCCTGGCTCGGTTACTACTTTGATGATATGAGTTTCTCGGCCACGCTCACCGCCGGGCTCACCCCATTCATCCCCGGTGATGTGGCCAAATTGCT
>Ga0310120_10001883_pt1 | contig 15633 bp, 11 predicted proteins | sample CB27_AW_983_MG_FD_203506 | JGI IMG/M metagenome (GOLD analysis project Ga0310120, IMG submission 203506) | Marine microbial communities from Western Arctic Ocean, Canada - CB27_AW_983 | ecosystem: Environmental > Aquatic > Marine > Oceanic | place: Canada: Western Arctic Ocean | collected...
CCAATTCCCAAGCCGGATCGGCTCGCAGGCCCTTGAGATTTTGATGTTGGCCGGTGGGAATTATCTGGAAATTGGAACGTCGAGTTTCTTGCGATCCGTCGATCACCACGTCCCTCCCACTCGCCATTCCTCCATCAACTCCTGCGGGCAATCGTCCAGGAATCTCGACGGCCGCTGGATCACGTCCCCCGAGTAGCTTCTCGGATTGATCTGCGGGTAGGTCAGGTAAAGCTCGTCCTTCGCGCGCGTGATCGCCACGTAAAAAAGCCGCCGCTCTTCCTCCAGCATGGCCTCGTCGTCCGCATCGAGCACGCGCCCGTTCGGAAACATCCCGTCCGTGAGAGAGATGACAAATACGATCTTCCACTCCAGGCCCTTGGCCTGATGCACGGAAGAGAGCGTGACATGCTCCGGATCCCGCTCCGCCTTGCTCCCGCTCGGATCGCCATCCACCGCAGACATCAGGGAAAGCTGCGCAAGACAATCCAGGATGTCATCGTAGCGCTCTCCGTATGTCATGAGCTGCTCGATGTCGGAACGCCGATTCTCGTAGTTCTCGAACGACTCCCGCATATACTCGTCGTAGACGCCCTCCAGCACGCTGAAGATCATGTCGCTGGGCCGCGCGTACCCTCCGTCCACCACCAGCTCGTCGAGGGTGTGGCCCAGCTGGCCCCAGTGAACCGCGGACTTTTTCGGAGCAGGCATCTCGGCCAGCACCTCCGAAAATCTCTCCGGCGGGTTCTCGCTGGTGGCGTAGACCGTCGCGTTCCAGGCCCGCCACAATTTGTCGGCCCCCTTGCCCCCGATCCCAGGCAGAAGCTGCACCATTCGCTTGAAACTCACCTCGTCGCGCCGGTTCGTCACAAACCGTAAAAATGCCGCGATGTCCTTGATGTGGGCCTGCTCGAAGAAACGCAGCCCGCTCGTGATCTGGAAGGGAATCCCGCGGTTGTCCAATTCCAGCTGGAGGTTGACGCTCAGGTGATGAGCCCGGTAGAGAACCGCCATCTCCTCCAGTTCCACCCCCTCCTCGCGCAGCTCCAGGATTCGCTGCGCGACGAATTGCGCCTGCGTGTCGGGATCTTCCAGCGGCACCAGGGCCGGCATCGTTGCCCCTGCGCCCCGCGCCGCCTGCAGCTCCTTCTCAAATCGATGCCGATTCGCTTTGATGGCCGCATTCGAGAGCGCCAGGATCTCGGGCACGCTGCGGTAATTCTTCTCGATGCGATAGACTTTCGCGTCCGGGTAGCGCTCCGGGAAGCCCAGGATGTTCTCCATGTCCGCCCCGCGCCACGAATAGATCGACTGCGCATCGTCCCCCACCACCATCAGGCTCTGGTGCTCGCCGATCAGGAGATCCACCAACTCGCTCTGCACGTGGTTCGTGTCCTGGTACTCGTCCACCAGCACGTACCGAAATCGTTTCTGATACAGCCTTCGCAGCTCCTCGTTGCCCTGCAGCAACTTCAAGGTCAGGACCAGGAGATCGTCGAAATCCATGGAGTTGATTTGCCGCTTCTTCTGGTGATAGGCGCGCTCCACCCGCGCAATCTCCTCTCCCCACTCCTCGAAGTACGGATAACGCGCCTCCAGGAGGTCCTCCAGGTTCGTTTCCGTGTTCTGCACGAGGCTGAAGATCGTGATCAGGACATCCGCCTTCGGGAATCGCCGCACCGAGGTGTCGATCTCGCATTCCGCCACCACTCCGTTCATGAGCGACTTCTGGTCGTCGCGATCCAGGATCGAAAACGACTTCGTGAAGCCGATCTCATCGGCGTGACGGCGCAGGATCCGGTTCCCCACCGAGTGGAAGGTCCCCCCCCACATTTCGCTGATGTCTCGGGGCACGAGGGAGCGCACCCGCTCCAGCATTTCCTTCGCCGCCTTGTTGGTGAAGGTCAGCAACACGATGTTCCGCGGCTCGATTCCCTGGTCCAGCAGGTAGGCCACCCGGTAGGTCAGGGCGCGCGTCTTGCCCGATCCCGCCCCCGCGATCACGAGCGCCGGGCCCGGCGGGGACGTCACCGCCGCGAGCTGCTGGTCGTTCAGCTCCTCCGCATAGTCGATCCCCGACGCGCCCCGCGTGCCGGGACGGTGCAACGTGTACTCTCGCGCCATTCCTGCTTACGAATCCTTAGCATCGATTTCCCGGGCGTGCGCCTGGAAACTCGCCAATTCGCGCTTCACCACCGGAAGGAGAACGAACAGCCCGATCACATTGGGAACCACCATCGCAAAGAACAGCATGTCCGAGATGTCCAGGATATTGCTGAGATTGGCGGCTGACCCGAGCACGACACAGAGACAGAAGAACAACTTGTAGCCCAGCGCCACGAACCGATTCTCCCCGGTCAGGAATCCCAGCGCCTGCTCCCCGTAGTAGGACCAGGAGATCATGGTCGAAAATGCGAAGAGGCAAACCGCTACCGCCAAAACCATCGGAAACCAACTGATGACACCCTTGAAGGCCTGTGACGTGAGCCAGATTCCGCCGCTCGTTCCACCCCGCTCCTGCAAACTCTTCGAGGGTAGCCAGCCTGCCGTGCCGTCTTCCGGATTGTGCACGCTGGCCCAGACCGGTTCGGTCCCGATCACCGCTCCGTCCATCTTGATTTTGGCAACTTCCTCGGCGTCCACCCTGGGGTCCTTGAGGAGCGTGAGCTCTTCCTTGGCAAAAAATACCGCCTCTTCTCCCTCCACCGCGGTCACAGCTCCCGCATCCACCCATCCGGAAGGCCCGTCTTTCTGTTCCACCAACCGCCACTGCGCGTCGATCTTGAACATCGCGCCCTTTTCGTATTCCGCCACCTGCTCCGCACCGGCCACCGGATTGTCGAGAAGCGCCACCTTGTCGTCCGCCACGTCGGCGTTGATCTTCCACATCCCAGTCACCACGATCACGAGGCCGGTCATGGTGCAGACGATGACGGTATCGACGAACGGCTCCAGCAGGGCAACCACTCCTTCACTGGCTGGTTTCTCCGTCTTTACCGCGGAGTGCGCGATGGCGGCCGAACCCACTCCAGCTTCATTGGAGAACACCCCTCGTCGAATGCCCTGGATGATCCCGCCGATAAAACCTCCGATCCCGGCCTCCGGGTTGAACGCCTCCTGAAAGATGGTTCCGAAGGCGGCAGGCACCTCACCCGCATGGGTCAGCAAAACGACGGCACAGGCGAGCACGTAGATGATACACATGATTGGGACCAGGAACTCGGTGACGCGCGCGATCCACACGATCCCCCCGATGATCACCGCTCCCACTGCCACCGCCACGATCAGACCGAAGACCCAGCCCTCCTGGAAGATCCCGAAGGTTTCCGAAACTTGCGCTTGGGCCTGATTGATCTGGAACATGTTGCCTGCCCCGAGGGCTCCGCCGATACAGGCCACCGCGAACCAGACTGCCAGGATCATCCCAAGCCACCCCAGACCGCGCTCCTTGAAACCGTCCCGGAGATAGAACATCCCGCCGCCATGAACCGTCCCGTCCGGTTCAATCTGGCGGTACTTCACCCCGAGGGTGCACTCCGTAAACTTGGAGGTCATCCCGAGAAAACCCATCACGATCATCCAGAGCACCGCGCCCGGTCCTCCAATCCCGATCGCAAGCGCCACCCCGGCAATATTGCCGAGCCCGACCGTGGCGGAGAGCGCCGTGGCGAGGGCTTGGAAATGGGTGATCTGGCCCGGTGCGTCCTTGCCAAAGTACTTTCCACGCACGGTCCGCAACGCCAGCCCGAAGGCTCTGAGATTCAGGAAGCGGAAATAAATGCTCAGAAAGAGCGCCGTCCCGGCCAGAATGATCAGGACCACCGGGACGCCCTGCCCCTTGATGGTGACATCCACAAATACGACATCGATCAGGAATTTCGACACCGGCGCAAGGACCTGATCGACCCTCTCGCCAAATCCAGGCGCTCTCTCCGCCTGCGCCCCAATCGTCGTTAGAAGCAAAAACAAAGGAACCAGTAATCGAAATAACCGGGAGAAGCAGCGGAGTGACATGAACGCAGTCAGTGAATTGTCCAAAGCATGGCAACCACCCCGAAGCGCGACAAGACCGAACCAGAATTTTGGCCTGTGAGTAAGTTTTCTAAAAACATTCCTCCCCCATCACATTCTCTCTCTCCACCTCCGCCTCTCTCTCCACCTCGAACTCCCCTCCCCCCTTCCGCTCCAAAAACCTCATGCCGGCTGAGATCGTATCGGCAGACGATCTTACCTGCCGGGCAGGGCAACTTTCTGATCGCGGCGTTGTCTGGGGCTGGGGAGGATGCGAGGCTAGGCGCATGCCAGGGGGCGATGGAAGCGCGCGAAAAAACGACGCCGTGGCGGGGGGCGGTGGAGTGGGACGCGAGGGGGAGCGCGGCACGGCGGGCCGGGCGGGTAGTGTGGCGGCGGCGGTGGTCCTGGCGGCGAGTTGCCTGCTGGTGAATCGATGCCACCAGCCACCCACCGCGTTGGGCGTGGATGCGCCGCCAGAATTTTTCTCGGCGGGGCGCGCCTACGAGCGACTGGAGCGGCTTCTTGGGGACGAGACTCCGCATCCGCTCGGGACGGCCGCGAATGATGCGGTGCGGGAGCGGCTCATCGCGGAGCTCGAGGATCTCGGTCTGCAGCCGGCGGTGAACGAGCGCTGGGTTCCGCAGGTGGGCCGCCGGATGAGCAGCCTGTTTCTCACCCGCAACGTCGTGGCGGAGCTTCCGTCCTCCCGCCCCGATCTCCCGGCCATCGTGCTGGCCTGCCACTACGACTCGGTGCCGGCCGGTCCGGGAGCGAGCGATGACGGGGCGGGGGTAGCGGCGATCCTGGAAGTGGCGCGTATCCTGCAGGCCGAGGCTCCCCTTTCCCGCCCCGTGGTTCTTCTTTTCACGGACGGCGAGGAGCTGGGGCTTTTCGGGGCGCGAGGCTTCGCGATGGACAACCCGCTCGCCGACCGGGTCGGGATGATCCTGAATTTCGAAGCCCGCGGATCGTCGGGGGGGAGCCTGATGTTCGAGACCTCGCGGCACAACCGCTGGATCATCACACAGGTCGCGGGCGGACTGGCCCGCCCGATGAGCAGCTCGGCCTATGTCGACGTCTACCGGTTGATGCCGAATTCGTCCGACCTGACCGTATTCCTGAAGCGCGACCTGGCGGGAATGAACTTCGCCTACATCGGGCGGCCCAAGCACTATCACACGCCGCTCGACAATCTTGCGAATCTCGACAAGCGCAGTCTCCAGCACCACGGCGAGAACGCGCTCGGAATGGTCCGGCAACTCCTCGTTGCGAACTGGGACGGAGCGGACCGTCAGCGCGGCGATGCGGTATACACCGATCTCTTCGCGCGCTGGATCATCGCCTGGCCGGCCCGTTGGGGACCGTGGATGGCCGGCAGTGTCCTGGCCGCCATGGTGGTGGCCTTCCGAGTCTTCCGCCGACGATTGGCATGGCGCTTTGCGGCGATCGCGGGCGCCACGAGTTGCTGGCTCCTCATGATCGCGGTCGCGGCGGGGACCGGCTGGCTGGGAGCGTGGCTCCTGAAGGTGGCCGGGGCGTCTTCCACCCCGTTCCCGGCCGGCATGCACTTCGACGTGGCAGTGCATTGCCTGTTTGCGGCGACCGGCGTCGTCGTGACGCTTTGCCTCTTCCGCCCCAATCCGGTTCTCCTCTTCATGCTCCACGGGGTGGGTCTCGCCCTGCTGGCCACCGTCTCGTCCTTCACCCTGGCGGGCTTCTCCTACCTCTTTCTGATGCCGGCGGTGCTCTGCCTGGCGGCGGTCCTGCTCCTCCTCCAGGTCCCGCCCCCGCGGGTCCGCCTCGCCGCTGCCTGCCTCTGCCTCGCATTTCTTACCGCTGTGATCGGTTTTCCCATCCTCATTCGTCTCCCGCAGGCTCTGGGCGTGGTCCTCTCGGCCCCGGCCGTGGGTGCGGTGGTGGCCCTGCTCCTCCTGCCGGTCGCACCGCTCCTCGGCGAACTCCGGCGCTGGTCATTGTACCAGGCCGCGCTCGGTCTCGCCCTGCTCACGGGAGGGATCATTTTCCTGTCCGTGAAAACCCCGGCTTTCAGCCCCGACGCTCCGCAGCAAATCACCCTCTCCTATCTCGAGGAGATCGGCAGCACGCACGCCCAAGTGTCCCTCTCGTCATGGGAAGCCCCGGTGCCCGACTCTCTCGTCGAGGGTTACACGCGCCTCAAAAAGCCCAACCCGGTCTTTCCGCGTGAGGGGTTCGCGGTGGGCGTTACATCGGCCGGCCTCACCGCTCCGGAGGCCGCTCTCCTGGATTGGAACTCGGCGGATGGCCTCCACACCGGCCGAGTTCGCCTGAAACCCTCGCGTGCATCCCAGCAAATCGTGGTGATCGTGCCAGCCTCCCTCGCTCTCGAAAAAATTTCTTCCCAGGGCATGGATCTCACAATGCCCGCCAAGGAGTCGGACGACCGCAGGTGGCTCCGCTTCCGCGGGTTGCCCGGGGACGGCATCGAGCTCACTCTCTCGTGGCGGGGCTCACCGGAATTGTCGCTGGTGGTGGCGGGCGTCACCCCAGGCCTCCCCGCCCTCCTCGATCAACTGGCGGCCACGCGCGACGAACTTCCCGCCTGCACGGCCCACATGGGCGACGTCACAATCGTCTACCGCGAGATTGTCCTCACCCCGTAGACCCCGGTCAGGCAGCCAGGCGCGTATCCCGGAAGACCATCTTTCCTCCCTCCACCTCCGCTTCGATCACGTCGTCTTCGCCGAATCGCCCTTCCAGGACATCGAGGCTGAGGGGATCGAGCAAGTGCTTCTGGATGGCCCGCTTCAGCGGCCGCGCTCCGTAGACCGGGTCGTACCCCTGGTTGCCGATAAACTCCTTGGCCGCTTCGCTGAGCGCGAGGCCGAGACCCTGCTTGGCGAGGCGCCGGCGCACCCGCTCCAGTTGCAATCCCACGATCTGGGAAAGCTCGTCGCGATCCAGGCGATCGAAGATGATGGTCTCATCGACGCGGTTCAGAAATTCGGGGCGGAAGTGGGCGCGGAGAGCCTCGGTCACCATCGCTTCGCGCTCTTCCGCATTCTCGTCACCCATGATGAACTGACTCCCGATGTTGGACGTCATGATGAGCACCGTGTTCCGAAAATCGACCGTGCGCCCCTGACCATCCGTAATGCGCCCGTCGTCGAGAACCTGCAGCAGGACGTTGAAGACATCCGAATGCGCCTTTTCGATCTCGTCGAAGAGCACCACCGAGTAAGGTTTGCGCCGCACGTACTCGGAGAGTTGTCCGCCTTCTTCGTAACCCACATATCCCGGCGGGGCTCCGATCAGGCGCGCCACGCTGTGTTTCTCCATGTACTCCGACATGTCGATGCGCACCATGGCGCCCTCGTCGTCGAAAAGAAACTCCGCCAGCGCCTTGGAAAGCTCCGTTTTGCCCACCCCCGTGGGCCCGAGGAAGAGGAAGGAGCCGATCGGCCGGTTCTCGTCCTGCAACCCGGCCCGTGCTCGTCTCACCGCATTGGATACCGCCTCGATGGCTTGCCGTTGCCCGATCACGCGTTCGCCGAGCCGCTCTTCCATCTTCACCAGCTTGGCCCGCTCCCCCTCCTGCAGCCGGCTGACCGGAATGCCGGTCCAGGACGACACCACCTTGGCGATATCCTCTTCGGTGACCTCCTCTTTCAGCAATTGTCCGGTCTTTTGCAGATCCGCCAACCGATGCTGCGCCTCCTGGGCGTGCTTCTCCGCCTCCGGCAGCTTGCCGTAGGTCAGCTCCGAAGCACGCGTCAGGTCCCCGATCCGCTTGGCCTGTTCCGCCTCCGTTTTAACCGCGTCGATCTCCTCCTGGAACTTGCGCACCTCGTCGATGATCTCCTTCTCGTTGCGCCACTGCGCCATCAGCCCGGCGGACTTCTCCTTCAGGTTCGCCATCTCTTCCACCACCTTCGCCAGGCGTGCCGCGCTGGCCGCATCGTTTTCCTTCTCGAGGGCCTGCCGTTCCATTTCGAGTTGCATGACCTGGCGCTCGACCTGGTCGATCTCGGTCGGCATCGAGTCGAGTTCGATCTTCAGGCGCGAGGCCGCCTCGTCCATGAGATCGACCGCCTTGTCGGGCAGGAAGCGGTCCGAAATGTAACGGTCACTCAAGGTGGCGGCGGCTACCACGGCGCTGTCCTGGATGTGCACCCCGTGGTGCACTTCGTAGCGTTCCTTGAGGCCGCGCAGGATTGCGATGGAATCATCCACCGAAGGCTCATCGACCTTCACGGGCTGGAAGCGGCGCTCGAGGGCGGCGTCCTTCTCGACGTATTTGCGGTATTCGTCGAGGGTGGTGGCCCCGACGGTGCGGAGTTCCCCGCGCGCCAACTGTGGCTTGAGGATGTTGGCGGCGTCCACCGCCCCTTCGCTGGCCCCGGCGCCCACGATGGTGTGCAGCTCGTCGATGAAGAGCACGATCGCGCCCTCCGACTCCGTCACTTCCTTGAGAAAGGCCTTGAGGCGGTCCTCGAACTCGCCGCGGTACTTGGCGCCCGCCACCATACCTCCCAAGTCCATCGAGATGATGCGTTTTCCCTTCATGGCATCCGGCACGTCGCCGCTCACAATCCTTCGCGCCAGTCCCTCCACGATGGCGGTCTTCCCGGTTCCGGGCTCCCCGATGAGAACCGGGTTGTTCTTGGTGCGCCGGGAGAGCACTTGCATGATGCGCCGGATCTCCTCGTCGCGCCCGATCACCGGGTCGATTTTCCCGGCCCGCGCCCGGGCCGTGAGATCGGTGCCGTATTTCTCCAGAGCCTGGTATTTTCCTTCCGGCGACTCGTCGGTCACCTTCTGGCTGCCCCGCACCTCCTCCAGCGCCTCGTCGAGAGCCTTTTTGGTAACACCAGCCTCCTCCAGCAACTTTCCGGCGGGAGATCCCGCCTGCAACGCTCCGAGCAGGTAGTGCTCCACGCTCAGGTACTCGTCACCCAACCTCTCGCGCGCCTCGTCGGCGGCATCGAGGGTAGACCGCAGTCCGCAGCTGATCTGCGGTTGGGCGGTAGCCCCCTGCATGCGCGGCTCGCGATCCAGGGCCGTCACGATCGCCGCTTTCAACCTGGGGAGATCCACCCCCGCCTTCTCCAGGATTGGCACCACCACTCCCCCTTCCTGCTGGATCAACTCCAACAGGACGTGTGCGCTCTTCAACTCCGCGTGGGCGGACTTCGACGCCAGCCGCTGGGCGGCCTGCAGCGCTTCCTGAAGCTTGATAGTAAGTTTATCGAGTCCCATAAGATTGTTCGTGGATTACCTCGTTCTCTCTTAGCAAAGAGCGAGCCATGGCAGGAAGGTGCTCCCCTGGCGGCGGGTAGGCCGAAATGCCGGGAAATTCGGCGATCGGACCGGCACGGCCCCGCGTCATCTTGGCGCAGCGTCGCGTCAGGCTGTCGACCGAACGCGTCAGGATGTCGGGGATTCGAAGAGGCAACCGATTTCCGTTCCATACCAGGGAAGACCCCACCCATTCGATTCTCGATGGCGTGAAGATGGCGGTGCGCATCGCGCGCTCCGGTGAAGAGGGTGACATGGCATGACCAGTGGGAGGGACGGCCCGGCGCGGGCGGATTGCGCTCCCGGAACAGTTTCTCCCGACGGACCACGCGGGGCCTCGCCCCCGCTCCTCGGGATTTGCACTCGGCCTCGCCGCCCCCCAAACTTCCGCGCCATGACGCCTCGCCAGCGCCTCCTCCTGATCGTCCCGGGCCTCCTCTTCCTGGTCGCGCTTGGCGCATTCGAGTTGGGCCGCGCCGCGGGCCAGAAGATGGCGGAGCGCAAATACGCCGCGGATTCCCGTGCGGACCGCCACGAAGTGCGCACGCAGGACGACGCCACACTCATGAAAACGCTTCTCGCGCAGAATCTCGCGGAGCGGACCTTCGACCTGCCCGGCGTGATCGAGGCCTCCACCGGCAAGATCCTCCGGCCCTTCGATCCCTCCGACCCGGCCTCCGGCACGGTGCTCGCCGCGATCCGATCCGCCGCCGACGCGGCTCTCATCGCTCACAACGCCCCCGATTCGCCGATCCGCGGCCTACGGCGCATTAACGAGGCCTCCCGTTTCTTCGAGGACAGCCTGCGCGAGAAAATCGATGCCGATCCGGCCCTTTTCTGCACCATTCCCCAGACGGCGGACGGCAAGGAGCGACGGACTGGATATCCCGATCTCCGGATCGAGCATATCGCTTCCGGTCAGGTCGTTTACCTCGACCCCAAGCTCTTCGAGGCGAGCAGTCGCCAATCCTCACTGCGCTCCTTCTACTATTCCCCTCGACCCGAGTCTTCCAAAGTGGTGGACGACGCCTCCCACCTCCTGCTCGGCATCTCGCACGACGGGGTCGATGGCAACTGGACCTTCACGGGCTGGGAGGTGATCGACCTGGCCCGCCTGCAAGTGCGCCTCAAGGCCGAATTCCAAGCCTCGAATCGGGATCTCTATCGCGAAAACGCCCGACTCGCCGTCTCCGGGTCCGCGAACCCGAAGTGAAATCCCGGCTTAAATTCCGTGCGCCGCTGCCGGATCGATCCTACCCTCTTGCCGTGGGAACCCAGTCCTCACGCACCAGCGGCTCCGTCGCGATGGACGACTACCTCGAGCAGATCCTGCATTTGATCGAGGAGAAGGGATATGCGCGGCCCGTCGATATCTCGAAACGCCTCGGGATCTCGCAGGCCAGCGTCACCAACATGCTCCAGCGCCTCGACTCCGAGGGACTCGTGAAGCACGAGAAGTATCGCGGGACAGTCCTCACCGAAGAAGGCCGCCGCATCGCACGCGCCATCATCGACCGCCACGAACTCCTCACCGAGTTCCTGCAACTCTTCGGGATCGACGAGGAGACCATTTATCGCGATGTCGAAGGCATGGAGCACCACGTTTCGCGCGCGACCCTCAACGCCCTGCGAGCCGTCACGCGGACCCTCCGCGAGTCCAAGGAGTTTCGCGACGGGGTCCTGAGACGCTTCGAGACATGATCTCTCGAATCACCTTGTGCCTTCCGTAGATCGGGAGTGAAATGGCAAGAGCGTCAATGCCGCTCCACTGCCATGAACACACCGATCCTTGCCCTCTGCGCGTTGCTCGTCGGCGCCGTCTCCCTGCCTGCCGGTGATCTCCCCCTGGTCGGCAAGGTGGAAGCCCAACCCCTCGCGGCGCAGGCCAGGCGTGTGACCCAGGCGCTCGAGTTCGTGGGCGCACCGCTCACCCCCGCCCAGCAGACTGCCCTCACCGCGGCCCTCGCCGAACAGGAGGAAGCGAATCTCGTGAAGGCGGTGCAGGCCGTCTTCGATCCGCTTTGCCTGGTGGGCGTCAACATCAACCCGGAATCCCGCGTGAAGGTCGCGGCCGGCCCGGCTCGGCCCGACCTGGTGGAAGCGGGCTGGACGGTCTTCCTCATCAGGATCCACAACGAGGCCGGCGTCACAGCGGCCCTCCGCGTTCAGAGCCCAAACGCCCGCAGCATGCACAACTCCCCCAAGGCCGAACTCGCCAACCGCTGGCTGGACCTGGCCACCTTTGCCTGCTGCGCCTGAAGGACCAGATCTATCCCGGCGGGGAGTCCAAGCACCACTGGCCCACCCTCTGCCTCAACACCATTCGCTGGGCCAGGAAACAGGGCGCGGTGGTGGGTCCCGCTCACTCCGGATGGGGGTTGAAGGTTTCCGGCAAGGAATTGCCGAACTACAACCCGGCCCCCTTCGACAGGATCGGCGCCAACGAATACATCGTCGATGTCACCCACACCGTGGACGGGCCCCGCGGCGCCCAGGTCCCCGCCGTGGACTTTCTCTCGATGGTCGATACGCCCCATGTGTGGGAGCTCAATATCTGGTACCACACGCTCAACTGCGGGTTCCGCACCCGGATCAGTGGCGAGACCGATTTTCCCTGCATCTGCGGCGAACGGGTCGGGTTGGGGCGTTCCTATGTGAAGCTCGACGACAAGCTGACCTACGACGCCTGGTGCGAGGGAATCCGCCAGGGGCGCAACTATGTCGGCGACGGGCGCTCGCACCTCATGGAGTTCGTGGTGGGCCCCGTGGCGGTCGGTGAAAAAGGCAGTGCTTTCAACCTCGACGCCCCGGGCAAGGTGACCGCGACCGTCAAGGCCGCAGCCTTTCTGCCTGAAGCCCCGCTCCCCGGCCTGCGGGACCGTCCCTACGATCAAAAACCGTACTGGCACGTGGAGCGCGCCCGCCTGGGAGACTCTCGCGACGTGCAGGTCGAACTCGTCGTGAACGGCCGGCCGGTGGCGCAATCCCGGCTGCGGGCCGATGGTAAGCAGCAGGACCTCGCCTTCGAGGTAATCATCGAGCGCAGTTCCTGGGTGGCGGCCCGCATCCTGCCCACTTCCCACACCAATCCGGTCTGGGTCACGGTCGGCCAGAAGCCGGTCCGTGCTTCCCGGCGCAGCGCCGAGTGGTGCCTGCAGGGGACGGAAACCTGCTGGAAACAGAAGGAAAAATTCATCAATGCGAGGGAGATGGAGGACGCCCGCAAGGCCTACGCCCACGCCAGGGCCACCTACGCCCGCATCCTCACCGAGTGCAACGTGCCGTAGCGCCCTCCCCTCCCGCGAGAACGCAAGCCTGATCGCGGCGCCACCCCGGGTTGCCGGCGATCGCCCGGAGCGGGATGGAGAGTAGGCAGTTGACAGATCGGCGGACGGGCTCTGAATTGCCGGCCATGACCTGGAACGAACGTTTTATGGAACTCTTCCGCCGATGCGTGGAGCGCTACCACGGCGGTGACTCCGAATTTGATAACTACTATTCGAAGGAGGATCGCGAGTTTCTCCGGGAGATCGGCTACAAGCCCCGGGAGCTCTTCGACTTCGTCGAGGATCTTGTCGATGAAGGGGAACCCGATGAGACCACCGCACTCCTGATTGCCGGTGCCCGCCGCGATTACCTGACGGTCATGCAGAAAAACCGGCTCAGCGATCACGAGATCACGCGGGACGATCTCCCCACCTTCGGCGACCTTCTTGACGGGGTGGCCTACCTGCCGCGTATCATCACGAAGGCGCGCGCCAAGCTCCGCGGGGAGCTCGATCCCGACCTCATGTTCGGCTGCGGCGGAGACCGAAATTTCTTTCGCGAGCACGGCGAAATTCACCCTGCCGACTTTCTGCGCACGGTCTGGGCCGCCGGCGACGACGACCAGCGAATCCTGGCCTACGTGCGGGAGTGCGCGAGCCGGGGGGCGAACGCCGAACTCCTGAATTCCTGACTGCAAACGCCGAATCTGAAATGCTCACGCCACTTGCAGGACGGCCGCCCCGAATCCATGTGAACCACCGGGCCGGCGAGGCGCCCGACCTGCGCTCCGGTTGCAGCCCAACGATGCCCGCGCGGAGTTCCTCAGGATCCCGGATCCGCCCCTGAGGATACTCGTGCAAGCCTGCCATGACCAAATACGACGGCGAACAAATCCTGGTGGTCTCCCGGGCGCTTTTCGACGACCTGGGCGCCTTCCAGGGTCTCACGACTGCGACCGAGAAGTACGTCCCGGCCCTGCTCGATCCCGCCAACAACTATTTCATGGATCGCGCCGCAGCCGAAGAGGATCCCGCCCACAAGCAGATCATTCCCTACGCCCTCTTTCGGCACGCCGACCGCTATCTCCACTACGTGCGCGGCCAGGCGGGTGGCGAACGCCGCCTCCACGCCCTCGGCTCACTCGGAATCGGTGGCCACATCAATCCCGTCGATGAACGGGAAGACCATCTCGGCCGCGCCACCTACATGGCCGGAGTGGCACGGGAGATCGAAGAAGAACTCGTCCTCGACTGCGTGCCCGTCCAACGCATCGTGGCGCTCCTCAACGACGACAGCAACGCGGTCGGACAGGTCCACCTCGGCGTGGTCCATCTCTTCGAACTGACCAGCAGCCAGGTCGAGGCGCGCGAGGAGGCTCTCGCCGAGATGCAGTTTCGCAGCGCCCAGGATCTGCAGGGGCCTCTCTATGACTCCCTGGAATCCTGGTCACAGTTCTGCGTGGATGCCCTGGACCGTTTCTGATCCCGGCCGGAAAACCGGTCAATCCTCGTAAGATTCCTCCACACGCTTTGCAACGTCGAGGTAACCGTAGTCGACCTCGTAGATCTGCTTGAAACAATCGAGGGCGGCAGTCTTCTCACCGACCTTGTCGTGGATGAGCCCAAGTTCGTAGAGGACTTCCTTTTTGGTGGTGTCCATGCCGTGCAGGTCCGCGTTTGCATCCGTGAGTTGCTTGACGGCCATGTCGTGCATTCCCTTCGCATCGAAGGTCCGGCCCAGGAGAAGAAGCACCCGGGTGCGGATGTGCGGGTTGCGGGTGGCCTGCTGAAGGTGGGGAATCGCTTCGCTGTATTTCCCGGCATGGTAAAGGGCCTGCCCCAGGTCGTAGCGCAATTGCGGGTCGGTAGGATTCTGCTCCACGCGCTTGGTCCGCTCTTCGACCTGCTCGGCGACACGGGAACTCCGGTGCTCTTCCAGTCGGGTGCGCGCGTCCTCATCGTCGGGATTTTCCTTCACCCTCATTTCCAGTTCCCTGAGTTCCCACTCCGCAGCGCGGTCCTTCATGTAGGCGGCCTTGTTCTTGAGCGCCACGTCACCGCTGCTGATGCTGTGAGCCCATTCAAAGAGCTGGTGGGCCATCGGCCAATCTTCCAGCTGTTCGTACACTCCGGCGAGTTGCTTGACGATGTCGAGGTTGTTGACGTCCTCGTTGTACTGCTCGATGAGCTGGTCCCGCTTTTCCTCGAGTTGGTCGTGGGTCATCGCGGCGCGCGAGGACTTCTCGAGTTCCAACGTCTCGGCATCGTCCTTCATCATGAACTCCCCGGTCGCGCTCCGGCTCTTCGACATGGAGGCCCGCGCGGTGGCATCCTTCTCGCCTTTCACCGCATCGGTGTCGGTGGCGTCGGCTTTGCAGATATCCCTGTAAACCTTCGCAGCATCCTCCGTCATATCGCGGTTCATGTAGAACTCGGCGAGCTTGTGGAGGAGCTTGGTGTTCTCGGGGTTGGCCCTCCGGACCGTCTCGAGGGCGAAGGCGGCCGTTTCGAGCATGTTGGCCCGGATCGCACTGTCGAAAAGGAGATCGTTCGCGGCGGCATTGTAGGGATCCTTTTCAAGCTCCTTTTCGAGGGCTTCCATCACGCCCACCGGATCCTTCTTCGACTGCCCCTGTAGCTTCATCACCGAGAGCCCGCCCCCGCCGAAACGCTTTTTCTTCGGCGGCCCCGCCATCGCCATTTCGGCCGCCCGCAGTTTTCGCCGCCCATCGACGAATCCCGGCTCCAGCTTGAGGAGCGACATGAGGATCTTCACCGCATAGCTGTAGTGCTTCTGCTCGAGGGCAGCATCCGCCTTCAGGACCAGCGCAACCAGATTCTTGGGGAGATTCTCAGCAGCGGTTTCGGTGGGTTTGTCGGGTTCGATAGGTTGTTCAGCCATGACTAAAGATTGCGTGGGGCGCTAATGAAACCACTTCGGACCGGCATGGCAAGCGCCCGCTTCGGACGGGAAATCTAGCCCGACTTTCACGATTCGGCGAGGGTCTGATTTTTTTCCTTCAAGAATTCCGCCGGTCTGATCGCGCCGCGGCTGGATTTTCCAAAATTGTGGTCGGGG
>Ga0310120_10001884_pt1 | contig 15631 bp, 8 predicted proteins | sample CB27_AW_983_MG_FD_203506 | JGI IMG/M metagenome (GOLD analysis project Ga0310120, IMG submission 203506) | Marine microbial communities from Western Arctic Ocean, Canada - CB27_AW_983 | ecosystem: Environmental > Aquatic > Marine > Oceanic | place: Canada: Western Arctic Ocean | collected...
AGAGGTAGCTGTTGAACGCCAAGGTGGCGGACCCTAGGGGTGGAGTACGAAACTCCAAATCCTAAATTGGCGGGAGCAGCGGCTCACCCCGTGCGGGCGAATTTTTCCTTCTCTTTCCGGATGACATGAGCGTTCAGGAAATACGTCTGAGCGATGATCGGGGTCTGCCGATCGGACGGCGCGCAAGCCCCCACGGGAACTTCATGGGCCTCCCCCGGACCGTGGCTGGTGGTGGGAACACGGGAAGAGATGATTCTGGGCCGGTAAGTCGGGCGTTTCGGGCTGGTTGCTTCGGGAAAGCGTAGGAGATGCGCTAGTGAACTGAGGGACTGCACGAAATATTGACAGGGGAGGAAATCTCGTCAGGATGGCTGTTCAAATTCCGAACATAAACTTATAAGAAAATCATGAAGATTATTTCCCTTATTGCTTGTGCGCTCATGCTGACGCTTTCCTCGGCCTTCGCTGGCCCCGTGAACAAGAACTGTCCGGTGAAGGGGAAGGCTGTCGACGGCAGTACTGCCGCGGAGGTGAAGGTTGCTTTCTGTTGCGAGAAGTGTCAGGCCAAGTTCGACAAGGACCCTCTGGCCCTCCTCGCCAAGGTAGCGAAGGCTGCAGAGGGCAAGTGTCCAGTCAGTGGTCGCGACGTCGATGAAGACGCCACCTCCACCATTTCGGTGGCGGTCTGCTGCAAGGGTTGCAAGGGCAAGGTCGAGAAGGCTCCCAAGAAGTATCTCGCCAAGATCGCCAAGACCGAGAAGCCTGAGAAGAAGGATTCCTGATTTTATCCACAGAACTGATTTTAAGACTCCCCGGTCGCCCGCGACCGGGGAGTTTTTGTGGGTGGCCTGGTGGTTGTCCGCAGGGGATGTCGGTGGCCGGGAGACGGCAGAATGATCGAGTCACCTGGCCGGGGTGAAGTCAGAAACAGCTGACTGACAGGTTGCTGCCCGAATCTTTCGGAGAATAGGCCGTCCGTGCGCATTCTTCTTGTAACTGATCCGTCACCATCAGTTCCTAGCGCATGACATTAGCCCAGTTGCTTGCCCTTGGCTTGTCTCTTGTCGCGCTGCCGGCGTTGCGGGCGGAACTGCTGATCTCCGAAATCATGCCGGGGACAGAGCACGACCACCTGGACGAAGAAGGGAAACGCAACGACTGGGTAGAGCTTCACAACAGCGGTTCAGAAGAGATCTCGCTTGAAGGACATGCCCTGACTGACGACCCGGAAAACCTGCTTAAGTGGGAGTTTCCTGCGGGATCGCTGAAGCCGGGAGATTATCTCACGGTGTTTGCTTCGGGCAAGGATCGCAAAGACCCGGAGGCCCTTCATACCAACTTCAAATTGAAGTCGGAGGGGGAATATCTCGCCCTCGTGCTGGTCAAGGGACGCAGAATCCTCCAGGAGTTCTCGCCCGCCTTTCCCAAGGTGGGCAAAGGTCAGTCCTGTGGCTACCGTTTCAGAGGTGATCGCCTCCTGAGCGATCAGTTTACGGTTCTGGCGCGTCCTACTCCGGATGCGAAGAACGATAGCCCTTCCGTAGAGCCCAGGGTAGCGGATACCAAGTTCAGCATCGATCGCGGTTTCTACCGGGAGCCTTTCGAAGTGGAACTGAGCACCGCAACCGAGGGCGCCGAGATTCGCTACACCCTCGACGGCTCTGCCCCTTCCTCCCAAAGGGGACTGGTCTACCGGAAACCGGTCCGGATTGAGACCACCACCGTTTTGCGGGCAATGGCCTGGAAGAAGGGACACCTTCCCACCAATGTCGATACTGCGAGCTACCTCTTTCCCGGCCATGTCGTGAGCCAGCCGGCGCGTCCCGAGGGTTGGGCGACGCACTATGAGGCGAAGGTGAATCCGTTCTTTGCGCGAATGATCGGCGCTGATGCCACCGATGAGAAGGGGGTCATCGTGAAATATGCCATGACTCCGCCGGAGAAACTGGGTGTGACGGCGGGGGAAGTGGAGGAGGCCCTTCTCGCCCTTCCCTCCATCTCAATTGCCACCGATCAGGAGCACCTGTTCGACAGGAAAACCGGGATCCATGTCAAACCGGAGAAGCGTGGCCGGGAGTGGGAGCGTCCCGTCTCGGTGGAACTGATCGATCCCGCGGACCGGGAAGAGGGGTTCCAGGTCGACGCGGGTATCCGGATCCGGGGGGGGCATAGCCGATCGCCGGCCTGCCAGAAGCACGCCTATCGACTCTATTTCCGGAAGGAGTATGGGGCCGGAGAGCTGGCGTATCCCCTTTTCGGGGACGAGGGAGTGGACCGTTTCGACGACATTGATCTGCGCACGGCACAGAATTACTCGTATCACTACAGTGGTTCCACGCACCACACGCTGGTTCGCGATGTGTTCTCGCGGGACTGCCAGCGGGATCTTGGTCAACCCTATACCAGGAGCCGCTACTACCACCTCTATCTCAATGGTCTCTACTGGGGGCTCTACCAGACGCAGGAGCATGCCGAGTCGTCATATGCCGCCCGCTACTTTGGTGGGAAGGATGAAGATTACGATGTCCTGAAAGCGAGACCAAGTGAAGACGGGCGAGCCACCGACGGAACCGATAAGGGCTGGCGAGAGTTGTGGGAGTTGGCCAATGCGATGGCGGCTGAGGATTTGCCGGAGGAAAGATTGCGCCTCTGCCGCGCATTACAGGGCTTGAATGCAGAGGGATTGGTGGATGAGGACCTTCCGGGCTACCTCGACGTGGATAACCTAATCGATTACATGCTCGTCATCTTCGTGACCGGTAATTTCGATGCACCCGTCACTCAGTTTGCGGGGAACTTCGCCACAAACAACTGGTTTTCGATCTGGAGGCGGAACGGGAGAGATGGGTTCCAGTTCTTCTGTCACGATTCGGAGCACACCCTGGCAGCACAGCCGGAGACCATTCAGATTAACCGGGTGGGACCCTTCCTGGCCGGGAGCAGCTACGACCAGTTCAATCCCCAGTGGCTTCATCAGCAACTGACCACGGTGGGGTGGTACCGGGACCGCTTCCGGGCACGTGCGGAGAAAGTGCTGGGCTCCGGGGGAGCGCTGTCCCGGGAAGCGAATCTGACCCGTATGCACCACCGGGCTCAGGAAGTAGGGCGTGCCATCCTGGCTGAGTGTGCGCGTTGGGGTGATCGTCAGAAACAGGAGGTCAGGACGAGGGATGACTGGGAAGATGCGATTGCGTGGCTGGAGGAGGTCATTGAGGAGCGGGCTGAATTGATTCCTGGTCAGCTTGCCGAGGCCAGGCACTTCCCCCGGGGAGTACCGACCAGGGAATTGGCTGAGGCTCCGCTTTTCAATCCGGTGCAAGCTCCCCGGTTTCGCGAACGGGAAAAGGGGGGTACATTTTCCGCTGGAGAGGGATTGATTTACTTTCGGACGGATGGTCTCGACCCGATGGACGGGGGAGAGGTCAGGGCCGGCAGCCACAAGGCGGTGTCGGATCGAGTTGTCTCCCGCGAACTGGTCCCAGTGGGGTCGGCAGTGCGAATTCACATTCCCGGTGACGGATCCCTGGGCACGAAGTGGGTGGAGCCCGGATTTGATGACCGTGCGTGGCGAAAGGGGAAGGGCGGAATCGGATATGACCGGCGGGAGGATTATCTCGAGCTGATCGGCGTCGATGTGAAGGAAGATCTGCTCGGCAAGGGAACGAGCGTCCTTGCGCGTTATGCCTTCAATCTTGCCGAGGTGCCCGAGGCCGACCGTTTGACTCTCCGTCTCAAAGTGGAAGATGGATTCGCAGCCTATTTGAACGGAGTGGAAGTCGCCAGGGAGAATCTGCGGGGCGCGCCGGTCTGGAACGGAAGGGCTCTTTCGCGCCCGGACGGGGAGGCTCTGCGCTGGCTTCCGGTCGACCTGACGGAGGACATGAAGCTCCTGCGCGAGGGGAAGAATGTTCTCGCGATCTGGCTGATCAATGAATGGGAGGGGAGTTCCGACCTGCTCCTGGTTCCGGAACTTTCCCTCAGCAACGAGATTCCAGGAACCCTGATCGGGACCGGGGCAGGCGTCCGCCTGATGGCGCGGTTGTTCCGGGATGATCAGTGGAGCCCCTTGCTTGAGCCGGCGGACCGGTCCAGTGGACAGGCCAAGCCGGCGGCCAGGGGGCAGGTGATGATTTCGGAGATCATGTACCATCCTGCCGGCCCGGACGGTGCGGCCCGGGAGGCCGGCCTGGATCGGAAGAGCGACTTCGAGTTTCTCGAGCTGGTCAACATCAGTGGGGAGGCGGTTGATCTTGGCGGGGTTTATTGCCGTGAGGGGATCTATTTCTTCATGTCGTCATCGCACCTGCTCGATCCGGGAGAGCGGGTGGTGATTGCGCGCAATGCCCGGGGGATGGCTCATCGGTATCCCCGGTGCGTCGTGGGGGAAACCTATCTGGGAAACCTGGGGAACGGCCGGGAGACAATCGCCATCCGTGCGGCCGATGGGAAGGAACTTGCCTGGGTCACCTACGACGACGAAGCGCCCTGGCCGACCCGTGCGGATGGAGGGGGGCACTCGCTCGTGCGATCCGCCTTCTCTGCCGAGGCGAAAGCGAATGATCCGCGGAGCTGGAAATCCAGCGAGAAGGAGGGGGGCACCCCGGGAAAGCCCTGAACGATAAATAGCCTGGTCTCGATTTCTGTCACCGAGCACCGGGATCCCGGTGTCCAGGGGTATCCGGGCATGGCGAGGATGCTGCAGCGGGCGATCGGGCGCTGGGAGAAGATTTACAAGGCTGGATGGATCTGGAAGGTTGTGAGAGCGATGAAACGCCTTCTGGTCACCACCTTCCTGACAGCGCTCCCTGCCGCCATCATGCCCGCCGAGGAGGTCCCGGCGGTGGTTGTGCCCGGAACTGGCGCGCTCCTCTCCGCGGAACTCATCTACCCGCTGGATGACCCACCCACCCCGCAATGCCACGCCTCCACCATTGCAGAGACCGGGAGCGGCCTGGTGGCGGCCTGGTTCGGTGGCAAGCACGAGAAGAATACGGATGTCGGGATCTGGGTCTCGCGTAACGAGGGAAAGGGCTGGGGCAAAGCGGTCAAGGTGGCCAGCGGAGCGGAGGAGCAGGACAGGGAATACCCCTGCTGGAATCCGGTTCTTTTCAAGGTGCGCGTCCCGGGGGAAAGCCCGCTTCTCCTCTTCTACAAGGTGGGGCCCAGCCCGAGCCGCTGGTGGGGGGTGATGATGAGCTCGCGTGATGACGGCAAGACGTGGGAGAACCGCCGCAAGCTGGGGAAGGATCCCAAGGTCGGGCACCTGCTGGGCCCGGTGAAGAACAAGCCGATCCAGTTGCAGGATGGATCGATTCTGTGCGGGAGCAGTTCGGAGCACGATGGCTGGCGGGTGCACTTTGAACACACCAGGGATCTTGGCAGGACTTGGGAAGTGATCGGCCCCATCAATGATGGCAGGGAGTTTGGCGCCATCCAGCCCAGTGTCCTCACCTATGGGGACGGGCGGATGCAGATCCTGTGCCGGAGCCGGCAGGGCATGGTCACCCAAAGCTGGTCAAGGGATGGGGGGAAGACGTGGAGCAGGATGAAGGCCACGGGCATTCCCAATCCCAATGCAGGGACGGACGCGGTAACACTGAAGGATGGCCGGCAGTTGATTATATACAACCACACTGTTCGCGGTGGCGGCTTTCCCTCCGGGCGCAATATGCTCAACGCGGCAGTTTCAAGCGATGGCAAAAAATGGGAACCCGTGCTCACCCTCGAACGTGCACAGGGCGAGTATTCCTACCCTGCCATAATCCAGGCGAGGGACCATAAGATACACGTCACCTACACCTATCGCCGACAGTCCATAAAGCACGTTGTCATGGATCCCGCAAAGTTCTAGACCATGGGATACTGGTAAAACAAAGCACCATGACCTTCCTCTACAAGCTTCTCACTGCCGTTCCGGCATGCCTGGTCCTCCTTGCCGGCATGGTTCCGCTCGGGGCCTCCGAAAAACCCCATGCGGTAATCGTGGTGGGCACCCTGCATTACTCGCCGGAGTTGACCATGCCCGCTTTCGCAAAGGAACTGGATCGACTCGGTTTCTCCACCACGATTGTCATGGGGGAAGGTGATCCCGAGAAGAAGACAAAAGATGTCCTGCCTGGAATCGATATACTGGCGAAGGCTGACGTGGTGATCTTCTTCATGCGTTTCCTTAAACTTCCTGACGCTGAATGGCAGCCAATTGAGGATTACCTCAAGTCAGGCAAGCCGGTCATTGGACTGCGCACGGCCAATCACTCCTTTAAATACGCGAAAGACCACCCTCGCTTCGCGTGGAATGACGGCTTCGGCCGCCGCGCGCTGGGAACCCCCTACATCGTCCATCAGGGAGGCACGACGGAAATCCAGGCAGTGCCAAAATACAAGTCACACCCGATCATGAGCAATATCATGAAAACCAGGTGGACCTCACCGGGTACACTCTACCTGACACGTCTGGAAGGCGGTTGTTTGCCACTGGCAACAGGCACTGGCACAGGAAAAACCCGCCTGGTTGAAAAGCAATTCGGCACGATCCAAGTCAACGAACATGAGGCGGACATCGTGGCATGGGCATGGGAGAACGAGTGGGGAGGCAGGGTATTCGGCACCACCCTGGGCCATCCCGGCGATTTCGCCGAGGAGGCATTCACCCGAATGCTGGCAAACGGCATCTGCTGGGCAGTCGACAAACCGCTGCCAGGGGCTGACGAGAAAATCGCAACCTGGAACATTCAACGAGCTGACAAGAAGAAGAAATGAGGTATTCGGGAGCATGTGCATTGCTTGTTTCACTGGCGCCGATTGGCATCAGCATCGCCGGTGCCGATCCAGCCATAAGGCCGGGTGATCACATCGCCATCATCGGCAATACCTATGCCGACCAGTTGCGGATACACGGCTACCTGGAAACCCTCCTGCTCCAACGCACTCAGGGAAATCCGGTATCCATCCGCAATCTGGGATGGGGGGGTGACACCCTCTCAATCCGCGAGCGCCCCACCAATTTCCCCACCGAAGAGTCAGCTCTTCTCGCCCACAAGACCGACGTCATCGTCATTTGCTTCGGCATGGGCGAGTCCTACGCCGGCAAGGTGGGGCTGAGCGACTTCCGCAGCCACTTGAAACGCATCATCGTGGCCCACAAGGGGAAGAAGTACAACGGCGAGTCGGCGGTGCGCATCGCCCTGGTTTCCCCCATCGCCCATGAGGACCACGGCGAGCTCTCCCGCAACCGCAAGCAGCGCAACAAGGACCTCGCCGCCTACGTCGGGGCCATGCAACAGGTTGCCTCCGCCGAGGACGTCCCCTTCGTCGACCTCTATGCCCCCACGCTCTACCTCATGGATGACGAGGGTTCCCCCAAGCTGACCGAGCAGGGCATCCACTTGAATGCCTACGGCTACTGGGCCACCGGCCGCATGGTGGCCGACAAGCTCCTCCCCGGACAACCCACTTGGTGGTTCAGCGTGGACGCCAAGTCGCGCAAAGCAACTGCCCGGGGAGCCAAGGTCTCGGGGGTCAAGCAGCAGGGCAGGGGACTCCGCTTCAGCGTGAAGGAGGACTCGCCTCCCAGTTTGTCGCCTCCCGCCGAGGGCAAGATCCACGACAACCTCGTCGCCACCCGCGACACCTTGGTCGTATCCAACCTCGCCCCCGGCCAATACCTCCTCACCGTGGACGGACAACCCGTTGCCGAGGGAAGCCACCAACGATGGGCCGAGGGCGTCGCCGTCGATTCATCGCCCGCCCACCTGCAACTTGAAGACTATCGTGAAAGGATTAACGACAAGAACCTGCAATTCACCTACAGCTGGAAAGCCCTGAACCAGGTGCACATCGTCGGTGAACGCAAGGCATCACCCAGCGGACGCTCCCTGCCCGCCGAGATCATCAAGTTCAATGAACTGGCAACCGGGAAGAAAAAAAACCTCAGAATCACAATCAAGCCCAGGACCAGTGAATGGATCCTGGTGCCAGAATAACCCATGCAACGCGGTTTAACCTTTATCAGCTTGGTTTTGTTGTCGGCAACTACTGCCGCGGGACAGAAGGCAGATGGCATCAGTAGGAAGAACCTGGCCAATTCCGACACCAGCCTGATGGGCAACCATGACCCGGGGGTAGAGCAGGCCAACTTCTCTCTGTTGCCCGGCTACGAGGTCAACCTGTTCGCCGCTGAGCCGATGCTGGCCAACCCGATCCACATGACCTGGGATGCCCGCGGTCGCCTGTGGGTGGCCTGCTCCTGGGCCTACCCGCAGTTGAAGCCTGGAGACAAAGCCAACGACAAGATAATTATCCTTGAAGACAGCGACAATGACGGCAAAGCCGACAAATCGACCGTGTTCGCTGACGGTCTTTACATGCCTACGGGCATCGCACTGGCAAACGGCGGATGTTACGTCGCCCAGACGCCTGATGTCTTCTTTTTCAGGGACACGGACGGGGATGATGTCGCTGACGTGAAGCAACTGCCGTTGACCGGCTTCGGGATCGAGGACAGCCACCACTCCATCAGTGCCTGGCGGCGAGGTCCCGGAGGATGGCTTTATTTCCAGGAGGGCATCTTCCTGCATTCCCAGGTGGAGACGATCCACGGGGTTGTGCGCAACTACAATGGTGGAGTCTACCAGTTTAATCCGCGAACGCAGAAGTTGCGTATGTTTGCCAGGATCGGGGTCGGCAATCCATGGGGGCATGTCTTTGACCGCTGGGGGCAGTCATTCTTTGTCGACAACCCCCGTATCAGCTACCTCTCTCCCGCCACCGGCAATAGCGGACAGCGCATTCGCCTTCAAAACCTGCTTAGCACCGAGAAACAGTGCGGAGGTGATATCGCTTCCGGCAGTCATCTGCCAGAGGAGATACAGGGCCAATTGCTGACCTGCCGCTTCAAGAGCAGGGCCATTGTGCGCTACGAGTTTATAGAGAAGGGAGCCGGGTTCAGTGCCAATGTCCTGCCACCGCTCATCTCATCGCGTCACCCGAACTTCCGTCCCGTGGACTGCAAGGTTGGCCCCGATGGGGCACTTTATGTCGCGGACTGGTACAACTCGATTATCAACCACGCCAAGCACGACTTCCGTGATCCCCGCCGGGACCATGAACACGGGCGCGTGTGGCGTATCACAGCAAAGGACCGCCCCCTGGCCAAGAAACCGAACCTCATCAATGCCGACCTGACTGCACTGCTCAACCACCTGAAGAGCCCTGATGGCTGGACCCGTCACCAGGCACGTTCCGTACTCAGCGAACGCGACCGCGATAAGGCGGCTGAAGCCCTGGAAAGGTGGGTGAAAAGCCTGGATCCAAGAGACGCGGATCACGATCATCACCTGGTCGAGGCCATGTGGGCATGCCAGAATATAGAGCGTCCCAGTGAAGATATCCTGAAGCGCGTTCTTGGTACAGGAGACGGGCGTGCGCGCGCTGCCGGGGCACGGGTTCTGCGTTACTGGCATGATTCCCTGAGTGCCCCGGCAGCTTTAATTGCAGAAGCAGCCAGCGACCCCTTCCCCCGTGTGCGCATGGAAGCGGTCCTCTCCGCCGGATACGTTCCGCAGGCAAAGGCTTTCACCGCGGCCCTTGCAGCACTTGATCATCCGCGCGACCCCTTCATTGACACCGCGCTGCCGCAGACGGTCACCGCCCTTGAGCCCTACTGGCGTCCGGCCCTTGATGCCGGCAGATTGGACTTCGCCAAGGAAACCCATCGCGATTTCGCCGAGCAGCAGGCAGGCATCGGGTTTGAATCCCGCCTGAAATCCTACCTGAGGAAAAAATCTCCCGGTATTGCGGAGACCCGTGCCGTCATCGAACGCCTTATCTCCCAGCCCACTGTCAAGCAAACCAGGATGGTGGTTGATGCGGTCGCCAAAAAGAAAACCGAGTCCAACTCCGAGGTTACACTGATCATGCTTAAGGGCCTTGAAAAAATAGGTCGCCGGGGTGCCTTTTCCCTCGGGCAGCGCATTAACCCGCTGAAGAAGCTGCTTAATCACCCCGACGACTCCGTGGCTGCTGCCGCTGCCGCCAATCTCGGGGCCTGGCAACTCAAGGGCTCCGATCCCGACCTCTCCGTTATCCTTCACGACAGCAACCGCGCCACCTCCGTCCGACGTGCCGCCGCCACCTCCCTCGGGCAACTACGGGGACCCGGTATTGCAAAGACCCTGAGGACACTCGCCTTCGAGGGCGAAACCACAGAGCGTTACCTCGCGATCTTTGGACTCGCAGAGACTGATATTCACGATGCCGCCGAGGCTGCCGCCGAACTGCTCGTTTTGGATCCCGGGCAATCTGATCCGGTCAGCCTCGTGCAGGCCTTCACCCGCCGCTCTGGCGGAGCAACAGCGCTGGGCAGGGCTCTCGGCAAGGAAAAGCTGCATTCGGAGATAATCAACAGTCTCTCCGATTATCATCGGAGGACAGGTCAGTTGCCCAAGGCCCTCGCTGAAATCTTCACTCTCCCCCTTTCCAGGTCCCTGACAGCCCTGCTTATCAAGGAAAACAAAAAAGCACTCGCCTCTGCGGTGGTGAAATCGGGCAATCCTGTTGAGGGTGAAAAAATATTTCGCCGCAGGGAACTCGCTTGCTTCAGTTGCCATGCCATCGGCTCTGTTGGTTCGCATATTGGCCCCAACCTGGTGGCTGCGGGAGCAGCCGCCCAGACCGACTACATTATAGAAGCCATTCTGGAACCGAACAAAACCATCGCTCAGCATTACGAGAACCAGTTGATTACCCTCGCAGACGGTACCGTCCGGATGGGAGCCATTACCTATAAGAGTGAAAAGAGCATCATGATCCGCGACTCAGCCCAAGCGGGCCGGGAGATCAGGATAGCAACGGACACAATCAAGAAGATCAAGCCCATGCCCTCGCTGATGCCTGCTGGCTTGATCGATCAGTTACAAACCAGCCAGGAGTTTCTCGACCTGGCACGATTCGTTTCCCTGCTGGGGCGACCTGGCCCTTATGCCAACAACGAAACCCCCGTCATCCGCAAGTGGCAAATCACCCCGGGAAGTGCCAATAAACTGCCTGTCGACAAGGCTCCGTGGATGCCGGTTTACAGCATGGTTGACGGCTATCTTCCCGACTCTGACCTCGGGCAGGGGTCGCTGGTCTACGCCCGCGGCTTCGTGCAGGTACAAGTAGCGGGCCCTGTCGATTTATTGCTCAATGACAGCACAGGTCTCCAGCTCTGGATTGACGGTCAAAACATCGATAAACTGGATGCCCCGCTTGACCTTGCCGAAGGGCGGCACTCTCTGACCTTTGCCATCCGGCGTGATCTGCGCAAAGACATGGGGCTGCGCGTTGAACTCACCACTCCGCCCAATTCCCCAGCCAAGTTCCAACCGGAAGGGGGACTTTAAGCAATGGCCTGTCTTTCTTCCCTGTGACAGAAAACGAAAACCTGACCTTGGAGGGCAAGAAGGGGGGAACGTTTCTATCCCACCGTGATTCAGGGTAGCGATGGCAGGATGCACATCACCTGCACCTGCCTGCGACGTTCGGTGAAGCACGCGGCCCTGAACTCGGTCAAGCGGTAGCACCGGCCTTGCAGTTCTGCGGGGCGTTGACGGGTTGGCGGACTGGCCTCCATTTGACCTTTGACTTTTCAAGTCGGGACTGGCGTTGTGGACGCCATGAAAGGTTTCCTGCCCTTGCTTCTTGCGGCCTCCCTGCCGCTCTGTGCCGCCGATCGTCCGAACATCCTCCTGATCTTCACCGATGATCACTGCGAACAGGCTCTCAGTGCCTACGATCCAGCGCGGATCACCACGCCCCACATGGACCGCATCGCCAAGGAGGGCATGCGTTTCAACCGTTGCTACGTGACCAACTCGATCTGCGGTCCGAGCCGTGCGGTGATTCTCACCGGTAAATACAGCCACCTGAACGGATTCGTTCGCAACGGCAACACCTTTGACGGATCGCAGCAGACCTTCCCCAAACTTCTTCAGAAGGTGGGCTACACGACCGCCATGCTGGGGAAATGGCATCTCAGATCGACGCCCACCGGGTTTGACCATTATGAAGTCCTGATCGGGCAGGGACCCTACTACAACCCGACCATGAAGTACAGGCAGAAGGACGGGACACCAGCCCAGAACAAGCATACCGGCTACACCACGGATATCATCGTTGATCTCACCCTGGAGTGGCTCAAGAAGACCCGGGACAAGAGCAAGCCCTTCATGCTCATGACCCAGCACAAGGCCCCGCACCGCAACTGGCAACCGGGTCCGAAGTACCTCAACTGGCTTGACGACAAGACCATCCCGGAGCCGGAGACCCTCTGGGACGACTACAAGGGGCGTACTTCGGCAGCCTCCGAGCAGACCATGACAATCCGGAAGCATCTCAATGCCAACGACCTCAAGCTGGGGCCGCCCCGCGGACTCAATTCTGAACAGGCCGCGAAGTGGAATGCGGCATATGGTCCCAGGAATGAGGCCTTCAGGAAGGCCGAGCCGGACATGAGCGAGAAGGAGATCATCCAGTGGAAATACCAACGCTACGTGAAGGACTACCTCCGCTGCGTAAAGTCGGTGGACGATGGGATCGGTCGAATCCTCGATTACCTGGAAGAAAGCGGACTGGCAAAAAACACGATCGTGATCTACTCCTCGGACCAGGGATGGTACCTCGGAGAACACGGCTGGTTCGACAAGCGCTGGATGTACGAGGAGTCTCTCAAGACACCCCTCCTCGTCCGGTGGCCAGGAGTAGCCAAGGCCGGTTCCATCAACAATGACATTGTCTCGAACCTCGACTTCGCAGAAACCTTTCTCGATGCCGCGGGAGTGAAGGTTCCAGAGGATATGCAGGGGCGCAGTCTCGTGTCCGTCCTCAAGGGAAAAACGCCGGACGACTGGCGCAAGTCATTCTACTACCACTATTACGAGTTTCCCGGCGCACACAGTGTGGCGCGGCATTTCGGCGTGACCACCGGTGAGCACAAGCTCATCCATTTCTATCACAAGGACGAGTGGGAGCTCTTTGACCTGAAAAAGGATCGGGAAGAACTCAAGAGCGTCTACGGGGACTCAAGTTATTCCGACGTTGAGGCGACCTTGAAAAAGGAACTGGAGCGTCTTCGCACGAATTACAAGCTTCCCGAGCCGGAGGAGCCCTCCGGATCGCGGCGGCCGAGGAAGAATAACAGGAACAAGAAGTCGAAGCCGGCTGCCGGTTGATGGTGCCGGGATGGTTTGATCCAGCGGCATCCACGTCCGGGATGGTTTTATTCTGACCTTGATTCCGGGGCCTGTGCCGGCGGGCGGGGCCGGTAATCGAAGCGCCTGCGGATCGGCCCGGCGGAGACTTGTCCACAACTCGGGCAATGCCCGTGCTTGGATTGAGGTGGGGTTGCAGGACAGAATCTTCCCGGGGGGTTTCCCGAGTTCCTCCCAATTCAAATGCAAAGAAGTTCGCGCCGCGCTACGTAGATTAATTATGCGTTCACACCTCCTTCTCTTTCCAGCCGCCCTTTTTCTCCTGTCTGGTGCTCTTTGCGCCCGCGATCACGTCCTCACCATCGGGGGCGGGTATTCCCCGGCTGGCAACCAGGTTTCGCTGGAGCGTAATGTGCTCTTCTTTGAGAAGCTACGCGCCGAAAAACTACCGGACGGCACCCCGCACGACCTCTACTTTGCGGATGGAACTTCGCCCCACCCCGATCTCCAGTTTCGATCCGAGGGGGGGGAGGTGCCCCGGGCCAATCTTTTCATGGCCGGTCTCTTCGGCTCCGAGAAGAACCTCGCCAATCACTATCGCAACAACGTGCTGGAGGGTGTGCGGGACATTTCCAGTCCGGCGGCCCTTGAGCGCTGGTTCCGGGAGGAAGGACCCAAGCTGGAGGCAGGCGATCGTCTCATCCTTTACGTGACCTCCCACGGGGCGCGGAGCGGGAGCAAGAGTAACAAGTTCAACACCAGGATCTGGATGTGGGATCGCAGGACGCTGGAGGCTTCCCGCCTGGCGGGTTTTCTTGCCGGCCTGCCGGAGGGAGTGAAGGTCATGACGGTGATGGTCCAATGTTTTTCCGGGGGCTTCTCTCATCTCATCTTCGAGGAAAACAACCAGAAAAAGGAGCGCACCAATCGGAATATATGCGGATTCTTCGCCACGGTGTGTGACCGGGAGGCAGCGGGGTGCACTCCGGATGTGAACGAGGCGAACTATGACGAGTTCAGCAGCCACTTCTGGGCGGCGCTGCGCGGCAGGACTCGCACCGAAGAGGAGATCGCCGACTGCGATTATGACGGGGACGGTCGGGTGTCCTTTGAGGAGGCGCACGCCTACGCGATTTTGACCTCACGCAACATTGACATCCCGGTGAAGACGAGCGGTGCGTTCCTGCGGATCCATAGCCGCCTGCGTTCGGATAAGGAGGAGGATCGGGAACTTCTTGGGCGGGAGAGTTCCTATGCGGAGATCCTGGAGCAGGCCGGCACGGTGGACAAGGCGGTGCTGGAGGGTCTTTCCGTTCGCCTTGGGCTGGAAGGGGAGAAGCGCGGAACCCTCGCGCGCGAGAAGGCTTCCGAACTCGGCAAGGCGATCCGGAAAGTCGAGGAGGACAAGAAGGGGCACAAGAAGAAACTGGATGGCGCGCGGATGGCTATATCCCGGACGATACGGAACCGCTGGCCAGACCTTGAGAACAGGCATAGCCCGGGCGCGGTGCGCCTCCTCAGCGAGGAGAAGCTGCGGGCCGAGTTCGTGGCAGCAGTTGAGCAGCATCCAAGGTACTCGGAATGGAACAGGCTGAAAAAGGAGCGGGGGAAACTGGAGGATTGTGAACTTGGACTCTCGCGTGACTACGCAAACTGGCGGCGTTTCGCGCGTGTCTTTGAGAACGTGGCCTATGGCGTCAACCTGGAGAAGGTAGCCGATGAGGATGTGGTGCAGGCCTATCAGCGTTTGGTGGAGGCGGAGCGGGAGGGGTTATCCGGTCCCTAGCGATGTCCTCGTGCTGCCCGGTAAATGTGGCGTGGGCTTTCTTCCGAAGACCTTCCGCCCCGGGGTTCGGTTGTCGTGAGACTGAAGGGGTCCGCTTCAGTGGGCCCTGCCCACAAACTCAACCTTGGACCAGCTGCGCTCACGGGTGACTACTGCATTGCTGACATTGCCCTCGATGGTGAGAAACTTGTCGCCATCGGCTGGCAGGGCCCCTGCCTTGGAGGTCCACTCCACGAAGAGAACACTGTGATTTCCACCATTATAGCTGATGTAATCTCCTGCCTGGGGTGAGTAACTCCCCGCCTCACAGTCGGACTTGTCGAAATAGCGGCCACGATCCTGGAAGTAGGTTTGCAGGGTATTGGTGCTGATGCTTCCGGTCGGAGTGTTGAGACCAGTCCGGCGCAGGGCCCAGGAGGCAAACTCACTGCACCACGCAACATCGGAAGAGACGTATTTCTTGGCACCCGTCTGCCCAAGGTCCTGTACTGCGTAGTAGAGCGCCGTGGCCCGATTCTGGAAGAGCTGGTTCCAACGCGTTATTCCGGTCTCGAGCGAGAAATCGAGCTTCCGTCCGTAGTAGCTATCGAGCCATGCACCGGGACTGGACTCGAGAACCGTCTCACTGGAGTGGACGAGGACAACGCGCTCGATCTGG
>Ga0310120_10001885_pt1 | contig 15616 bp, 14 predicted proteins | sample CB27_AW_983_MG_FD_203506 | JGI IMG/M metagenome (GOLD analysis project Ga0310120, IMG submission 203506) | Marine microbial communities from Western Arctic Ocean, Canada - CB27_AW_983 | ecosystem: Environmental > Aquatic > Marine > Oceanic | place: Canada: Western Arctic Ocean | collected...
TCCGACACTTCTGGATGTCGGACGTGAACCGTGCGGTGGTCGACCTGGCCGATCCGAAACCCGGCGAGCGGGGGCTGGACGTGGGCGCCGGCATGGGTCCGGCCACGGTGCTGGCCGCCAAGCGGGGCGCCCACGTGGTGGCCGTGGACCCTTCCGGCTTCATGCGGGCCTTCTGCGGGTTCCGACGACTCCTGCAGCGTGCCCGGCGTCGGATCACCGTGGAGTCCGGCGTGGCGGAGGACCTGCCGGTGGCAGGGGGTTCGACCGAGGTCCTGTGGGCCGTAAACGCCGTGCACCACTGGGTCGACCACGGGGCGGTGTGGCGGGAGTTCGCCAGGGTGCTGGCCCTCGGTGGCCGCCTGGTGCTGGTCGACGAGGACTTCGACGACGCGACCCACCCGTTCCACGAGAAGCACGCAGGTCACGAGGCCGAGATGACCCCTGTCGACGTGGCGGCGATAGTCGCCGCGATGGCGGAGGTCGGCCTGGAGGCCACCGGGGAGCACACGACGGTCGCCGGCGTTCCGGCCAAGGTGATCCGGGCGGTCCGCTCCGCCTGAGCGGGCCGTGTCCTCAGGCGAGAGGCCCGCTGGGCCGACCCGGGAGGCGTCGGGTCAGCCCGTCACCGGGTCGATCGGGGTGATGGTGCCCAGCGCTGCCTCGATATCAGCCGCGGCGGCCAAGCCGATTCCGCCGACAGCGGCCGGCGCGCTCAGGTTCCTCTCGGAGGCCACCGACCAGGGCCTGGGCTCGTTCCACCTGGCACCCGGGTTCAGCCTCGTCCTCCCGGCCGGTTCGACCGGAAGTACCTACTCGGCGGCGGTCCTCGTCGACGGCGCCACCGGTCCCTGACCCGAACCGGACCGGGTCGCCTCGGCCCGGGCGATGAGCGCGCAGATCGGATCCAGGATCTGGGGCCACGCTCCCTCGGGGAGTTCGTGGCCCATGCCCTCGATCCAGACCAGCTCGGCGCCGGGAATGGCGTCAGCGGTCTCCTGCCCACCCTGGGGCAAGATGAGTGGATCGTCGGTGCCGTGGATGACCAGCGTCGGTACGGCGACCGTGCTGAGCGCCGGCCGGCGATCGCCATCGGCCAGGGCGGCCATCACCTGCCTGACGCCACCGTCCGGGTGCCAGGCCCTGTCCAGGTTGGCCAGGGCCTCTCGCCTCACGTACGCCTCGTCGAACGGGTAACCCGTACCGGCGATGAGCCGGGCCGCTTCGATTCCCGCTGCGACGATGGCCTCACGATCATGCGGGGCCACGTCCGGCGGCTGTAGGGACAGCGCCACCTCCATCTCCATGGGAATGAACCGGGGCATGGACATGATCGATGTGAACGTCCTGACCCGATCGGGGTGGCGGGTGACCACGTGCTGCCCGATCATGCCGCCGAGAGACGCCCCGACGATGTGGGCCGATCCGAGGCCCAGAGCGTCGAGTACGCCTACGGCGTCATCGGCCATGTCGGCCAACGAGTAGGGCACCTCTATGGTCCCGCCGTCCAGCACGGTGAACAGGGCCGCGATCGGATCGCCGGGCGGCTGGTCATCCAGCCAGGTGCTGAGGCCGACATCCCGATTGTCGAAGCGGACCACCTGGTGACCACGATCGGCCAGCCCACGACAGAAGCCCTCGGGCCACACGGTCAGCTGGGCATTCAGCCCCATGATCAGGAGGATCGGGGGATCGGTCGGACTGCCCATCTCCTCGACCTCGATGGTGATGCCGTTGGCCTGGACCTTCGCCATCCCCGCTCCTCCTCGCCTAGTCAACGGTGGTTAGGTTGCCATGGTGGATGACGTTCTCTGGAACCGGGCCGCGCTGGAGTTGGCAGCCATGATCGCCGACGGTGAGGTGTCCAGCCGGGAGGTGGTAGACGCCCACCTTGAACGCATCCACGAGGTGAACGGCCGGCTGAACGCCGCCGTGCTGCTCCTGGAGGGCTCGGCACGGAGCGCCGCCGATGCAGCCGACCGGGTCACTTCCGCAGGGCTCACCACCGGCCCGTTCCATGGTGTGCCCATGACGGTCAAGGACGGCCTGGACCTGGCCGGCCACGCCACCACGTATGGCGTCGAGGCCTTTGCCCACGGGATCGCCACCCTTGATGACCCGGGAATCGGGCGACTGATGGCAGCGGGGGCCATCCCCATCGCCAAGACCAACCTTCCCGAGATGGGTATGCGCCTCGCCACCGACAACCCCCTGTTCGGCCTGACCCGGAACCCGTGGCACCCGGACAGGACGGCCGGCGGCTCGTCGGGCGGAGAGGCCTCGGCCATCGCCTCGGGCATGTCCCCGATGGGGATGGGAACCGACCTCGGGGGTTCGGTCCGCAACCCCGCCTACTGCTGTGGCATCGCCGCCACCAAGACCTCGTTGGGGCGGCTCCCGGTCGCCGGTTCGTCTCCGAACGCCGCCGATCCGATGGTCGCCCGCCAGCTCATGGCGGTCGCCGGTCCGATGGCGCGCAGCGTCGCCGATCTGGAGGCCATGCTGCGCGTCACCATCGGACGCCATCCCAGGGATCCCCGGACCGTCGACGTGGCATATGACGGGACACCCGTGGCCAGGCGGGCGGCGATCCCTACCGACCTGCCCGGCGGACCGGTCCACCCCGACGCCCGCCTGGCTGTCCAGCGGGCCGCCGATGCCCTGGCCGACGCTGGATGGGAGGTGGTCGACGCCCTCCCTCCTGAGATCGAACGCTGCTACGAGGTGTGGGGCCACCTCCTCGGCCACGACTTCCCGGCGACGCTGATCGGCCTCGACGATGTCATGTCCGATGCCGGCAGCCATCTGATGCGGGCCTCGATGGCCTTCTGGCCGGCTTCCGGTATGGCGTCCCAGGTCGTACACACCGAACGCTTCCGGCTGGCCCGGGCGTGGGCCTGCTTCCTTGACGACCATCCGGTCGTGGTCCTTCCGACCTGGTACCAGCCTCCGTTCGACCACCATGCGGATCTCTCCGAGGATCCTGTGGCCATCCGCGACCTCTACGACGGGGTATTCACGCCGATCGTGCCAGCAAACCTGCTCGGCCTCCCGGCCACCCAGATTCCCGTGGGGCTGAACGACGGCGGGCGGCCGCTCGGGGTGCAGTTCGTCGCCGACCGGCACCGCGAGGACCTAACCCTGGCTGCCGCCACGGTCGTCGAGGCCGCCCACCCACCGATCACCCCCATCGATCCGGGTGGTGGTTGATCGGCCGGCGCCCGGTGCCCCACACCGCTCGATGGCATCCCGAAAGAATCCGACGTCGTCTCCGCCGACTTTGAACTCCGCCCACCGGAGCGCGACCGGTCAGTAGTGCCAGGCTTTGACGCCTCGGCCCATCACCTGACTCTAGGATTCCCGGATGACGAGAATCCTCATAACCGGCAGCAACAGTGGTTTCGGCAGATTGGCCGCCCTCTCCCTCGCCCGCGAGGGCCATCAGGTGATCGCCACGATGCGCACACTCGCCAAGGGAGCAGAACTACGCAGTACCGCCGAGGACGAAGGGCTCCCCATCGAGATTCGGCAACTCGACGTCTGTGATCCAGATTCGGTCGAAGCCTGCATTGCCGACCCCCTCGACATCGACGTGCTCGTCAACAACGCCGGGTTTGAGGTGCAGGGAGCGATCGAACAGATCGACGATGCACTCATGCAGCGCCAGTTCGAGACCAACGTCATGGGCCCGCTGCGCACGATGCGAGCTGTGCTCCCGATCTGGTGTGAGCGTGGAAGCGGAGTGATCGTAAATGTCAGCAGCATCGCCGGACGGGTGGCCCCGCCCTACGGCGGCGCCTACTCGGCATCGAAGCACGCCCTCGAAGCGATGAGCGAATCCCTGCACTTTGAGGTATCCCAGCTCGGGATCCGAGTTCATCTCATCGAGCCCGGACGGTTCACCACGAACTTTCAGGACAACATTGTCCATCCGGCAAGTTGGACCGGTTCTGCCCAGGAGCAGCGGGCCCTTGCATTTCGGAACTCCCTGGCAAGCCTTGACGGTGGTGGTCCCCCCTCCGACCCCCAAGCTGTCGCTGACGCCATAGCGCGTGCCGCCACCGACCCCTCGATGCCGTTCCGGACGTTGGTTGGCGAGGATGCTGCACTCATTGATGCCACGAAGACGTCCATGAGTTTCGAAGATTTCGAAACCACGATGCGTACAGCGCTCGACTGGCACGACTGACATAGAGGATTCAGGCCTCCCGTCGATCCCACTTGCCAGCTCAGCGGTGGGTGCCGTTGAAGTCGGGGCACCGGGGTCCGTCCCGTTGTCGCTCTGGACGGGGCCGAGCGTCTTCCGTCTGGTCGGTCGCCAGCGTCGTGGGAGCATCCTGAGTCAACTCGGCAACGTTCATGTGCCGAACTCGAGCCACCGTCGTTCATCAACGGTGAGGTCCATGGAAGCCGCCTCACAATTCGCAGCGGCCTCCTCGCCGCTGCGGGCGGCGCTCACCACATGTGTCTTGAATGGAGAAGTCGTCACGAACGTGATTGCGACCTGTTCCGGGCTGCAGCCCCTGGAGGCGGCCAACTGTTGGGCTCGATCCCGTCTTCCTCGATTCTCCGGAGAGTCATAGCAGCGGGTCGTCGCCTGGTCCTCGGAGGAGCCGGGTTCGTGCGCTGTTGTCAGATAGCCACCGGCCAGGGGTGACCAAGCAAGGACGGCGATCCCGGTCTCCGCGAGCCACTCCCGTTCTCCGGCACGTTCGGTGCCGGTGAGGGTGGCCACGCCTTGCCATGGTTCGGCCAACTGGTCGACGAGGGAGTACTGCGAACTGGTGGCAACCGGCGGTGAGGTGACAGCAATGCCGATGGCCTGACGGAGTCGATCGGTCGACCAGTTCGACACCCCCCATGCCCCGATGGTCCCTGTCTCGACCTGTCTCTCGGCGGCATCGACCAGTTCCCCGACCGGGACCGACGGATCGTCCCGATGGAACAGCCAGAGGTCGAGGTGGTCGGTACCCATCCGGTCGAGGGTGGCGGCGACGTCGACGGCGACCGTTTCCGGGTGGACCCTGGAAGCGGACCAGTCGGGAGGGCCGGGATGGCACCCCTTCCCGATGAGGGTGACGACGTCTCGCACACCCCGATCGGCCACCCACGCACCCAGACGTCCATCACAGGTGCCGTCCGGGTCCGCATAGGCCAGTCCCGAATCGAAGGCGTCGACTCCCGAGGTGTGGACCTCGTCGAGAAGACGCTGTGGTTCCGGAACCAGCGTCGCGCCGAACAACGGTGTCGCCCCCTGGATCACGGTCGAAAGGCGCAGCCTCCGCTCGTCGTCAGCGACTCCTCCCATCACTGGAACTCGTCGTCGCTCGGGTAGACGACACCGATCCGTGACCGGATCTCGTCCGTCAGTTCAGCCATCGCGAGGGACCAGGTCCACGGAACCACTGCGCTTTCGCTACTACCGGCCTCCAGGCATCGGGCCGCTTCGAGAATCTGGTATTCGAAACCGTTGATGCCGTGTGGCTCGAGAACTTCCTCCGCACGACCACCGTCCACGGGGTCGAACACCATGCGCTCTGCACACCAGAATTCCGGAATCTCCACGATGCCGGCAGAGCCGACGACCCGGGCGGTCGGAGAGAGGTCGGCGTTGAGTGCCGACCTGAGATATGCCGATCCCCCTCCGGTGAATTCGGCCTCCAGGCTCAGGTAGGAGTCGACGCCACTGGCCGACAACTCCGCTTCTGCCTCGAACGAGACGGGCGTGCTGTCGAACACCAGCTCCGCCAGGGTCAGTGGGTAGATGCCGAGGTCGAGCAGGCTGCCTCCGGCCAACTCGGGAGACCAGAGCCGGCTGGTCGGCTGATACGGGGTGCTGAACCCGAAGGCCGCCTCGACAGTTCGGATTTCGCCCAGCCGACCTTGATCGATCCACTCACGGAGTCGTCGCAGAACCGGAAGGTGCCGGGTCCACATCGCCTCCATCAGGAATGCTCCGGACCCCCTGGCTGCGTCGAGCATCTGGCGGACCTGGGTGGCATTCGCCGCCATCGGCTTCTCGCACAGCACGGGAACTCCGGCCGGCAAGAGGGCCAGGGCAGCATCGCGATGTCCGCTGTGCGGCGTGGCGACGTAGACGGCGTCAACCTCGTCGACGAGGCCGGATGGATCGATGCCGGCTTGGCTGATTCCATGACCTGCAGCGAATGCAGCGACCCTCGAAGGATCGCGGCCGACGACGGCGACCACCTCGTGTCCGACACCCCTGGCTGCATCCAGGAACTTCGGGACGATCCTCCCGTGCCCTACCACTCCCCAACGCATCAAACCGGTCCCACTCGGGTTCAACCGTCGTCGGTCGGGGTGTCCTGGTGGAAGTCCATGGCCCAGCCCGTGCCCATCCGGTGCCAGATCGAACTTCGGTTCGCTCGTCCTCCGTAGCACTCGATTTGACAGGTGGCCAGTACGTGGGAGTCGCCCAGGTTCGTGCACCTGAAATCGCGCAAGGGAAGGACAGCGTCGATATCACCTACTTGAGCGTCGAGTACCTCACCTCGGTCGTAGCGGCGACCCGACAGTCCCAACTCGAATAAGTCCGACGCCAGGTGGGTGTCCATCCACTCACGATCTCCGCGGGTCTCCGAACGCCACATCCCTTCTTCGAGGCCCTGCAACTCCTCGAGGTCGGACCGGCTCAGCACCCGATCAGAATGGCACACTCGACTCCGACCAGCGCCCTGCCTCCTAACAGCGTGTCTCTGACTGGAGTTGCGGTCCGGTGGTAGGGAACTCGGCTCCGGGCACGTCGGGCGCCGAGGTGGGACGGTCCCGGGGGCCGTGCCTCAGGCCTGGATGACGATCAGGCGTTCCTCTGTCATCTCGCGCACCGTGTAGGCGGGTCCCTCCCGGGTGTTGCCGGAGTCACGGATGCCGCCATACGGCATGTGGTCGGCCCTCCACGACGGCGACTCGTTGATCATCACGCCGCCGTACTCCAGGACCTCGGCGGCCCGCAGGGCCCTGGACAGGTCGTTGGTGAACACGGCGGCCTGGAGGCCGTAGCTGCTGGCGTTGGCCCGGGCCAGGGCGTCCTCGAAGTCGGTGTAGGTGGCGATTCCCACCACCGGTCCGAACACCTCGATGCAGCTCACCTTCATGTCGTCGGTGACGCCGGAGAGGATGGTGGGGGCCAGCACGCCGTCGACCAGCGTGCCGCCGCAGACCAGGGTGGCGCCGGCCGCCGTGGCCTCGTCGATCCAGGAGGCCACCCGGTCGGTCTCGCCACCGTCGATGAGCGACGACAGGTCGGTCGCGGGGTCGGCGGGGTCGCCCACCTTCAGCGAGGCTGCCTCGGCGGCCATGGCCTCGGTGAACGCCGTTGCGATGTCCTCGTGTACGTAGATCCGCTGGGTGGAGATGCAGGTCTGGCCGGAGTAACCGAAGGCGGCGCCCTTCAACTTGCCCGCTGCGACGGCTGCGTCCACGTCGGGCTCGATGATGATCGGCGAGTTGTTGCCGAGCTCCAACGACACCTTCTTCTTCGGGGCGGTGGCTCGGATGTTCCAGCCGACAGGCGGTGACCCGGTGAAGGTGATCATGGCCACGTCGTCGTGTTCGACCATGTGGGCGGCGGTCCGGCCGGGGCAGGTGACGACGTTCAGCCAGCCGGGTGGAAGGCCGCACTCCTCGAGTAGGACCTCGGCCAGGCGGATGGCCGTCAACGGGGTGGCCGAAGCCGGCTTCAGGACGACCGGACACCCGGCTGCGATAGCGGGTGCGACCTTGTGACAGACGAGGTTCAGGGGGAAGTTGAACGGCGAGATGGCTCCCACGACGCCGATGGGCACCCGCTTCACGAAGCCGGTCTTGCCCTCGCCCGCGGAGCTGGCGTCCATGGTGATCAGCTCGCCGCCCAGGGTGCGGGCCACCGCTGCTGCGAACCGGGCGGTGTCGACGGCACGGGCCGCCTCGCCGCGCGCTGTGGTGATCGGCTTGGCGGACTCCGCCGAGATGCTCTGGGCGAACTCTTCGAGGTGGGCGGTGAGCGAGTCTGCCAGGCGGTCCAGGATGGATGCCCGTTCGTGGGTCGGGATCACCCCGGCGGCCAGCGTGGCCCCGGCCGTGGCGATGGCGGAATCCAGGTGTGCGGTGGTGCCGGTGGGGACGGTGCCGAGCACCCGGCCGTTGTAGGGGGAGCGGACCTCGGTGGCTTCCTCGGCGTCGACCCGGTCTGCGCCGATGATCATCAGGTGGTGTTCGCTCATGGGAACCTCCGGGGCAGCACGCCTTTCGGCGACAACCTACACTGACCAGACTCCTTTGGATCCAAATGAATGAGTAGGGAAGGCCGTCAGGAGATGGGCGAGCGACCACGGGTCACCATTGCCGGAGTACCGGTGTCGGTCGACCACTACGTGGGTGGACACAGGATGTCGTCGGCCACCACGTTCGAGGATCGGTCCCCCCTGGACTGGTCCACGGTCCTGGCCGAGGTCTCTTCAGGCGACTCGGCCGTCGCCGAGGCTGCCGTCACCGCGGCGACCGACGCCTTCGGGGGCTGGGCGGCTCTCGGTCCCGCCGGACGTAGCCCCTACCTGAACCGCCTCGCGGACCTGATCGACGAGCGGGTGGCCGACATCGCAGCGGTCGAATGCGTGGACATGGCGATGCGCCACGAGAGCCTCCGCAACAGGGTCATCGGGCGCGGCGCCCGCAACTTCCGGGCCTACGCGGACCTCGCCGAGCGGCACGAGGAGCGGACCTGGTCGTCAAATGGAACAGCCAACCGGGTCCAGCGGCTACCGGCCGGCCCGGCGGTGGTCATCACCCCGTGGAACGCCCCGTTCATGTTGGCCACCTGGAAGGTGGCACCGGCACTGGCGGCCGGCAACACGGTCGTCCTGAAGCCAGCCGAGTGGTCGCCGCTCTCGGCCAGCCTGCTCGCCGACCTGGCCGATGAGGCCGGGCTGCCTCCCGGGGTGCTCAACGTGGTCCAGGGCATCGGTTCAGAGGTGGGCCCGCCGTTGACGTCGGACCCGAGGGTGCGGCGCCTCTCGTTCACGGGCTCCTCGGCGACAGCGCGGCTCATCGGTGCGGCCGCGGCGGCCAACATCGTGCCGTTCACAGCCGAGTTGGGTGGCAAGGGCGCCCTCGTCGTGTTTGCCGACAGCGACCTTGGGGCGGCAGCGCGCACCGCCGCCGGCCAGTACGACGACTCGGGCCAGGTCTGCCTGGCTGCCACCCGCCTCCTGGTCGAGGCATCCGTGGCCGAGGAATTCCTGGAGCGGTTCGGTGCCCACGTCGACGCCCACGTGCTGGGCGATTCCTGCGATGATGCGACCACCATCACGCCCATGATCCATCCGGTCCACCTGGCCAGGGTGGAGGCGTTCGTGGAGCGTGCCCGGGATGCCGGCGACACGATCCTGCGGGGCGGCCAGCGGCACACCCCGGACGGGCTCTGGTACGAGCCGACGCTCATCGCCCCGACCTCCAACGACAGCGAGATCGTGCAGCAGGAGGTGTTCGGGCCGGTGCTCACCTTCCAGACGTTCGCCGACGAGGAGGAAGCGGTGGCCCTAGCCAACAGCACCGCCTACGGGCTCTCCGCCACCCTGTTCACCGGATCGGCCGACCGGGCCGAGAGGGTCGGATCGGCGCTGCGTGCCGGCACCACCTGGGTGAACTGCTTCCTGGTCCGTGATCTCACCGCCCCGTTCGGAGGCCTCGGGATCAGCGGCCTGGGGCGGGAGGGTGGCGACCACGCGCTCGAGTTCCACGCAGACCTGAAGACCCTCCAGATCAGGGACGACACGACCACGTGAGCGAGATCCACACCCCCCGCCGGCGACAGTTGGTGGCCCGCATGGCCGAGCTGGGTCCGACCATCGCTGCCCGGGCGGAGCGCTACGACCGGGAGGCGTCGTTCCCCCACGAGAACTTCGCCGACCTGCGCGCTGCCGGGTTCCTGGCGCTCTGCATCCCCGAGGAGCACGGTGGGCTGGGGGCCGACTTCACCACCTACGCCCTGGTGTCCGAGGAGCTGGGTCGGCACTGCGGGTCCACCGCCCTGACCTTCAACATGCACACGGCCACCATGCTCCTGACCGGGCAGATCGCCGATGACCTGGCCATGTCCGATGCCGACCGTGAGGCCCATGACCGGCGCCGGACCGCCATGTGGCGCGGCGTGGTCGCCGATGGCCACATCCACGCCCAGCCTTTCAGTGAGGGTCGTGCCCCGGGCGAGACGACCGGCTTCGCCACCAGGGCCGTGCCGGTGGAGGGGGGCTTCCGGGTGTCGGGCCGCAAGATCTTCGCCTCGCTCTCCGAGGCCGCCGACCGCCACAACGTGACCTGCATGGTCGAGGGAGAGGACGTCATCCGATTCCTTGGCGTGCCCGCAGACGCCGAAGGCATCACGATCGAGGGCGACTGGGACCCGATGGGCATGCGCGGCACCATCTCGAAGAACCTGCTCTTCGAGGACGTGTTCGTGCCGTCCGACAACGAGTTCCTCCCTCCCGGTTGCTTCGACCAGATGGCAGATCGCTGGCCGTACTTCTACATGACGCTCTCGTTCTCGTACCTGGGCATCCAGCGGGCTGTCCTGGACTTCACCGCTGACTACCTGCGTGGTGCCGGTGGAGTGAACGAGCGCCGGGACCATCCGCAGAAGCAGCACGGCTGGGCGGAGATGCGCCTCGCCTACGATCGCTCGCAGGCCCTCACCTACCGGGTGCTTGGCGAGGCCGGCGTGGACCCCACCGCCGAGCAGGTCGCGCGGGCGTGGTCGGCCACCGTGACTGCAATGGAGACCGCGCCCGAGATTGCGTCGACCGCGGTGCGGGTGTGCGGCGGCAGGTCGTTGCTGAGGCCCAGCGCCCTGGAGCGCATGTACCGCGATGCCCGCTGCGGTGCCACCATGCTTCCGTGGAGCGTCGAGGTCTGCCTTGACCGACTGGGCCGGGCCGGGCTCTACGACGACTGACCGACGACCCGATCGACGAGTACGAGGGAGCAGGACATGGCCGTGCCGTGGCACCGGATAGAGGCCTTCTCGGACCACTTCGCGCGTTGCGCCGTGACCGCCGGCGAGACGGCGGTGGTGTTGGCCGAGGCCGACAGCCGTCCTGAGTTGGTCGAGGTGGCGACCGTCGCCCTGGAGCGCCTCGGTGCGGCGGTGGCCACGGTGGTCATGCCCACGCCGGCCAACCCCGGGCCTGTCCCGATCCGTTCCACCGGTGCGTCGGTGGCCGTCGGCGGGCACCGGGCTGCCATAGCCGGGCTGGCCGCGGCGGACTTCATCGTGGACTGCACCGTGGAGGGCCTGCTCCACGCAGTCGAGCGTCCGGAGATACTGGCTGGCGGTGCCCGCGTGCTGATGCTCTCCAACGAGCACCCGGAGGTGTTCGACAGGGTGGGCCACGACCCATCGATGGCCGACCGGGTGGCCGCTGGGCGGGTCCGGTTGGCTGCAGCGTCCACCATGCGGGTCACGTCGGCGGCCGGCACCGACCTGACGGTCGACCTGGCTGGTGCCGTCGTGGCAGGCTCGGACGGCACGGTCACCGATCCCGGCGGCATCGCCCACTGGCCGGGTGGTCTGGTGCTGTGCTTCCCGGCGGCCGGCACGGTGTCGGGCACGGTGGTGATGGCGCCCGGCGATGCCAACCTGACCTTCAAGGAGTACGTGCGAACACCGGTCACCTGCACGCTGGAGGCCGACCACGTGGTGGACGTCGCCGGCGACGGCCTGGACGTCGAGCTGTTCGCCTCCTACCTGGCCGCCTGGGAGGAGCCCGAGGCATACGCCGTCAGCCACCTGGGCTGGGGCATGAACCACGCCTGCCGTTGGGACGTGCTGCCCCTCTACGACAAGGCCGACCTGAACGGCACCGAGCTGCGGGCCTTCGCCGGCAACTTCCTGTGGTCGACCGGTGCCAACGAGGTGGCCGGCAGGTTCTGCCGTGGCCACTTCGACCTACCCATGCGCAACTGCACGGTGGCCCTGGACGGCGAGCCCGTCGTAGAGGGCGGCGTGCTGGTGGACGATCTGCGGTAGTCGGGAGGACTCCGGCGGCCGATACCGATCCGGGCGACGGCCCCCGGCAGCCCGGTCGTCGCGGACCAGCCTCCGGGCCGGCGCTCAGGCCACCCGGATGGTGAGGTGCTTGGTGCCGCTGATCAGGTTGGAACGCAGGCGGTCCGAGGTGCCCAGGATCTCGATGTCGGACGTGCGCTTCAGCAGTTCCTGCAAGGTGATCCGGATCTCCATTCGGGCCAGCCACGCCCCCAGGCAGAGGTGGGGCCCGTTGCGTCCGAAGGCCACGTGGTCATTGGGGTCACGACCGATGTCGAACCGGTAGGGGTCGTCGAACTTCCGGTCGTCGTAGTCGGCAGACATCCACCAGAGCACCACCTTGTCGCCCTCGGCGATCCTGCAACCGGCCAGTTCCTGGTCGCTGGTGGCGGTTCGCCGGAAGTGTGTGGTCACCGTGGTCCAGCGCAGGATCTCCTCCACGGCCGTTTCGATGAGCGACGGGTCGTCGCGCAGGGCCCGCATCTGGTCGGGGTGGTCCACGAGCGCCCGGAGTCCCTCTGTCAGGGAGTACCGGGTGGTGTCGTTGCCGGCCGCCACCAGCAGGGCGAAGAAGTTGTTGAACTCCAGGTCGCTCAGCGGCTCGCCGTCGGTGGTTGGCTCCAGGAGACGCGAGATGACGTCGTCGTTCGGGCAGCCCCGGCGTTCGGCGGCGGCCTCCTGGGCGTACCGGAAGACCTCCAGGCCGGCCGGGCTGCGGAACGGGATGAGCCTGAACTCGTCGGTGTCCACCTGGTCCACCACGTGGTCGGTGTACTCCGGGTCCGAGTTCGACAGCAGTTGGTCGCCCCAGTCCACGAGCTGCTCGGCGTGCTCGTCGGGTACCCCCAGGAGGCGACCCAGCATCCGCATGGGCAGCACCCTGGCCACCTCGGCGACGAAGTCGAACTCGCCCAGGGCCAGGGCGTCGTCCAGGATCCCGCCGGTCAGGTCGCGGATCGGGTCCTCGTAGGACTCCACGGTCCGGCGGGTGAAGCCACGGTTCACCAGGCGTCGCAGCCGGGTGTGGTCCGGTGGGTCCAGCTCCATCATGGTTCGACGGGCCTCGGTCTCCTCGGCGTCCATCTCCTCCAGCCGGATCCCCTTGAACGAGGTGAGGTCGTCCCAGCGGTGGTTGGCGTCGGTCACGTCGGCGTAGCGGGTCACCGCCCAGAAGCCCGATCCGTCCTCCTCGTCCACCCACGAGACGGGTTCCTCGTCGCGTAGGCGTTGCAGCGTGGCGTAGGGAGCGCCCTCGATCCAGGTGTCGTGTGACGCCAGGTCGGCATGCCCGTCGTCGGAGTCCGGCGTCCAGGGATGGCGGTCGAGCTTCGTGGTGGTCATGGTCAGTCCGGCGTCGGTCCGTCCCCGGCTGACAGGTCCTCCAGGGTGGTGCCGCCGTTCCACGAGACGCCGACGCTGCGCCAGTAGCCGGCGATCATCTCCGTGGGTGCCAGCCGGTCGAGCTCCTCGACCGGTGACCCGAAGACCCTCAGGTCCACGTCGCCGGTGAACGCCGGGCCCACCTCGGCGTCGTAGCCCCGCATGGTGACCAGCTCGTTCAGCGAGTCGGTTCCGTCGGCTTCGATTGCCGGCAGGAAGCGGTTGTGGATCATGGGCAGGGCGTTAACGAAGCCGGTGTGGTCGCTGGGTCCGGTGATGGTGAACTCGGCTTCCACCAGGCGTCGCCCGTAGGCGGAGCAGGTGGCGCCGAACCGACCACCGGGCTGGAGGCGGGGCCCGGCCCTTCCCACGGTGACCGGACGGGTCATCCAGATGTCGCCCATCTTCTTGGGGTAGCCCTGTATGTGGCCGCGCAGCATGGCGTAGTCCTTGTCGACCCAGATGTAGACGCAGCGGCTGTAGTTCTCACCGCGGTAACTGCAGCGCACCACCACGAAGCACTCCTTGTACTGGAGGCGGTCTGGGTCCAGCACCTCGTTGAAGTCGTCGGAGCAGGACTGCCAGTCGGCCCAGATGACCGCCACGGCGCCGGGGTCGTCCTCGGCCGGGAGGAGCGGGGCGGGAAGTAGTTCGGCGACGGCTGCCGGGTCGGTCCGGTACTCGATGGTGAGCATGTCGCCCGAGTAGTGCCAGGGGGGCGACGGGACGAGAGACGACCTTCCGGTCGATGTCCTGGGGAAGGTGAAACCCTTTGGTTCTGCCATTTCGAAACCCTATCATTTGGACCCTAACGATTTCCATGGGAAGATTCCGTGGAAGCAGCGTGGCGGCCGGACCGGCACCGAGGGGGCACAGGACATGGAACGACGACGGATCCTCCTTGACGGGTCGGTGACCACGATGCTCGTCGATGGCGACGAGTTGGTCGCCGGCGACGGACGACGGGTGGCCGAGGCCGATGCCGTCCACCTGCCACCCTCGGAGCCGTCCAAGATCCTGTGCGTGCACCTCAACCACGTCAGCCGGGTGGAGGAGTTCCAGGTGTCGCTGCCCGCCGCCCCCACCTACTTCCAGAAGCCGACCTCAGCCCTGAACGGACATCGTGGCGACGTCGTGAGGCCGGAGCGCTGCCGGTGGCTGAACTACGAGGGTGAGATCGTCATCGTGATCGGCGAGCCCTGTCGCAACATCAGCCCGGCCGAGGCCGGCGCGTACATCGCCGGCTACACGATCGGCAATGACTACGGCCTCCACGACTTCCGGGACACCGACGCCGGGTCGATGCTCCGGGTGAAGGGATCCGACACCCTCTGTCCGGTGGGACCCGGCCTGGTCACCGACTGGGACTTCCGGTCCAGGGGGATCCGGACGCTGGTCAACGGCGAGGTGGCCCAGGATGGCAACACCGATGAGATGACCTGGGACATGCACTACCTGCTGGCCGACCTGGCCCGGACCATCACCCTGCTGCCCGGCGACATGGTCTTCTCCGGCACTCCGGCCAACTCCCGACCGGTCCAGCCCGGCGACGTGGTGACCGTGGAGGTCGAGGGCCTGGGTGCGCTCACCAACACCATCGTGGCCGGGCCGACGCCCATCCGCGACGACTGTGGCGCCCAGCCCACGGAGTCGGAGGAGGTCCTGTCGACCGCCCTGGGCGGCGACTGGGAGTTCCGGGGGATCCGTCCGCCGAAACGCGACTGAGAGGTTTCCGGACCAGATTGTTTGACCCCAAAGTATCTAGGGTCTACCGTCAGACCGCTATTTTGAAAGTGTCTCGGTAGGGGAGAAGCAGGAACGTGAATAGGTCATCCGTTATTGGAATTCTGGTTGCGCTGTCGCTGCTCGCGGCAGCGTGTGGTGACGATGAGGAGTCAGCACCCTCCACACTGAAGATCGGTTACGCGGCCGACTTCTCTGACCTGGGGGGCTTTGCCGACATGCCGGCAAGCGAGGCCGGAAAACACTTCGTCGCCCTCGTTAACTGCGCTGGCGGTATCGATCCGAACAATGGGATCGATATCGACGTCGTGCTGGCTACGGACCTTGACAATTGTGAAGACCTGTCCGGGACGACACTCGAGCTGACGGTCGAGAACATTGCGGGTGACCCTGAGGTAACCCAGCGTGCCAGCCAGTCCTTGATCGATGCCGGGGTGTCCGCGCTTCTCGGGC
>Ga0310120_10001891_pt1 | contig 15581 bp, 18 predicted proteins | sample CB27_AW_983_MG_FD_203506 | JGI IMG/M metagenome (GOLD analysis project Ga0310120, IMG submission 203506) | Marine microbial communities from Western Arctic Ocean, Canada - CB27_AW_983 | ecosystem: Environmental > Aquatic > Marine > Oceanic | place: Canada: Western Arctic Ocean | collected...
GCGATCTACCTGCTGCTCTATCTCTTCAATTCAGGAGAATCCCCTGCGGCACCCTTCCCCGACACAGGTTGTCCCTGATCCCGATGTGATGCGACGGGATGGTCATCTGGATTCGCCAGTTCGGATTATTCCGTGCCGGCGAGATTATCGATTCCTGGATTGGGAAAGATCAGCGACGGGAAGCGGGTTGCTGCGGCCCTCTCGATCATCATCTTGAGGATCTCGGGTCGCTCGTTGGCAAGATTCTTCTTTTCTCCGGGATCGACGGACAGATCGAAGAGTTGTGTTTGAGGGTTCTTTTTCGCCAGTCTTCGCCGTACCAGTTTCCAGTCGCCGTGGCGTAGCGCCTGCTGATCGCCGTGTTCCCAGTAGAGATCATTCTCACGCGCGGGATTTGCACCACCAAAGGCGGGCATCAGGCTGTCGCCGTCGACAGGACGGTCGAACCCGATCCCGGCGATCTCCGCAACGGTCGGCATCATGTCGGGGAATGAGGAGGGGAACTCGCTGACGCTTCCGGCCTTGACCCTTCCTGGCCAGCGCACGACGAAGGGCACCCGGATGCCTCCCTCCAGCACGCTGCCCTTGAGTCCACTGAGCCCACGCGTGCTTTCGAAGAACTGATGGTCCGCTCCTCCGGCCCAGGTCGTGCCGTTATCACTGGTGAACATGACGATGGTGTTGTCGGTCAGACCGTGCTGTTCGAGACGGTCGAGGATGGCGCCTACTTCCTTGTCGAGGTGGGTGATCATCGCAGCATAGGCGGCTCGAGGTCGTGGATGTGGCAAGTAACTACCACCGAGGTAGGGCTTCTCGTCCCATTCTCGTGGATAGGCATCGAGTTCCTCGACCGGAACCTGTAGTGCCACATGGGGGATGGGGCTGGGGTAATAGAGAAAAAAGGGCCGATCAGAGTTTTCATCGATGAAGGAGAGCGCTTCGTCGAGAAACACATCCGGTGAGTAGGTCTCACCGAGGTATCTCTCGTAGTACTCCGAGTCAGTTGCGAGCGGTGCAGCGATCTTCTGGTGCGCCTTGAACCAGCCGTTACCGGACAGCACCATCTTCTCGCCATTTTTCCAGAGGTGATTGGGATAGAAGTTATGCGCCTTGCGCTGACAGTTGACGGTGCATGAGGTGTCGAACCCCTGATTTTCCGGCGCGCCGGTCGTTCCCGGTCCACCGAGACCCCACTTGCCGAAGACGCCGGTGGCATAACCAGCATCTTGGAGCATCCTCGCCATCGTGAAGGTGCCAGCTGGCAGCGGATACTGACCCTCCGGCTGGTCTTCGCCCCAGCCGCCATTCTCCCAGTTATTTCGAACCAGTGAGTGGCCACAGTGCAGACCCGTCATCAACACGCAACGTGAAGAAGCGCATACCGGTGCGCCGGAATAATGCTGCATGAAGCGCATTCCCTCGGCAGCAAGCCGATCGAGCCTGGGCGTGCGGATCTTTTTCTGACCGTAGCAACCCAACTCCCTGTAGCCGAGATCGTCCGCAAGGATGTAGACGATGTTGACGGGGGCGGGTTTCTTTCCCTCCACCCCGGGGATCTCCACCGAGGTCGTCAGGCACAGTAACGAGATCAACCCACTGATCACCATCAACAACTCCTTGTCCAACGAGGCCCCACTCGGATGATCCAGTTCTCTAGGGCCACAACCATCCAAATGTAGCCGCAGTGATGACGCTGTAGACGGCACCATCGATGATGAATTTGAACGTCACAGGCCAGGGGATGCACTTCCAGATCGAATCACAGATGGAGGGAACACAGTGCCCGAGCACTGCCGCTGTGCCGGCGATCCGGAACACCTCCTTGAAGGGTGCTCCCGAAGCGACAGAGATCGAGGTGAGGTAGCCGACGAAGAGGCTGATCAACAATGCGTATAGAAACCACAGAAAGAGGTTTTTCCCCATCGCGGGGGGCCCATCGGGTGTGATGGTCAGAAATCCGTTGGGTCCCTGATTCAACTTCTCCATGTGTTCAGGTGTCCCCATCTCCTTCATCGAATGGCAATGGGGAAACACATACAGACCAGGAGATATCTTCTGGCCACGGATGGCATCGCGAATCGACTCTTCCCCAGGTACGGACTGGTAATCCTTGTTGTGGATCTTGACGACCATGTGAAGAACCGAACTGGCGATGAAGATGAACACACCCGACAGCAGGATTGGCATCCAGAGTGACGAAAGTGATATGGCCTCTTCGACCGTGAGCTCCATTTTCCTCTCCTCTCTCGATGTGCAGGGTACACTGCAGATGTGCTGTTGCTATCCTGCGACCTCTGATCCGAACCCAAATCGTCGGGAGATCCAGTGCCATCCGTTTTGTTCCTGTGTACCGGCAATTCGTGTCGTTCCATCCTCGCAGAAGCGCTCTGGCGCGAAGAGACTGCCGGTACATGGCGTTGCACATCGGCGGGGACTCATCCGGTGGGTTCACCGCATCCGCTCGCCATCGCCGTGCTCGAAGAGGACCAGATTCCGGTCGATGAATTACAGAGCCAGGCGATGGAGGATCTGAATTCGCAGCAGTTCGATCTTGCTGTGACTGTTTGCGATGCTGCGCGTCAGCATTGTCCTGTATATGCCAACGCAACTCGCACACTCCACTGGCCCTTCCCCGATCCTGCAACACACTCTGAAGTGGGCGAGATCACGCAGCAGGGGTTGGACGTGTTTCGGACCGCCCGCGATGCGATTCGAAAGAGAATCCAGAGGCACCTGTTGGCGTCAGATCTGATCGACCGGCTGGATCTCATCATCGAGCAGTTGCCGGGGGAAATCCCTGAAGAGCGTCGGCTCGCCTACGGTGATCTTGCGCGCCGATGTGCAGGTGCACTCGATGAGGGTAATCCCTGGACCGCGCTTCCGGAGATCGTATTGGAGGTGATGTCACCCTTCGGCTGGGACTGGAACGGCATCTACCTGTTGAGGGGGGAAATACCCGGGCGTCGTCTCGAACTGGCACATGCCGCGGGACCCCCTGTTTGCAATACCATCCAGGAGCAGCCGGGAAGCGCGAGTGGCATGTGTTTCGATGCGATCGAGCAGGGCAGCATCCTGGTCGCTGCAGATGTCGACAGTTGGCCCGGTTACATCCGCTGTGATGGGGAGAGTGGCCTCCGGACTGTTGCCGGAATCGCACGACCGATCTTCGATGACTCTGGTGAAGTGGATGCCGTCTGGGATCTGGATGCCAGCGAGGCGGTACACGCCTCCGATGCGCTGGTGATGGATGCGCTGATCGAGCGGCTGGGGGCCGTTGGTCCTCCTGCAGTTGGATCTGGTTGGAGCAGATCATGACCCGACAACCAGGCGAGACGATCAGACTGTCGCAGTTTCTCAAGTGGAAGGGACTCTGCGCTAGTGGTGGTGAGGCGAAGATCTGCATCCTCGAAGGTGAGGTCGAGGTCAACGGCGAGGTCGAGACGAGGCGTGGTCGCGTGCTCAGAAACGGTGATCGGGTCAACTTCGAGGATCAGCAGTACATCGTCTCCATCGGCGAGGAACGCTGATCAGCTGGAAGTCCCCGTCAGCACCCGGGCCAGCGCCCATCCCGCCGCGGCAAGCAGCACGCAGCCGACACATTGCCCCAGCATCAAGAGCAACATCTTGATGGTGTGTCCTTCGCGCAGCAGTTGCCATCCTTCGAGACCGAGTGCGCTCATTGTTGTGAATCCGCCCAGCACACCCACGACCAGAAAGATGCGCAGGCGCTCATCGGTGATCGACTTCGCATCGAGGAAGCCGACCACCAGCCCGATGAGTAGAGATCCGATCAGATTCACCGCGAGGGTCCCGGCTGCTGTGGGCACCACTGCTGCGGGCGCGACCACCTCGATGGGAGAGGATCCGCTTCGATTCAGCCACTGGTAGATCCCGTAGCGCAACGAGGCACCTGCAGCTCCACCCAGTGCGGCCCAGATCCAGCTCATCTATCCCCTCTTCCGGGTGACTGTCAGTCGAATATCACGTCTCCGATGCCATTGAGACGCGACGATCTCTCCTCGGGGTCACCGTGAACCGTGATGGTTCCGATTCCATTGATCTCCGCAGAGATTTTTTTCGTGGCATACACTTCGATGTCGCCGATTCCATGGGTTGCAACGATGGCCTCCTCGGCAATCAACTCGCCCAGTTCGATGCTGCCGATGCCATGAGTAGATGCATGGACGATATTCACCGACCCTCGCACAGAGATATCCCCGATACCGAGTTGTGAGATTTCAAGTTCGTCTCCCTGGAAGTCGATGATCTGCAGGCTTCCGGTTCCGTCCTTTTGACAGGCAACCAGAACGGGCATCACGATGGCAACCTGTATTCCGATCTTGGTGCCAAACGAACCGGTGGTGTCGATCTGCAGTTCCCCGCCACTGACACTTGCACGAACAATCTCGATCAGATTGTCGTCGGTTGTGATCGTGACGCTCTGTTCGGGACCGATGGATATGGTCGTGTCGAAGAGCCCATCCAGATCGACTCGATCAAAGGAGCTCACTTCTCGGATCTGAGTAGCGGAGGTTCCAGATCCCTGAAGAGTTGGGCTGAGTACAATTCCGCAGCCGCAGGCCATCGAAGATATGATCAGAAAAAGCACGCACTTCGTGTCCATGTGTGCACTCCCTTCGGCTCGCCGGGAAAAGCTGGTTTGCGCGATGGATCAGGTCTCTTTGTGTCTCCGGATGGTGAAGCATCCTCGAGGGGATTTCCACCAAGATCCGTCTCCTTTTGAGAGGTCTGCTGGACTGCAGTGAAGTCACTGGTGCAAGATCGCTGGCTCTTCCATCTAATGATGGATTTCAGATTCAACAGAGATGATGGACTTCCTTGGATCAGATCGAAAAACAGACCTACCGATTTCATGTCCGTGCGATCCTCTTCGAGGGTGTCTTCGGTGGTTTGATGTGGTCGACCGGTGAGATTGCTCGCAAGGCGCTCGGTGTCGATACACTGCTGCTGACGCTGATTGTCATGGCTCCAGCCGTGTCGATGGGGGCAGTATTATTCTTCGGAAACTGGATTTCTCGTACGGGGCCGCGTCGATTGTTGCGCAGAGCCGCAACTCTGGGTCGACTACCCATGTTGTTGGTCGGGCTGCTGCTGGTGCCTTCGATAGGAGACTGGTGGAGAACCGAGAGCGGCAAGGAGTTGGTGCCGTGGCTGTTCCTCGTGCTGGTGACGATCCAGGCGCTCGCATCGGTCCCGATCACGGCGGCATGGAACGGCGTCTTGCGAGGAAACTACACCGATGAGAACCGTGGAAGCCTGTTCGGGTATGCGCAGCGCTGGGGCTCACTGCTCTCAGGAATTGGCACTCTCGGCGCTGGAGTCTGGCTTCATTACAACAGCGACGCGTTTCCGTGGCTCTACATCATCGCGGCCATCGCAGGCTGGGCTGCCTGTTTCATCTTTTCCAGGGTTCCGCTTCGTAGCCGAGAAAAATCGGCGACCGATGCGCCGAGGATCGACAGTGCCCGTGCGTTGTGGAGGATTCTCTCTCGTGACCGCCGCTTTCTCACCTACGAGATCGGCTTTATTCTGTACGGCACAGGATTCATGGCACTGGTGACTGCGAAGCCGATCTGGACCGTCGATGCCGAGTTCCTCAACCTCTCGTGGCCAGTTCTGCTGGGAACGAAGGGGCTGGTCAGTCTCGCAGCTGTTATCCTGACACCCTATTTCGGTAAGATGATCGACCGGATCGGTCCGGGTTGGCTTTCAGGTGGAGCGTATTCAGGACTGGTGCTGTACGCAATTTTGCTCGCCGTCGCGGATTCGACGGCCAGTTTCATCATTGCTGAAATCGTCTTCGGGATCTCGATGTCGGCGGTGATCCTGGCATGGAATGTCGGCCCCATCTCGTTTGCATCGATCAACGAGGGAAGAGAATACATGGCAGTGCATGTTGCGTTGGTGTGTGTCAGGGGGCTCATCGGCCACCCGATAGGCGGTTTTCTTTCCGAAGCGACCGGAGATCCGCGCTATGTCTTCGGATTCTCGATGGTGCTGTGGGTCATCGCTGCTGCGGTGATGTTTTCGCTGGGCAAGGGACCTGCTCGTCGGGAGAGCGAATCACCGCTGGCGTGATACACTGTGCGCTGCTGTGGCCTGAGATCGATGGTGGGAGGGTGAAATGGCGAAGAAGCGAGGCAATCGGGGGTCCAGTTCCCGTGCTCATGAACTCGAAGACGCACTGGTTTCTCTCGATCGTTCGCGGGGGCCGCTATTTCTGGAGAAGGACCAGGAGGTCACTTCAGGAAAGGTTCGCGCTGACGGCCAACGCGATCCCCACTGCTGCCGAAGACCCCAGAACCGGATGAGAATTTCCGATCTGGAAGCGATCGATATCAGCCGTGCCTTTTCGGAAAAGCCACACCTCAAGGGGAAAGCCGAGCAGGTGCTGCAGAAGATGGGGAGATCACTGATGTTCATCGGAGATACCACCAAGGCCCAGCCCTACGATTGCCCTCTGCTCGATGGAGACAGTTGCCTGGTTCACAGGGCAGCCAAGCCCATCGAGTGCCTCGCAATTCGTCCCGACGAGACCTTCAGTTCGGAGGGGAAACGCTCCATCGAGCGTCGAGATCAGCTCAACCAGAAGTTGTTCGGGAACAACTGGGACTACAAGTCGATACCGCTGCTGCTCGCCTCGTACCTGATGGATTCCGAAGGTGCTGCGGTTGGAAAGTCCGGCTCGACGCTGCGCAAGGAAATGCAGAAACAGAAACGAAAACAGGAATCCCGCCGACGCGACGAACCGGATCCCTCCCGATGAAACTACTCGTTCACGACATCATATTGCCTCTCGGGCGAACCGAGGCGGACCTGGCACGTTTTGCCGGTCGGAGACTGAAAATCCCTCCGTCACAGATCTTTACCATCGAGATACAGCGTCGTTCTCTGGATTGTCGGGAGGGTCGTCCACCTCGCTGGGTTCATGCCATCATCATCGAAGTGCCCTCACATCTCGCAGAGAAGCTTCTCAAGCAGAATCGAGCCAGGGTGTGGAAACCGGAAGTGGTCGAGGTTCCTGAGGATCGGTCCGATCGGCGTCCGGTTGTGGTGGGAACAGGTCCGGCGGGACTTTTCTGCGCCTGGCGATTGGTCCAGGGAGGAGCGAAACCTCGCATCCTGGAGCGCGGCCCGGAGGTGGTCGAGCGATCGAAGAGGTGGCACCGATTCATCGAGGGCGGGGAGTTCGATCCGGAGTGCCATCTGCTGTTTGGAGAAGGTGGAGCGGGGACCTATTCCGATGGGAAACTGTACACGCGTGTGCAGGACCCGCGGGTACCGGAGGTCCTCCAGGTGCTCGTCGATCACGGAGCCCCGGAGGAGATCCTTGTTGATGGACGTCCCCATGTTGGTTCGAATCTGCTGCCAAGTATCGTCAAGAGGATGCGAGTTGCACTGGAAGAACAAGGAGCTCAGTTCTATTTCGAGCATCGTCTCGTCGATCTGAAAATTGATGAAGATGCAGATGGACGATCAATTTCAAAGATCGTCATCGAGAAAGACGCCGAGCGATTCGATTGGGACGTCGATGCTCTGTTTCTGGCCACCGGTCACAGTGCCCGGGATGTATACCAGATGCTGGCGAAGCATCGGGTTCCCATGAGCCAGAAACCGTTTCAGATCGGTGTGCGAGTCGAGCATCCACAACAAGCCATCGATCAGATGCAATACGGCGATTCGGCGGGGCACCCACAGTTACCGCCAGCTGATTACAGCCTCGTCTCCAAGCGATCAAAAGATGATCTATTTTCCTTCTGCATGTGTCCCGGTGGTGAAATTCTTCCGTCGACCGAGCAGGCTGGATACATGTGTGTCAACGGAGCTTCCCGTTATCAGCGAAAGAGTCCCTGGGCCAACAGTGGATTCGTCATCACCCTCGAGCCTGCTACTTTCGGTAACGATACCGATCCACTGGCAGGGATCTTGTTCCAGCAGAAGATCGAGAAAGCGGCCTTCGATGCTGCAGGTGGTGACTTTTCTGTACCCGCTCTTCGTTTGATGGATTTTCTGCACGGAAGGATCTCCAAGGATCTTCCCGACAGCAGTTATCCGAGAAAATTGACGCCTACCGATCTTGCGGAGATCTTCCCGCCCTGGATTCTCGATCCGATCCGAACCGGACTGGCGGACCTGGCCGGTCGTTTCCGCGACTTTGCCCATCCGGATGCCATCATCACCGCGCCGGAATCTCGATCGTCCAGCCCGGTGCGTATCGATCGACATCCGGAGACCTTCGAGAGCAGCGGCCTCGGGCGACTCTTCCCGCTCGGAGAGGGCGCGGGATTCGCCGGAGGAATCCTGTCTGCGGCACTCGATGGAATGAGAGCAGCAGAGAACTGGATGTCGAATAGGTCATCCATCGGTCAGCCTTGAAGGAAGTAAGGCGGCGTTGTCGGGACGATTGCGGCTATTGGCCAGAAAACGCCAGTGATACAGTTTCCCACACCAGAGTTCAGAAGGGGCGATAGTGTGCGCATCTGTTTACTGACCACACAGGATCTCGACGCGGTTCCTTTTCCAGATGATGACTGGCCCTGCGATCCGAGGCCGTATCTACCCGAGGCGAACTGGCATGTCGCCACTCTCGTGGGCAAGCAGGAATGCGTCGTACAGGTGGAAGAACTGATCGAGCAGGGTTTTGATCTCTTCTTCAATCTGTGTGACGGGGCCGCGGATCAAGCGATTCCAGGGATCGAGGTGATCGAGACTCTTGAGAGACACGGTGTTCCCTTCACAGGTGCCACATCCGAGTGCTACGAACCGACCAGGGAACAGATGAAGCAAGTCTGTCACGACCTGTCGATCGCCACTCCTGCTCATGTACTGGCCAGAACCCCGGAAGATGTGCAGCGTGCAGCAGCAGTGCTGCGATTTCCTTTGTTCGTCAAGCACTACAGCAGTTACGCGTCGGTAGATCTGAGTCGCCGCTCACGGGTTCAGACACGCGAAGGACTGCAAATCCAGGCCAAGAAGATCATGTCGCGTCACGGTGCGGCACTGATCGAGGAATACATCGATGGAATAGAATGCACGGTACTGGTGGCGGAAAATCCGCAGGATCCAGAAATTCCCATCACCTACACACCGGCGCAATACCGCTTCCCGGAAGGCGAGAGTTTCAAGCACTCCGATCTGAAATGGGTCGACTATCAGGGTCTCTCTACCTTTCCAGTAGCGGATCCGTTGCTGGATCAGAGACTCAGGAGTGAATCGGCGCGTTTTTTCGTCGGGTTGAAGGCGGCCAGTTTTGGGCGATGTGATATCCGCGTCGATTCAGCAGGCACCCCGAACATGCTGGAGTTCAATGCCAACTGCGGCGTCTATTATCCTGAGGCGGACTGGGGGAGTGCGGATATCTGCCTGTCGCAGGATCCAGCGGGTCACGAGGGGTTTACCCACCAACTGGTGACGGCGGCCTTCGCCAGACATGCACGACGGACCTCTGAATCAACAGACCCGATGGAAAAAGGGCCTCCGACCGTCTGATCGGAGACCCCATATCCGAGGTGAAGAAAACTGCCGGATCTCTGCAACCGGGGCAGCTGTCAGATCCTCAGGACACGAAATTACCTGCGCAATACCACGCCTTTGCCCTTCCGATCGGCCATCTTCTGGTACTTCTCGAGTACCGCTCGAATCGAATCACCGGTGGCACCCGCATCGGCAAACTTGACCGCCAGTTTCTGCCACTTCAGTGCACCTTCGATATCGCCCTTCTCGAAATAGACGCGTGCGAGCGTGTCGAGGACGGCTGCGTCCTCCGAATCGGTCAACTTGTTGGCCTGTGTGGCCGCCTTCATCGCCAGATCGAGGTCCCGAACCTTGAGCCCTTCGGTATCGGCGATACTCCAGGCGATGGTATTGAGCAGCATCGAGTCATCGAAGTTGTCATCGACCAGTTCCCGACCCACAGCATAGGCTGCGTCGTAATTGTGGAATCGGGTCAGCAGCAGACTCCATTTCTGCATCTTGAGCGAGAGACTGTCAGGGAATCGGGTTGTCGCTTCATCGAGGATCTCCATCACTGCTTTCTCGTCGTTGGCGCGGACTGCAGTGGAAAGCGCACTTCGAATCTTGTTCATCTCGTGCTGAAGAGCCTGGTCATCATCGTACTTCTTGCGAGCGGCTGCCCGATCCCAGGTTCCATCGAGTACTGCAGCCAGGGGTTCATCCATGCGGCTTGGATGACCGATCCACTCGATCATTCCATCTTTACCGATGATGAAACTGCTGGGGATGCCTCGCCTTCCTGCAGCCTTGAAGACCTCGTTCTTGACAGACTTGTCCGGGTCGGTGGCCACGATGAAGGCCATCGCTTCAGCCCACGATTTGCCCTCGATGATGCTGTCCTTCGCCATGAATCCGGTGACAGTCTCGAGATCCTCGTCACTGATGGCGAGAACCGTGACTTGATCCTTGTACTTCTTCTGAATTTCTGCCAGGTGCGGCACGGCACCTTTGCAGGGACCTCACCAGGTGGCCCAGAACTCGAGAATATAGATGCGATTCTTGTCGAGAGTGGTCACCTCGCCACCCTGGACGAAGTTGGAGATGTCCATGGCGGGGAGAGCGTCCCCGATGGAGAGCACCGGCTCATCGGCCGCCTGGACGCTTCCGCACAGGGACATGCCGAGGATTGTCACCAGCAAGGTCTTCATCACAACCACCTTTCAAGGGGAGCCTGATTCTGATTCATGACCTGGAGTTGAGCAAGAACCGTGTCTGGCAGCGGGTGGTCGTTGTTGCAGTGTGTCGGGCCAAATAGGATCATCCCCTGTCAGTGTCAGTAGCCATTTTCCGGGGGTATCGCAGATGTCCGAGTACAGACCGATTTCGCTCCAGTTCGAGCGTCAGGAACAAGAATTGATGCACCTTCGCGCCGATGAGTTGCTCCAGCAACTCGGTAGTCGTCGGTCGGTTCGTTCCTTTTCCAGCGATCCTGTCGCTGAGGAACTGATCGATCGGGCCATCGAGATCGCCTCGACCGCACCGAGTGGGGCGCACCGGCAGCCGTGGCATTTTGTCGTCGTCGATGATCTGCAACTGAAAAAACAGATCCGTGAGGCTGCGGAGAAGGAGGAGCAGAGATCTTACAAGTCACGGATGCCAGAGGAGTGGCTCGATGCGTTGCGCCCGCTGGGTACCGATGCAGTGAAACCGTTCCTGATCGATGCGCCCTACCTGGTGATTCTGTTCGCAGAGACGCATCAGATTGCTGCGGATGGGACTCGGTCAAGAAACTACTATGTCTCCGAATCGGTCGGAATCGCCGCAGGGATGTTCATCGCGGCTCTGCACCTTGTCGGCCTGGCAACCCTGACTCATACCCCGTCCCCGATGGGATTCCTCAGGGCGATCCTCCAGCGCCCAGCCAATGAACGGCCCTACCTGATCTTTCCCATCGGATATCCTGCAGCCGATTGCCAGGTCCCCGATCTGCAAAGAAAGGCCCTGGAGCAGGTACGAAGCCGGAATCTGGAAGGACGAAGCGAGGAATCCTGATCGATAGTGGTCGGGATCGCCCCATCGGGGAGCCGTGCAGCGTATACTGCTGTCATCATGAACATCGAATCATCAGACTACCAGTTGATCGATTTTGGCGGTCAGAAGAAGCTGGAATCGATCGGCGGACTGAAGATCATCCGACCCGAAGCCGCGGCTTCGGGTCGCTGCTCCGATGAGAGACGTTGGAAGCAGGTCGACGGTAGGTTTGACCGTGATGCCGGGGGGAAGGGCAAGTGGTCATGGAATACGCCACCTCCGGAACCGTGGTACGGCCAGCATGCCGGTCTCCAGTGGCAGTTGCGTGCCAATGACCACGGCCACATAGGTATCTTTCCCGAGCAGCAAGAGAACTGGCGCTGGGTCAGTGATCAGGTTGCAGGAGATCCCATCGAGGTGTTGAACCTCTTTGCATACACAGGTGGAAGCACCCTCGCCGCCGCATCGGCTGGAGCGAGGGTCTGTCACCTGGATGCCTCTCGCAACAGTGTCCGATGCGCTCGTGAAAATGCCGCCGCCTCGGGGCTGGAGGATGCACCGGTGCGCTGGATTACCGATGACGCGATGGAATTCCTCAAGCGTGAAGTGCGTCGCGAAAATAAATACCAGGGCATCATCCTCGACCCGCCCTCTTTTGGCAGGGGGCCACGACGCCAGGTCTGGAATATCGATCGGGATATGATCGGCATGCTCGATCTGTGCCGGGAACTGTTCGCCGCCGATGCTCGCTTCCTGCTGCTTTCTGCTCATTCAGCCGGGTATTCGCCCGATGTTCTCTCCAGGTTGGTCGAGGATCGGTGCGGATTCCGCTGCAAGAAGGGCGAGATGCAACTGGAAGCGGCCGATGGTCGGATACTCTCTTCAGGTGCCTGGGCGCGCTGGAGCAAGAGGTAGAGCGATGAGTGATGTGGAACCGATCACGAGTCTGCAGAATCCACGAGTGAAGCAAGTGGTGAAGTTGAGGGATCGCCGCGACCGTGATCGTGAAGGCAAGTTTCTCATCGAGGGCTTTCGTGAACTGACCCGGGCGATCGAAGCACTGCAGCCCCTCACGGAAGTTTACACCTGTGCCCAGTTCTACCTGGGAAGTCACGAACCAGCCCTGCTAGAAGCGGCGGCAAGTCGCTGTAACGCCGTGATCCAGCCGGTCACTGCCGATGTATTTCGCAAACTCTCCTATCGTGATCGGCCCGATGGATTGCTGGCTCTGGCACCCCGCCCTGACTGGACGCTGGATCGGCTCCAACCACAAGACGAGGCGAAAGCACCGCTATTTCTGGTCGCCCAATCGATCGAGAAACCGGGCAACCTGGGGACTCTTCTTCGCACTGCCGATGCAGCAGCAGTGGACGGAGTCGTGGTGGTCGATCGCTGTACCGATCTCTTCAATCCCAACGTGGTGAGGGCCAGCGTCGGGACAATGTTCACGGTGCCTGTCGCCGAAGCCACCAGCGATGAGGCCCTCGATTGGTTCGATCAGCAAGGGGTTCGCCTGCTGGCCACCTCACCCGCTGCCGAGACCGCATACACCGACTCGGATCTCACCGGTCCGTTGGCGCTGGTGATGGGCAGTGAGCAGTATGGACTCGATGAACGCTGGTTGGAGAGGACCGATGATCAACTCAGGATTCCGATGGCGGGGCGAGCTGATTCTCTCAATGTAGCGACCGCCACCGCCATCGTACTGTTCGAGGCGTTACGTCAGCGCTCTGGCGCCTAGTCGAGAACAGCGGCAGGCGAAGGCCTCAATCCCGCCTCGTGCAGGGCGTTTTCCACTCGATCCCAGTCGAACGCGGGGCCCGGATCGACCTTGTGGGTCCCGACATGCCAGTGCCCGACGATTCCTGCAACCGGTTGCCCCTCGGTTTCGAGTCTGAGGCGATCTTGAACGCTGCCATCCGGGAGCCGTGGAACCGTCGGTTCAATGGCCTGGAGGGTGCGACAAAGGGTGATCAGGAGTGATTCCAGTGCCAGGTACTGCGCTTCGGTGAAGTCCCTCTGGAACAGTTGCTGGCCATGGATCTCGCCGCTGAAGAGGGGATCTCGAGTTGGGATTCCCGCAGTTCCCTCGGCAGATGTCCCCTCGACTGCAGCAGGGTCGAGGCGAGCCAGACCGTCCTCGACCGTGTAGTATCGATCCGCACCCTCCGGGGTCGCCGCAGCACCAAAATGGGCGATCTCGATGCCGATCGAGCGGTCGTTGGCGACTCCGGCGTGCCACGCCCGTTCCTTGACATCGAGGGTCTGGTAAATGGTGCCATCCACATCGAGCAGGAAATGACAGGAAAGACCCCTAATGTCATGCAGGATGTGAAAACACCGACTTGACGAACCGCACGCATCGTAATGAAGAACGATGGTGTCGATCACCTCGGCGACATCAGAAAGTGTCCAGCCAGAGGTGTGTATGCGGTTCGCCAGCCCCTCGGGCAGCCCCCGCCGCATTGAGCCGAAACGCAGCACCTGATCGGGCTTGTCGCGGGGAGCCTGTTGCTGCGGCAGATCGTGACGATGGGCCCTGTAGCCATCAAATCCGCCAGGATCGATCCACAGGCGCACAGGCACGCCTGTGTGGACCAATTGACCGGCAATGACGATCTCATCACCGCTTCTGGGGGCCAGGATCCCCGGCTGTACGGCACATCCGGCACACAGCAACAGTGCCGAGATGAGGCTCACACAGGAGAATCTATGTATAACTAACAACATGACTTCGGTGTATTTCCGACAAGGCTACTTGTTTTGTGAGTTGACATGTGAAAGTATTGGTCATTCGTGACTCTCAATCTCCTCGCATCTGAGGAGTTCGTCAAGGGGGGAGTCGCAAATGTAAATTATTGTGCCACTTAGTGTATTCAAGTGGATGCTGGAACTCTCCAGCGGTGTTTTGAGGTTGTGAGGACCTCTAGTGTGCAATGTGGCGGGAGCAGGCACTCCAGGGTGCTGCCACAAAGCCCGATTTCTCAGGAAATCGGACCATCTGGGAAGGGTTATATCGGATGAGTATGGAGCAAGAGATGGACAATCTCGGCAGGCTGGATGTCGAAGCATTACGACAACTGGTTACCCTCAAGGAAAATAGCGGCAAATTGAATCGCCTTGAGAGCAAGCGCCAGCGCCTCAAGGACGAACTCGATCGTGTCGAGGAGCAGATCCGGGAGTTTCTCGGCCAGTTCCCCGAGGTTCGGGGATACCTGGCCACCGCTGGTGGGTCGCTTCGTCGCCTGACCCCCTCGGGTCGTCGCCCGCGTGGCTGGATCCGCTCACAGGTCGAAGACGTGCTCAGCGAAGCGATCGAGCCGATGACCCCCGCAGAAGTGCGGGATGAAATCGCCCGGAAGCATCCGGAAGAAGCGACCAAGAATCTGTACCTGGCCATCTTCCAGCACCTCCGTCGGCACGATGAATTTTCCCAGGACGATTCAGGGCGCTGGCTGATGACCCAGAAGGAATCTGCCTGACCTGGCCAGGTGTCGTTCAAGATGTTCCGAATCTTCACCTCGGGGTGATACACTCCTCCGGCACCCGATGGGCCCGGCGGTTCGTGGCATCGGTGTGTGCCTCTTCATGATACGGACTGTATTCATAAGGACTGTATTCGGAGGATCTCATTGATGGCTGATGAAACTCCTCAGGTGACACCCGAGGCAGGTTCCCGTTGCAGCGGGAGTCTCTGGTGCGGGGCAGCGACCATCCTTGTCGTCGCAATGGCGCTGGCATTTGCCACCAACTCTCTCAGACCGTCTCATTCGATCCATCTCGGTCGAGACTATTTCAACGAGATTCAAGCAGTCGAGATCGATAATGGGTCGGAAGTCATCGGGGTCGACACCGAACCCGATTCTGGCGATCCCCCGATGGTGGCACCCGACGATGGCATCCAGCGCCTCAGTTTCGAGGAGGCGAGAGATAACTTCTACAGCGGCGAGGATGAGTTCGAGGCCACCGGAGAATCGATCTATACCTTCGTCGATGCGCGCGAACGGGATCTGTACGAGGAGCGACACATTCCTGGAGCGGTATGGCTCTACCATTACGAATCTGAGCAGTTGATC
>Ga0310120_10001896_pt1 | contig 15558 bp, 7 predicted proteins | sample CB27_AW_983_MG_FD_203506 | JGI IMG/M metagenome (GOLD analysis project Ga0310120, IMG submission 203506) | Marine microbial communities from Western Arctic Ocean, Canada - CB27_AW_983 | ecosystem: Environmental > Aquatic > Marine > Oceanic | place: Canada: Western Arctic Ocean | collected...
CTTGCTTGTACCGCTTTAGAGCGGCTCTCACCGTACCCGGGGCCAGGCCAGGTGGCCGGGATCCTTGAACGGGATACTCCAGAGTTTGTGGCCGGCGGTGACGAAGAGGGTTTTGAGTTCCGGTCCCCCGAAGGTGCAATTGGTGATCATGTCAGCGGGGACCGGGATGGTCTGCAGGAGTTCTCCCGCGGGGGAAAAGACATAGACTCCGGCTTTGTATTTACTGCTGGTCTCCACCGGGGGTTTGGGAAAGTTGAACCCGGCGGTGGCAAAGAGGCGGCCCTTGGAATCCAGGGCCATGCCGTCGGGGCCGCGGTCGCTGCCCCAGTCGAAGAGAAGCTTGCGGCTCCTGGGAGTTATCGATCCGTCAACCTGGAGGTCGAAGCGCCAGAGTTTGCGGTTCCCCCCCAGACCTTCATCGGGGCCGTCGTTCACGTTGTCAGCCACGAAGAGGAACCTGTCGTCTGCCGAGACCAGGATGCCATTGGGCCGATGCACCTCGTGGGTGATGATGCGGGTGATCTTTCCGGGGCCATCGATCCGGTAGATGCCCTCGATTTCCTTCCCGTGGTCGTCAAACTGTTCAAGATCGGCACGGTTTCCGTAGCGCGGATCGCTGAAGTAGATGCGGCCCTTGGAATCCACGGCGAGATCGTTAGGCGAGTTGAGCCGTTTCCCCTGGTAGCGTTCGGCCAGTACGCTGATCGTTCCATCCTTCTCCGTCCGGGTCACCCGCCGGTTGCCGCCTTCCCCACCACCCTCGCAGGCCATGAGGCGCCCGCTTTGGTCAAAGAGCAGTCCGTTGGCCCGTCCCGAGGGCGTGCGGAAGACATGCATCGTCCCCTTCGGGTCGCGACGCATGATGCGGTTGTTGGCAATGTCGGTGAAGTAGACATTGCCGCTGGGGTGCCAGGCGGGACCTTCAGTGAAAGCCACGATGCCCTCAAGCTTGAGGTCACCATTCGTGAGGTTCTGGGCCTGGGCTTTCGCAAGAATAGGGACAACGAGGAGAATCGGGCAGATGAGCAGTCTCATGTCGCGAACTTATGAACCGGAGCGATCCGCCGCAAGCAGGAGTAAAGGGGAGGGGACCTGCTCCCGGGGGAGGATCGACGTTGGAAACGCTCGCCAGCCCTCGTCTTTCGCCCGACACTGCCCCGGCGGGGCAGTCCGGGTCCGTACCCAACCAGAGATCATGAGCAACCTACGCAATTTCGGAGCGATTGGTGATGGGAAGGCGGACGACACCAGGGCAATCCAGCATGCGGTGGCCGACGGCGACGGCGTCCTCGAGTTTCCAAGGGGAACCTTTCGGATCACACGGCCCATCGAGGTGCCCCTCGAGCGGCGTATCTGTCTCGACGGCTGTGGGCAGGGCGTGGTGATGATGGGGGGGGCCGGTCCGGCCTTTCGTCTGGTCGGGTCTCATGGCGGGACGGGCGATCCGGGGACCATTCAACCGGAAGTATGGGACCAGTGTCTGCCCACGATCAAGAACCTGGTGATCGAAGGCAGTCATGCCGAAGCCGACGGCATTGAGCTGATCGAGACGATGCAGACGGTCTTCGAAGGGATCCTGATCCGCAAGGTCCGCCATGGAATTCGCCTGCACGAACGGAACCGCAATGTTCTGATCAGCCATTGCCACCTTTACTTCAATACCGGGGTGGGGATCTTTCTCGACCGGGTGAATCTTCACCAGATAAACATCGCAGGCAGTCACATCAGCTACAATCGGCTGGGCGGTATTCGTATTGAGGGATCGGAAGTGCGCAACCTGCAGATCACGGGCAACGATATCGAATACAACAATCATCGCGCCCACGGCACGCAGCCGGAACCAACTGCCGAGATCTACGTTGATACCACCGCGGAGGGCTCCAGCGTCAACGAGCTCACGGTGGCCTCCAACACGATCCAGGCTACCGTTTCGCCCGGAGGAGCCAATATCCGGATCCTGAATCACCCGGGGAAGGAGCGTCCACCGGGATTATGGACCATCGCCGGGAATATCATCGGGAGCCAGGAGAACAATGTGCACCTGACCGGATGCCATGGCGTGGTCATCAGCGGAAACTGCATCTATTCCTGCGGTCAGCGCAACCTCCTGGTCGAGAACTCAAGCCACCTGACGATCGGGACAAACAGCTTCCGCCGTCACACGCCCAGCATGCACACGGGTGTCCGGCTGGTGAATTCGCACGACTGTCTCATCAACGGCTGCACCATCGAGGATCAGGAACCCGGGGGACAGAAGAGCGGAGCCTCCCTGCTCGAACTGGAGCAGTGCCGACGCATCAACGTTTCCGGTTGTCAGTTCCTTGGGGGCGTTCCCTACGGGGTGGATGCGCGGGATTGCAGCCAGACCAACATCAGCGGCTGCACGATCGCGGACTGGCGGGAGGTGAAGAAAACGAAGGGGGCGATCAGGTTCCGGGGCGACGGCAGGGCCAACCTGGTGACCGGCAATATCATATCCCCGGATGTTCCCGGACCCGTGCTCGTCGACCCGGGGGTGACGGTGAAGGACAACCTCATCGAGGACTAGCGGGCGATCCCTTGCCGGCTTGTCGGCCGATCACCTTGAGGAGCGAGAACTCTTCTCGCGGATCGTCCTGACCAGCCTCCCAGATCATGATTCCGGCCAGTTTCCGTTGCCGGGCATGACGTATCTTCCGCGCGAGAGTGGACGGTCCGTTGAAGGCATAGCCGTTGATCTCATCGCGGTTGGGAGTGGGCCTGCGATTGGCCACGAGCTGGCGGTAGGGGTGCGACTCCCGGGCCTTGTTGCGTCCATAGAACGGCAACCCCATGGCGACTTTGCCGGGGGGGCAGCCCCAGCCGATCAGGCGCTCCACATCCTTGCTCGTCTTCTCCAAGGTCGCTTGCGGATAGTCGTGGTCGTAGGACATGAGGTGCACCCGGTCCACTGTGTTATAAGCCGGCTTGCCGAGGTTCTGCCAGCTGGCCTGGGCGACCGTGACCAGGAGCCCCGGAGGCCCGAAGCTCTTTCGGGCGTTGGCCAGGAGGGCTTGGTAGGCAGCCAACTCCTCGGGACCTTTCGGGTGCTCCCAGTCAAAGTCGATTCCGTCGAACTTGTTGTTTCGGCAGAAGGCCAGCAGCTCTGCTACCAACTGCTTGCGGAGGTTTTCCCTGAGAGCCAGGGCAGCGAATCCCTCTGAACGATTCCATCCGCCCACGCAGAGGAGGAGACGGCAACCGGTGACGCGTTTGATCTCCTGGAGCTTCTTCAGGACGGCGGGAGCGACGGGCGTTTCGGCCAACCTCCCGCCTGCTGGTGGGGTCAGACCAAAATAAATGAGATCGGTGAGGGGCTTGAGAGATTCCGGAACGACCTGGGCCACCCGGTAGTGGGGCAGATAGCCCGCCACCACGAACTGGCCCTGCCCGTCGTCGGCAACGGCGTGGCCGGCAGCTGGGAATGAGACGCCCAGGATCAATGCAAGGAGGTGCCCACGAGACGGCATTCGCGTTGATAACAGGCTTCCACCGGTGATCCAGAATGGATTGCTGGTCCCATTGCACAGGTATCCCCTGGCGTGACTTTGCCCGGCTTTTCAAAGGAAGTTTTACGGGATAGCATGGCTCCATGAATTCTCGCTTTGCCCTCGCGGTGGGCACCCTCTCCTGGATGTTGACAGCCTCCCTCGGAGCTGCCCCGGGGCCTGCCGATCTCAAGGCTGCTCCTGTGCCCAACAGGCTGGGACTCACCCTGCATGAGTACCGTTTCTCGTGGCTCGTACGGGGTCAGCAAAGCTACCGCGTTTTGGTAGCGAGCGACGAGAGAAGGTTGGCCTTGGATGTTGGCGACCTCTGGGACAGCGGACCGCGCATGGGTTCCCTGCCTGAGAAGCCGGTCGAGGGAGGCCTTGTCCAGGGAGAATGTCTTTACCGGGGCAAGGCTTTTGAGGCGGGAAGCACGGCGTGGTGGAAGCTCCGCACATGGGATCGGGAAGGAGTTCCCGGAGACTGGAGCAAGCCTCAGAAGATCTCTATTCCTGTTGCGGACGTTTCCGTGAAGGAGATTCCACGGCCCACTTTCACGCGCGGAGCAGTCAAGTTTGTCGATGGGAGGGGCGGTAAGGCGGCGGCCTTCACCAGAGAGGTACAAATCTCAGCCGCAGACTATGGGGATCTCCGTCTGCCCGGAACGACTATCGCGGCGTGGATCAGGTCGGAGCGCCTGACCGATAGTTGGCAGTGCATCTATCGTAAAGACGACGGGGCACGCCGCCTGTTTGCGATTGGCAAGGAGGGGCCCTTCTGGGGGCTCTGGTGCGGGTTTTTCATCGGGGGGAAATACGTTGAGTTTGGCGCCCCCTACGAGGGGAAGAAACTGGTGAACGGAGGCTGGCATCACGTGGCAGTGACCTTCGCGGGGGAGATCCTCCGGCTCTATGTAGATGGGCAGATGATCGGCGAGCAGAAGCAGGCGGGGGCCTTGAACCCGGGAGGGAACGCGCCAGCATTTATCGGATCGGATCGTGGGCGGAGTGAGTTTTTCCAGGGGGAAATTGATGATCTGCGGATTTATGAAGGGGGCTTGAGGAGGGAGCAGATCGCGGCGTTGGCGCTGGGAAAACCGGAGGGGATCAAGGAGGCCCTGGTAGCGCACTGGAAGTTTGATGGGGAGGTCAGAAATGAGGCGGTAGTGGTCCCAGAGGTATCCCGCAACCGGATCGCGCTGCTCGGCGGAAGCTTGGTCTACGGGATGGAGAAACACGGCTTTTTCGAGTCGGCGGTGCTGGCACGCTGGCCGCATCACGAGATCACTATCCGGAACCTGGGTTGGCCGGGGGATGATGTGGTCGGGACCGCGCGAGGCGAGTTCCAGTCGGCCCGTGGCCCGGGAACGTGGCGTCCCCGGGGAAGTGAACCGGGAGCCGGCTACCAGGAGCTTCTCGGGCAGGTCCGGTCTGCCAAGCCCACCACGATGATCATAGGGTATGGGGCGGAGGCGGCCTATCTCGAGACGGAAGCGGAGATGGCCGAATTTCAGACCGGCTACCGGAGCCTGCTTAGAGACCTCGAAGCGACTGGTGCGAAGCTGATTCTCCTTACGCCCGTTTTTCAGAGCGTGAATCATCCGGGGTCCTCGCTTGAGCGTCACAGACGACTGGGGAAGGTTGCCCTGTTCATAAAGGAGCAGGGGATGGAGCGTGGTCACGGGGTGATTGACCTGCAGAGGATCAAGGATTTTTCGCTAGAGTTGTTCTGGGCTGGCGATGCAGGAAACTACCGGACGGCCATTGATCTGTCCGAGGAGGGCTACCGCAGGCTCGCCGCCCAGATGGCCCGCGACCTGGACCTCACCAGAGAGGCGGGGATCACCTGCAATGAGGGAGCGGAACAATCATCCCTGGTCAGGGGGAAGGGGCTTCGGATTGTTGACGTGCAGGAAACGAAGAATGGAGCCCGGGGGACCGTCGTGCTCGATCAGCTTCCCGGAGCTGCGTCCTCCATCAGCCTGGCCGGCGACAGGAACCTGTACCATGGCGGCAATCTCATTGGGAAGGCGCCCGGTCCTGACTGGGGGACGGGAGTGGTAACCGGAGGGCCCGACCTGGAGCAGGGGGAGGCGCTTCGCCGGGCGATCATCCGGAAAAATGGCTATCATCGAGCCAAGATTCGCCCCCTGAACAAGACCTACATTTTTCTCTTCCGGCGCCACGAGATGGGCCATTTCGCCCACGAAATGGAGGACTATGATGAACTGGTAGAAGGGGTCGAACAGGAGATTGCGCTCCTGCGCGTGCCGACAGCTCATCGTTACGAATTCAGGGGCCTGCGGGCGTGGTCTGCACCCCGGCAGTATCCCGATCACGAGGTGCCAAAGCAGATCCCGGATCCGGACGTCCGGGAGGAACTGGCTGCCCTGAAGGTTGCGGAGGGGTTCCAGGTCAATCTCTTTGCCAAGGATCCCATGATCGCCAATCCGATCAACTTGAACTGGGATTGGAAAGGGCGGGCCTGGGTTTCGACGTCATCGACCTATCCGCACCCCCGCCCGGGGGAGAAGCCGAATGACCGGATCGTGATCCTGGAGGACATTGATGCTGACGGGACGGCGGACCGGCATACTGTTTTTGCGGAAGGGCTGCTTGTTCCCCACTCGGTCATGCCGGTGCCAGGCGGGGCCTATGTATGCAGTGCCACCGAGGTTCTCTTCCTTGCCGATACCGATCGTGATGATGTGGCCGATTCACGGGAGGTGATCTTCTCGGGGTTTGGGAATGCCGACGTCCACCACATGATTCACGGATTCCGCTGGTCGCCATGGGGCGACCTCCACTTCACACAGTCGATCTATATCAATAGCTTCATTGACACGGTCCATGGTCCGCGCCGCATGAATGGAAGCGGGATCTGGCGCTTCCGCCCGGAGACCCGGCGACTTGAACCGTTCGCTACCGGCATGGTCAATCCGTGGGGGTTTGCGTTCAACCGATGGGGCCAGTCCTTTGCCACCGACGGCGCGGCCGGGCAGGGCCCACACTACGTGTTCCCCGGTTCGGCCTTTCGTTCGGCAGTGGGTGCCCACCGGGTTCTGGACGGACTCATTCGTGGGAAACCTAACAATACGGGGGGGGAATTCGTGGCGGGGCGCCACCTCCCGGAACACTGGCAGGGAAGTTTCCTGGGGAACGACTTCAGGGCCAATCGGACGGTCCGCTATGAACTGAAGGAAAGCGGGAGCGGCTACAGTGCGAGGGAGGTTGAAACCGTCCTTCATTCCAGCCATCGATCCTTCCGACCCGTCGATATCAAGATGGGCCCACGGGGCGCGATTTATGTGGTGGACTGGTACAATGCCATCATCGACCACGGGGAAGTGGACTTTTATCACCCGTTGCGTGACAAGTCACACGGACGGATCTGGAGGATCACTGCGAAAAACCGTCCCCTGGTCCCGGCGCCGGATATAGCAGGGTCTTCCCACGAGGAACTCTTGGATTTGCTCAAGTCCCCAGAGCCCTACACCCGCAACCAGGTCAAGAGGGAGCTGATCCAGCGTCCATTCGATCCGCTGTGGCCGACGGTTGCTCGGTGGTTGGACAAACTGGACCGGGCCGACCCGCGCTTTGAGCAACATCGCCTGGAAGCATTGTGGGTTCTCATGCGGAACCGGATCTTCGAATCACCACTCCTTGATGAGATCCTGCGCTCGCCCTCTGCTCAGGCCCGGGCGGCGGCAGTCAGGGCGGTGGCCTATGCGGGAGGGGAGGCCTTGGTTGCCGGAGAAGAGATCCTGTCTCGCCTGGGGCGTGCCGCCAATGACGAACATCCCCAGGTCCGGCTCGAAGCAGTCAATGGCCTCCGTGGCATTGGTTCGCTTGAGGCCGCCAACCTGGCCCTGCGGGCCCTGGATCATCCTACGGACAACAACCTGGAATACGCCCTTGAATTGACCGTCCGGCAACTGCGGGACCAGTGGCTCCCCGCCATGGAATCCGGGAAGCAGGTTTTTGAGGGAGTGCCCAGCCGCCTTGCCTACGCGTTGCGGGAAGTGAACGATCCCAGGGCCGTGGGCCGCCTGGTGGAGCTGGTCATCTCGGGAGGGATTGAGGCCGACAATTTGCCCCAGGCGGTAGCGACCATCTCCGCACTCGGGGAGGAGGGTGATCTCAGCACCATGGTAGAATTGGCGGGCAGGAGACCCGCCTTGCTGATTGCGGTGGCCCGGGGTGCGGTAGAGAATGGTCGTGTTCCCGGGAATGCGGTAAAGATTCTCTCCTTGCTCGAGAGCAAGGAGGCGGAGGTGGCACGCTCTGCCGCGGAACTGGCGGGGCTCTGGAAGATTTCCTCTGCCGGGGTCAAACTGGCAGGCATGGCGAGTGCGCCCCAGACCGACTCCCTGACCGTATCAGCAGCCTGCAGGGCTCTGGGGAGGCTGGAATCCTACGATCGCCTGAGAGAGTTCAGTGCGCCCGGCCGGGGCTCCATCCTGCGGACCCATGCGGTGGTGGCCTGGGCCCGCAACGATCCCCCGGAAGCTGCACCCGTGGCTGTGGTGCTCCTCGCCCAGCTCAAGGAAGGGGCGCAGGTAGGGATTGTGATGGAGTCTTTCCTCACCCATGAGCGTGGTCCGGCGGCCCTTGTCGCAGCCCTGGAGCGCGCGATCCTGCCGGAGAAGAGTGCGATTGAGGGTGTGCGGCGTGCGTATGCCTCTGGCCGGGAAGTGACAGCTCTTATCGCGGCCCTGACCAAGGCGGGAAGTCTCAAGCCGCTCTCTCAGGATCTCTCCTCCCAGCAGCGTCGCGAACTTCTTGCCGAAGTAGTAAAGAGGGGAGTCATTGACCGGGGGCGGCAGATTTTCGAGCGCAAGGCTCTGGCCTGCACCACCTGCCATCTCGTAAACAACCGGGGGGGAATGGTTGGCCCGGACCTCACCAGCGTCGGAACCTACGCGACGCCCGAGTCGCTGCTGGAATCGCTCCTGAATCCCAGCAGTACGATCAAGCAGGGTTATGAGACCGCGGTGGTGACCAGGAAAGACGGCACCAGTGTGGCCGGGCTTCTCCAACGAAAGACCGACTCCGCGACTCTGGTAAGGGATCCCGTGGGCAAGGTGATTGCCATTCCCAGCGGTGAAATTGCCAGGATCGATCGTAGTTCGGTTTCGCTGATGCCGCCGGGACTGACGGCCTTCCTTCGGCGCGATGAACTGATCGATCTGATGCGGTATCTGACTTCGTTGGGGAAGGAGCCCTGAGCACACGGTCTTGCGAAGAACTGACGCAGTTGACGGACACTCGCCTGTGGAGGATCTTCCTGCCGCCTCCCGTCTAGCCGGCTTCGCCGGGAGCGGTGGGCGACAAGATGGAAATCCAGGCCATTCCTGAAGAGCATGGCCTGGGCTGTCGTGGGCCGAACAGGCAATAGGTGGATTCCGATGACGGTCAGCACTTGATGTCTCCTGCTGATTCGTCAAGGATCAGCAACAAGTTGAAGGGGAAATTCTAATGACAGGGTACGTTTATCTCGCGGTTGCGATTGTTGCGGAGGTTGTTGCCACCTCCGCGCTGAAGGCCACGGAGGGCTTTTCCAGGATGGGCCCCTCCGTGGTGGTAGTATGCGGGTATGGCCTGGCCTTCTACATGCTTTCCCTGACCCTGCGGACGATCCCGGTAGGCGTGGCCTACGCCGTGTGGTGTGGAGTCGGGATGGCCCTCATCAGTGTGATCGGTTGGGCCGTTCTCAAGCAGCGGCTGGATGCCGGCGCGATCATTGGGATCGCGCTTATCGTGATCGGCGTGATTGTCCTCAGTGTGTTCTCCAGGGCGGCGCTACGCTAGGAGAAGGCAAGGCTCCCGGGTAGAGGAGAGGAAGTGCCGGCTTCTTGGAGCGATCCTAACCGACCAGCTCGCGGATGGGTTTGATCCCGGGATCGACGAGGAAGTGGGGGCGGCCGCTGGAATCCTCGACGGTTGCACCGGCGAGATCGATGCCCAGGTTGTGGTAAAGGGTGGCAAAGACCTCCTGGAACTTGATGGGGCGCTCGATCGGCTCGTTGCCGTGTTTGTCAGTGGCCCCGATGACCTGGCCGAGATTCATTCCTCCCCCGGCCAGGAAGGCAAAATTGGCCTTCGGCCAGTGGTCGCGGCTGTTCATCTTGTTGATCTTTGGTGTGCGTCCGAACTCGCCCCACATCACGATGGAGACATCGTCCTGCAGGCCGCGCTCGTGGAGGTCGGTGATCAGGGCGCTCAGCCCCTGGTCGAGGAGCGGGAATTCCTCGCGGGAGCGCGGAAAGTTCAGGCCGTCTCCGCCGTGCCAGTCCCAACGGCTGTAGTTGAGAGACACCACGCGGGCCCCGGCCTCGACAAGGCGGCGAGCCACCAGGAAGTTGCGGATCATCTTGGGAGCCCCATCGCGCTGGTACTTCGGATCGTTGATGCCGTAGCGCTCGACCACCCTGGGGTGTTCATTGGAGAGATCGAGGGCAGCGGCCAGGTTCCCATCGGCAAGGATTTCAAGGGCCTGGCGGTTGTAGGTATCGAGGCCTTCCATCTGACCGGTGGTATCGATCTCGCTTTTCAGGGTGTCGATGGAAGACCGCAGGGCTGCCCGGTCCATGAGACGGTCGAGGGACATGCCTTGCAAGGTCATGCTCTTGGCTCGGGTGTTGGGGTCCTTGTCCACGAGGCCCATCGGGGAGTGCGAGTTGCCGATGAATCCACCGGTGCCGGCTTCCCCCCACGTCCTGTTGCCGGTGGGATACATGAGGGAAAGGTTGGCCGGGATGCCGGGCCGGGATCCCTGGATCCTGGAAACCCATGATCCCCAGGCTGGCCAGCCACCAGCAGGGGAGACGTCGCGCCGCTTGTGACCCGTCATGCACTGGAAACAGTCATGGCCCCCATCCGAGTCGGCGAGGGAGCGGATGAGAGCAAACTTGTCTGCCATTTTGGCAAGACGGGGAAAGAGCTCGCAGATTTCGATGCCCGGAACATTTGTTGAAATGGGCCGGAATTCGCCTCGAATGCCGGATGGTGCATCGGGCTTGAGATCAAAGAGGTCGAGGTGGGATGGCCCTCCCGGCAGGTAAATATTGATGACCGCCTTGTGGGACGAACCGCTGCCAGCCTTCGATTCCATTCCAAGGAGCTGGCCCAGGGAGAGGCCGCCCGCAGCCATGCCCCCAATCTTGAGGAAGTCACGCCGGGAGTATCCGTCACAGTGAGTGGGCTTGCGGTCGGATCTTCCGAAGAGTTCAAGCATGATCAGGAACGGGACAAAATAAGAAGAGAACACTCGCACTATATCGAGATCTTCCTTCTGCGCCAAGCTGGATTACCAAACATCATGATGGGGGAGTTTTTCACGGCGGTTCACGCAATGGCGTGGAAAGAGAAAAGGCGGTGGAGCCTGCAGCCCCACCGCCTTGAGAGTCTCTGGTGCAGGTTACTCCGTGATGCTGATCCCGACATTATCGATGGATAATCCACTGAAAGAGTCGGCACTGTTGTCACTGACGAAGTTCCATTCCACGAGGATCGTCTCTCCGAGGGCCCCGGCCACGACGGGAATGGTGATGGTTAAATAGTTGGGGTCGAAGGCGGTCATGTCGATGGGGATATCAGATCCGAGTTGCACCTGGTCGGCAGCACGCAGGAAGCGGACCACCGCGGTGTCCCCGAAGCCATCCGCGTCCCGGAAGGCGGAGAAGGAGAGTTCCGCTCCGCTCACGTCGGTCAGATCGATTGCGGGAGAACGGAGGGAAATATCGGAATCGATCCCGTAATCGCCCAGATTGGTACACCATGCGGTGGCAGAATCTCCGGCTCCGGTGATCGGGCCGGTGGAACCGGACGGTGATCCGAGTTCCCACTGGGTGTTGCCGTTATCATCGTTGACCACCGTGGTCCAGTCCCCCACGCCTGACTCGAGATCGTCAAAGAAGAGCGGGGGAGCGTTCTCCTCCCGGATTGCAACGAATCCCTGGCCGGGGAAGGGGAAAGCGATGTCCAGGGTGTTGGTGCCTGAGAGGTCGGCAGGAATATCCTGTGACCCGTCCAGGCCGGCCCAGTCCGCGACTGGTGACGAGAGGTCGGGGTTGACGAGAACGTCATAGACCTTCCCCGGGGTGCTGGGCCAGGTGAGGCGGAGCAAGGCGGGATCGAGCGGAGAACGGGCTACCTCGAGTTGAAGTCTGTCAGAGGCGACAGCCCCGAAGTATTCGATCTCATTAATCTGGTGGTTGCCCCCCGTCGCAGTTACTTCGTATTTGATGAACCGGTAGGGAGGAGAGGGTCTCGTCAGGGTAAAGAGAAGGACCTGCAGGCGCTGGGGCCAGAGTGAGACCGGATCGTCCTGCTCGAAAATGGGGGTGAAGGTGACCCCGTCATTCGATCCGTAGATGCCCCAGGTGAGCGGGTCCCGGCCAGGCACATCGTTGCCGGAGGTCACGGTGAAGGAATCAATGGCAACGGGTTCGGCAAATTCGACTGTGAGCCACTGTGGAGGTCCGTTGCAGCACCACTTGGCCTGTCCAGCGCCTACCTGATTGTCGAAGATGTCAAAGGCCCCCTCGCTGCCGCCATGGTTACCGAAGTATTCTTCGCTGCTGGCGGTGACATGGACCCAGTTCCAGGAGAGGGTGTCCCAGTTGCCTGCGCCGGGGTTGGGTCCCTCGACTCCGTCATCTTCCGGATCAGTCAGGTCGCCACCGCGGAGGGCACCGGTCCCGGTTCCCAGGCTGATGATGGACGGCACCTCGGGCCGGTCATTGTTGTCGGTCGGGTCGGACAGGTTGTTGATTTCGAACCCATCGTCAAATCCGTCCCCATCGCTGTCGGCATCAAGGGGGTCGGTTCCGGTGTCACTGGTGCTGACAAAGGTGCCGGTGCCAGTCTCCACTCCGTCGCTCAGGTCGTCCCCATCGGTGTCGGCATCGCGAGGATCGGTTCCGGTGTCACTGGCGTTGACAAAGGTGCCGGTGTTGGTTTCGGCCCCGTCAGCGATCCCGTCGTCGTCGGTATCGTCCTCTTGCGGATCGGTGTGGAGGCCGAGTTCCTCCAGATTCGTCAGGCCGTCGTTGTCCGGGTCGCCGTCAGCGCCTTGGTCTGGATCACCCGGAACACCGTTGTTATTCGGATCTTCGCCGTTGTCGTTCGGATCGAGGTTGTTGGCGGTTTCCCATGAATCCGGCAACCCGTCGCCGTCGCCGTCGGCGGTCGCAACACGGGTGGCCACCACATCGATGTGGTAGTCGCGGCCCCCTGCCCCTGAAGAGTGCTGCTGCCCGCCCGAAACATCGTGGCCGATCGAAATGGCACCGGCACCGAGAGTTCCATTGAGATTCTGCTGGAACATTCCCTCGCCGCCACCTCCCGCAAAGGCGATGGTTCCACCGGCGTTGTCATCGACACCCTCATTCCACTGCCAGAGGCCCAAGCGATAGGTTTCGGCGCTGACGTCAACCAGGTCCGCTCCGGTAATGGGAAAGACATTGTGGCCGGCCTGCGTCGGGGTGAGTTCAGGACCGATCCAGGCGATCTGGTTCGAGGAGTCGATGAGGATGGCCTGAAAGTGGTGTGTTCCGCTAGCGCGACCAGCTGCGGCCAACATCGACACCTCCGTAATTTCGACAAGGTCCCCCACGCCGGGAACGGTGTTAGAGTCGATGATCGCGGTTTCGAGCACGCTGACTCCGGACCAGCCATCGGGACTTCCTCCGGTGGCAAAGGGACGCTCCGCGCCTTCGCCGATTATGGTGGCTGCGCCCGCGATGGTTGCACCGCCGGCCAGGATGGAAAGAGAGGTGAATAAGGTGTGGACCTTCATCTTAATATCTGGGTTCTGTTCTTGGATTCTGTGGTTGTGGAGGAGGCTGCCCAATGGGGGCAAGGGTTGCGGCCAGGTTCTCAACAAGAGCCTTGGACTGGTTCCCATGTTGTTCACCGGCAGATCCGGGTCAACGGGAATCACCAGCAAGCCAGATTCCAGGATCCTGCAAAAGGTTTTTGGGGTCTTCCTGATTGTCAGGATGGATTGATGACACCAGAGGACAGGGAGGAGGTTGAGTCCTCCCTCCCCAAAATCTCTCACCGACCTTCACATACCTGCGTACGGAAACAAAAAGGCGGTGAAGCCACAGGGGCCTCACCGCCTTGAGAATCGATTGATCCGGTCTAGGGCGCGACTACTTCCACGTTCACGTTGTCGATGGAGAGACCGCTGAAGGCGTCCGCGGTTCCATCGCTGACAAAGTTGAACTCGATGCGAACATTCTCGCCAATGGCCTCGACCGGGACCGGGACACTGATGCTGGTGTAGGCGGTATCGAAGACGGTCATGTCGAGGCCATGGTCAGGCCCCAGTTGCACATCGTCACCGACCCGGCGGAAGCGGACAGTGGCGGTGTCCCCGAAGCCGTCGGCATCCCGGAAGGCCTCGAAGGTCAACTCCGCGCCCGGTAAACCGCTGAAGTCGAGGGGCGGTGAGAAGAGGGAGATGTCGGAGTCCATTCCGTAGTCTCCCAGGTTGGTGGACCAGGCGTTGGCCGAGTCGTCGGCACCCGTGATCGGTCCCGTGCTTCCGGAAGGCGTGCCCAGTTCCCAGAGGGTGTTGTTACTGGCGTCATTGACAACCGCAACCCAGTCACCCGCACCTGATTCGAAGTCATCCGAGAAGAAGGCGGGAAGGCCCTCCTCGCGGACTGCGATGAAACCGGTTCCCGCGTAGGGGGCGGGGAACTCCACGCTGGCCCGTCCCGATGGGTCGGCCGGGATGTCCTGGAACCCGGCCAGTTCCGTCCACGATTCAGGTGGAGAGTTCAGATCGGGGCTGACCAGGAGGTCATACTGTCTCGCGACCTGGGTGTTGAACTCGGCGCGGATGGTCAGGGGATCGTTGCTGGCGAGGCTGACCGCGAGTCCGAGATCGTTGATGAGGTCTCCCCCGTCGGGACCGGCGAGGTAGAGTGCCCTGATCTGGGCAGCTGAGCCCGCGCGTCCGTAGATGCGCGCCTCATCGATCAGCGCATCGAGCCCGCCCGGCCCGCCGCCGCCTCCGCCGTGCCGCAGGCCGAAGAAGACCTCAGCATCGTTGGTGGGCCAGGTGACGAACGAGCCGCTGTCATATGACCCGATCTCCTCACCATTGCGGTAACCGGTAACGCGCACCTGTCCGCCGCCGGTGTCTTCATAGGTGATTGCCATCATGATTGGCTCCCCGACGACGGTTTCCGCAAATCCCGGAGTCCAATCCTGTGTCCTCCGGAAGTGGCTACTGCCGCTCATCCAGCGGTTGGACTGGCGCTCGGCAAAGATGATGCCGTCGAATTGGTCAACGCTCACCTTGTCCAGGGTGATAACTGAACCGGCCTTGACCACATGCTCAAGGCTCTGGAGCGTGAACCACGAGACCAGTGTCTTGTCAGCGATAACGGGTCCGCTGTAGTTGCCGGCGGTATATGCCCAGCCGGTAGCAGTGGTTCCCCCGCCGTTCACGTCGAGCGCACCATCAACCACCACCGCATTGCCCTGCAGGGCCAGGTCTGGGAAGTTGCCAATCTTGTCGACAAGTTCCTCACCGGGATCAAATGTCCACCGGCCGACCAGGTCCTGTTCGAAAGGCGGTGGCGGAGGATCATCGGGGTCGGTGGGATCGCTGAATAGCCCGGCGAGCTCCTCCCCGTCATCAAATCCGTCATCGTCGCTGTCGACATCGAGGGGATCGGTTCCGGTGTCACTGGCGTTGACAAAGGTGCCGGTGTTGGTTTCGGCCCCGTCAGCGATCCCGTCGTCGTCGGTGTCGGCATTGGTGGGATTGGTCCTGGCGGTGAGTTCCTCCAGGTCGGTGAGCCCGTCGCCGTCGAAGTCCCCTGTGTCGGACAACTGGGTCAGGTCGTTGATGGCGGCCCAGGAGGTCTCCCACCCGTCCGGGAGATCATCGTCGTCACTGTCCTCCGCATCCGCTCCGATGGGATAGACCGGGGGGCTGCCGTTGGCGGTGTCACCAAGGGCCACGATCCCGGGGATGCCGGGGCCGCTGATGCCGACTTCGGTCCAGTCGCCGCCGCCCTGCTCCCCG
>Ga0310120_10001897_pt1 | contig 15551 bp, 12 predicted proteins | sample CB27_AW_983_MG_FD_203506 | JGI IMG/M metagenome (GOLD analysis project Ga0310120, IMG submission 203506) | Marine microbial communities from Western Arctic Ocean, Canada - CB27_AW_983 | ecosystem: Environmental > Aquatic > Marine > Oceanic | place: Canada: Western Arctic Ocean | collected...
CCTGGCACTCAATTATAACAGTTGCACTCAAGGGAGCAAGAAAATTTCCCAGCGAGTCCTTTCTCTGGACCCGTTTTGTTTTCTTCAGAATCAGGTGACCGAACGTCGGGTTGCAGCGTTCGTACCAGTACTGATCTTCGTGCCGATTATGCACAAGGTACGAACCCGAACCACGCGCGTTCGACGTGTGCGTTTGTGAAATGGAAAAGCCGGTGACAACCATGAAAGGATGCCGAACTTTCGAACCGGTGGAAGGTTTTAAAAGGACTTCTCACGACCCTCACCAGCTGCTGCAATTTGACTTCTCGCTAACACGGTGACTTGAGGTAATGAAAATCCACGTGTTACACTTGAGAGGCCGCTTGAGATCCATTCACGGGGCTTCATCAAACGCGTTTCCGTTTCAAGCAGTCACAACAATCCACCTGATTCTCAACGAGGGGCAGCGCAGCTCCATTGAATCCCGGACCCATTGAAACCGGTCGTAGTGCTAAGCAGAAGGAGCAACCACCGCTGCGCCGGAGGGTCTTGTTCTGCAGCGGAACCGTGCTCCTGTCAATTCTGTTTGGCCTGATCCTGTTTGAATCGGCCACTCAACTACTCGTACGGACCGGCCTGCTGATGTCGTCCCGACCCTGGGCCAGTCAAGACCGGCGTTACGTAGACCACGAGGAATTCGGGCTTTGGCGGCGATCCAATACGATCTTCCGCCACCCGACACTGAAGATCGACTATCGCACGAACTCAGTAGGGGCTCGCGACCGCGAGCGGGTCGAAGTGGCCGCTTCTCGTCGAGTTATTGTGTTGGGTGATTCCTTCGTCGAAGGATGGAACCTTCCGACGGAAAAACGTCTGACAAACCTCCTGGAGAACTCCACAGGCTTGGAACATTTAAATTTTGCGATGGGGCATTTTGGACCCTACCAATCCTACCTGGTCTATCGGGAGTTGGGAAAACGCTACACACACGATCACGTGCTGATCGGCCTCCTGCCGATTAACGACTTCATCGATCTCGATTACGAGCAGGCACGGCACGCCGTTTGGTACCCCTACCGTCCCTACCTTCTGGGTCAATATCCCAACCTGATGCGCTTTGACCATCGAGAAGGAAAAGTAAAACAAATCCTGCGGAGTCATTCCTATGGCTACAATGCCCTGGCACATGGGTATTTGCACTTGAGGGCCGATACATTTGACCCTTACGCCCGTCCCCTGCGAAACGAGAAGGGTCTGGTCCAGTCATTTTTCCATGAATTCAGCGAACAACAATTTCTCTGGCTGCGACACAGCCTGGAGTTGCTGGTCGCTGCAGCGGATGGCAAACAAGTGGTCGTGTTTCTGATTCCCGCACAACAGGATTTTCTACGCCACCATCAATCCGGAGAAGGTCCCCTCCACGCCCGACTAGCGGAACTGGGTGCCGCGCAGGGTTTTCAGGTTATCGATCTCCTACCACGGATGCTGCGTGCTCTGCCGACCAGTCAGACTCCTTGGGAAGCATACTATTTTCGCGACGATTATCACTGGAATGCGCGTGCCAATGTTGTGGCGGCGAAAATCCTCGAACGAGAATTACGGAACACCATCTATCACCTGCCGGAACCCGGCCTGCCCACACCCGGTTCATACCACCCGCAGAGTGGAGGCCAAAGGGATGGGCCGTGAGATCAGAACCACGGAAACAAAGATTTCAACGAAAAATTCGCCCCAAACTAAGTGGGCTACCTCTTATTGCCAGGCGAATGGATTCCCTGTTGGATCAACTCGTTGCGGACCTCTTCGATCGACTGCCGTAATCGTTCCACGGCCTGATCAATCTCCGCTTCAGTCATGACCAACGCTGGTGAAAGTTGCAGCTGATCACCGGAAACCCCGTCGGCGCAACCAGGCATGCCACCAATCAGAATCAAACCTTTCTCGTAGGCACGATCGACAATGCGTTGCGTCAGACCGACCGAGGCAGGAAACGGCTCTCTGGTCTGGCAGTCGGACACGAATTCAATACCACGGAACATGCCCTTGCCGCGGAGATCCCCCACGATATCAATCTGGCTCAATATTTCCAGCCGCTTTGCCAGATAGTCTCCTTTCACACGCGCCTGCTCCACCAGATCATTTTCGCGGATGTAATCCAGCACCGCCAAACCCGCCGCGCAGGAGAGCGGGTTTCCCGAATAAGTAAATCCTTGCGAGTGCGCCTGACTGCCCTCGGTAATGACAGTACAGATTATTTCGCTGACCAGGGTCGCTGCCAGTGGGGCATAACCGGCTGCCAGTCCTTTGGCGACGGTGATCAGGTCGGGTGCTACTCCCCAATGGTCCAGGCCGAAATTGGCACCCGTACGTCCTAAACCGGTGATGACTTCATCGGCGATGAACAGCACGTTGTACTTATCGCAAATCGAACGAATCAACGGATAGTACTCGTCGGGGGCTGTCACACCAGCCACGGTGGTCCCGAGAATTGGTTCGGCAATAAAAGCCGATACCGATTCCGGCCCTTCGGCCAAAATAACATCCTCTAATTCACGGGCGCACCCCATTTCACAAGTGGGATATTCCAACTGCAGGGGACAGCGGTAGCAATAGGGAGGCGAGATCTTGGGAAAGCTGTGCAGGTACGGTTCAAAATGCTGCTGCCAGGAGGGCCGGTCCGACACCGAAAGGCTGCCACATGTGTTGCCGTGATAAGACTGCCGACGGGAAATGACCTTGTATTTCTTTTCCTGTCCCGACTCTCGATGATACTGTCGCGCGATCTTGATAGCGACCTCGTTCGCTTCCGAACCACTGCTTGAAAAGATCACACGACTTATGCCTGGCGGACAAAGCTGCAAGAGTTTTTGCGACAGTTCAATACGCGGCCGACTTGTAAAATACCCGTTAAACACGAACGTCGTCTGCTGGAGTTGCGCAGTCATCTTGTCAATGACTTGTTCCACACCGGCACCAATACTGGTCACACCGATTCCGGACCCGAAGTCGATGAATTCCCGTCCTTGTTCGTCATAAACGTAAACCCCCTGAGTCCGTTCAATGACGGGATAAACTCGGCTCGGATTACGGTAGAAGTTACGGTCGGTTGTCATAGCAACAGATCATTCAACAAAGTTATTCAATTGGTTTGATGCAATTTTGGCCGGTAGGGTCCAGGGTCCAGCGGCGGCGACCGACACAGCAAAGGCTGGTCGAAGTGTCAACTGACGCGCGACGTTGTTAAGAGGAAACATGGTTCACCATCCTATTGTCCGCCGGTGCGATCCGACTTGAACTTCTTTGTGGGAATGACGGCCAGTCCACGGAGTATCAGGACGTTTTCTCTGCCGAATTCCAACGCTTATATCGTCACCCCCAATGTTTTCGCCACCATCTGGATTTCCTCCCACACGGCCGGTATCAACGTTACCCCTCTCTGCTGACGCTCGCTGCGTTTCAACATCGCGCGTTCGCCGGGAATTCGGATTTCCTCCACCCCGTCGGCCCTGGGATTCTCTTGAACCCGCTGGAGCAATTCCTCCAGGCGTCTGTTGAAAACATCTCGCCCCACAAAAGCGTCAAGATGGATCACATGGAAATAAAGTCCCTGGGTCTCGCGGGCATCGGCACCACTACACCCGGCACCTGTCAACGCGCCGGAGAGAATATCAACGATCAAGCTCAGCGCAAACCCCTTGTGACCCGCCCCTGGAGCACCAACTGGCAGCAGAGATCCGGGCGGAGAAGCGAACAAATCACCAGGATTGATCGACGGCCGCCCCGCGGCGTCCAGGATCAGCCCCGGCGGCACGGGCGCGTCCTCCTTGAGGGCCAATAAAATTCGACTCGCTGCACAAATGCTGGTGGACATGTCAACACAGACCGGCGGCCTTCCATCCCGGGGCGCAGCAAACGATAGTGGATTGGTACTGAACAATGGCGCAATGCCTCCCCAAGGTGCAACATGCGGGGATCCTCCACCGTCATTGACCGTCATCAAGCCCAACATGCCATGCTCAGCAATGCGGGTGGTGTAAGCTCCCAGGCGAGCGACGTCGTTTGCATGAAAAACACCAGCACTGGCAACACCCTGCTGCCTGGCTCTTTCCACCAACAGATCCACGGCCATGTTCGCAATCACCTGCCCAAATCCCCAATCACCATCGATGAGCACGCTTGCCGGCAAATCTCGGGCCAGGCGGATCTCTGCCGAAAGATTGATCTGTCCCTGTTGGATTTCGCGCACGTAACGTGGCAACCGAACGACACCGTGCGTGCCATAGCCGAGCAATTCCGCTTCGACCAGGTTGTCGGCGACGATTTCAGCATCAACGCTGCGCACCTCCAGGGTCAGTAGAATATCTCGCACCAGGCGCACGAGCTGTTCGACAGGTAGGTTCATTCCATCCATTGTTCACGAAGTATAGCAAAGTTTGCCTGCCCGGACTCGAGCCATTCTGCGTCCTCTGATTCAGCTCGCTGGTTATTTTTCAGGATTTTCTGATACAGACCGGTAACGTGGGGTTCACCACCCCGTGGATTTTCAAAGATGACCGACGGCCTCACTGCCCCCTTACCACCGGCCGACCATGGACCCCTCGCAAATTTTTTGTTCCAATAATCCACACACGATCGAAATTGGTTGCTATTCAGAGGAGAAATCATGCGGCTTGAAAATAAGATCGCTTTGGTGACGGGCGCATCCGGAGGCCTGGGAGGAGGTATCTGCCAGGCCTTTGCCCAGCAGGGAGCCGATTGCGTGGTGGCCTATCATTCGAAACGGTCCGCAGCGGAAGAAACAGCTTCGACCGTGGAATCCTACGGCAGACGGGCCCTGCTGTGCCAGGCAGACATCAGTCAAGAATCGGAAGTCAAGTCGATGGTCCAACAGGCGCTGGACACTTTCGGGAGGCTGGATATTCTCGTGGCCAATGCCGGCCTGGGAATTTGCAAACCATTGATGCAGACGTCACTCGAAGACTTCGAAAAATTGATCCGCGTCAATTTGATCGGTACATACTTGACCGTCAGGCACGGTGCCGAACCGATGCTTCAGCAACGAGCCGGAAAAGTCATCACCATGTCTTCGGTTCACGGCCTGGGAGGAAGTCACTGGGCTTGTCTCTACGAAGCGACCAAGGCGGGCATTGCCAATTTCACACGCGGGGCGGCCTTTGATCTGGCCGAATACAACATCCAGATCAACGCCATCGCTCCGGGCGCGGTACCCGTTCCCAACGACCCGCCACCCGACCCGGATTCGGAACTGCATCAAGCCTGGATGAACTACACACCCTGCGGACGTTTCGGGACCCCCGCCGATGTGGCGGCCGGAGCGGTTTACCTGGCCAGCAGCGACAGTGACTGGGTCACCGGCCAGGTGCTCAGCATCGATGGAGGAATCACGGCCGGTCCGTTAATTCCTTCCTTCGTCCACTATGGCCCCAAGCCGAAAATGTGACGCCGGTAGTTTGTTTATTCGGCGCAAGGTCGCTGAAGGAAGACTTGATTTCTGGCAACCGTCCGGAGTCGATCCCAAGATGCGCTACGACGGTCCGAACACCGGCCCGTCCGTAAGAACGACAAGGTCGAAAAGATACATTCAATCCCCGGCAAGCAGAACCGTCAACTTCACAAGACCTCTCGGCGTTATTGAACATTCCAACTTGTATCGGGTTCAAAGGGATACATGGGTCGCCTGCGGCCGTGAAACTCAAATTTGGTTACATCAGCCGAGGTGCAACCATCCGTGTTGACACGAATAAAAGTTGGACAGACCGATTGATAGGCCGCGATCGGAGCATTGACCCCCTTGGCAACCAGTACACGAAATGAACCGGGATCAAGGTCACAACTGGTCAGCTGTCCCAAACTGTAAGGTACCATACGTCGGGAGGTGACCACCACTGTCAAACCACCGTCGGTCGTTAACACCACGGTAGGCCCCTGGTCGAAGGAACTGTACCCGCCATGGGTGGTCTGCGACTCGAAAAACTTTCCGTCGTGCATGCTCTTGACGCTGAAACTGGCCTCGAGTGGAGTTCCGTTCAGTGGACCGCTCCTGCCACCAATCTGCAGCGCAAGTTTCCGGCCCGGGCCCGCCACCATCGCTTGCTGTACGCAGTCGGGATCATTCAGCACCACGATGCTGTTTTTAACACCCCGTTCGAATAACGCGTGCGCGATCCAAGTTCCATCCGCAGGTGACCCCCCGCCCACGTTGTCACCCATGTCCAGCAAACAGACCGGGGATTTGGACTGGAGCGCCAAATCGATCGAAGCCTGCACATCCAAGGGCTGACCCACCAGGTTTTTTCGTTGCCGCCACATCTCGCCGGCCAAACGTTGACACAACTCTCGTGCCAGGCCGGGATCGTCGTCGGTGACGGTAATCACTGACGATCCCATTTCCCGCACATCAGCATAGGGAAACCCTAACAGGACGCTGTTGGTAAGAACTTCTGGCTGTTCGAGCATCCGGTCCGCCATTTCGAAGAGATCCTGACAAGGCGGCTCCTGGGTACATTGACATTCGATGCTGATCACCTGGGGAGGAAACTCAGCGGCCATCGTAGGACGCAGCCCCGTTTTCAGCATCCGGGCGATAAGCTGCGCCGCTTCAATGCCTCGTTGCAACTGGTCCACATGGGGATTCGTACGATAAGCCATTAAAGCGTCACAGGCACTCACCATTTTCGGACTGAGATTGACGTGCGGATCCAGCGTCCCGACGACAGGCATGTCGACTCCCACCATTTCACGGACCTGCGATAACCAGAAACCGTCGGCATCCGGTTCCTCTTCACTTACGGTGGCACCATGAGGGGCCACAAGCAGGCCATCCAGCTTGCCACAACGCTCCAGTTCACCGAACATCGTGTCCACCAAACGCCGAAACGAGGCCGCTTCGACTCTGCCAAATGGAAGTGCACGAGCGGCAAACAGGGGCACCGCTTCAATACCTTCCTCCTCCAACCCGCTGAAAAATCCACCGATTTCATGGGGACTCGCCGCGAAAGCTTCGCGCACCTCTTCTCCACGAGCAATTACCTCGGCGGCAAAATGCTCCCAGCGAGTTGGCTGGGGCAAGAACGTGTTCGACTCCTGAAGCAATCCTAAAATTCCAACTCGCATGGGCATGAGTCCACAACTAATTTTTTCTGACGTGGCTGAGTTGCGTCGTCATGGGACCTCGAACAATGAAGACGCTCGGGTATAATTCCACCATCGACGCACCCCGAAACTGATCACTTTACTGCGACTACCGGAAAAATCAATTCCCCTCGAACAGCGAGTCACGGCTAAAACATCCCGCTGTTTGTCACTTCACGCCCATCCCGTCCACGCGAAAGTAACAAGGAGCTATCCACCATGAATGACCCGTTTGCCGTTGACCTGGACGGCTGTCGAAGCCGACAGACACGGTTGCTTGCTGAGCTTGAAAAACACGATCTTTCCTTGGCACTTCTGACTCGCCCCGAATCGGTTCAGTGGCTGACCGGTGCCTGGGTGCCCCCTCCTTTTGCCTCCGTGGCAAGCATCAGCATCGATGGCGAAGTGAAACTTGTGGTCCCGCAACACCTGGTCGAAATTCTTTTTGGAGCCGATTGCGTACTGCCTTACGAGGCTCAGCGATTGGCAACGCTGATCGACGATCAGCAACGTTCCAGTTTTGAAGCCTTGCACCAATCATGGAGCACCACACCCTCACAAATCGGCGGAGAGTTTTCACTGCTCGGGCATCAAATCACTCAAACCTGGCAGGCCGATTGGATCGACATCGGAGACGTGATCTTCGACCTGAGACGTTGCAAAGACCCCGATGAACTGCGCATGCTGGCACGTGCCAATGAAGCCAATCGTACGATGTACGAGCACGCGCGCAGCGCGATTCGGACGGGCATTTCCGAATTGGAAATGTACAACCAGTTGCAGGCGGTTGCGACAGAAACCCTGGGAGAACGGCTGACCTACTTTGGCCAGGACTTTCAATGCAACTCACCAGGCGGGCCTCCGCGAAACAGGCGGGCCGAGCCGGGTGAGTTATACATTCTCGACCTGGGAGTGGGCTTCAGGGGTTACCGGTCGGACAACTGCCGGACCTTCTGTGTCGATTCAGAACCCAGTGAACAACAGCAGCGGGCCTGGGATGCCCTGGCCGCGGTTTTTCCAATCGTCGAGTCCACCGTGCGCCCGGCAGCCAGTTGCCGAGAACTGTTTCACCAAATCGAACAACACCTGGCGGAATTTCATCCCTGGAGATTTGGACATCACCTGGGACACGGTGTGGGCCTCGCCGGACACGAAGCTCCACGTCTGAATTCCAACTGGAACAACACCTTCCAGGAAGGGGAGTTCTTTACGGTCGAACCAGGTCTTTACCACGACGAGTTGCGTGGTGGCATACGCCTGGAACAGAATTATCGAGTCACCGGCAGTGGTGTTGAACTGCTGACGGACTGGCCATTGCAACTCTCCTGAGCCACACCAACGCGGGCTACCGACGGCGATTCCATCGGTGAATTTCCCCTGACCGCTACTAGGCTTCTACGGGTGGTGGGCGCCGGGAAGGCGGGACAGGCACGGGCACCACGGAGTCCGTCATCCAGCAGCCTTTGTAGGGGTCTTCGTTCTGCTTGGAAAGAGCGAACAAAAAGGCGCCCGGTTGCATCTCACGATCGATGATCTGCACCAGCACCAGCGCCTGGGCACCATCGGCTTCAACGCGGAGAACCCGGGCCGAGTGGTGCTCAATGAGCGTGCCATAGGGAGGAGATTTGACCATCTTTAAAAACCGCGGCAGGGGCCCCGTCGATTGCCGATTCGACGGTGATGCAAATTCGAAACAAGTCGTAATTCCCTGATTTTCCTTTCCCGGAGATTTCAGGGCATGCAACTGGATGGCCACAACCTCGCGCGGAGTCAACTGCGGATCCGGACGACGGAGCAGCACGCCCGGAGCACGAGATACATCAGCAGAAGTCAGTTGGATGCGGTACTTGCCGTTTGCTTTGCCAGGTCGGTCGATATCGATCTCGCAAACCAATAGCAGGCTGTAACAAACCAGGGCCGACAACACCGTTGCAAGAGTTTTTTTCATACTCCCCATGCTACTCTCTTGTAGCCAGAAATACTCCCTCAAATCGTCCGACCCGGCAGCTAGCAAACACCTTTTATTAAACCAGAAAACGACCGCCCCGCTGCAAATCAGACTGCTGGTTTAAAGGTGTCCTCCAACATTTGGACTCGCCCGCGAAACCGTGACGACCTTGGGCCCGGAAGTGGTCCCTGCAGGAAGCCATTGTGTCGCCGAAACGGTTACCGTAAAACATGGGAGCCTAAAACGTTTACATTTAAGGTCCAACGATTCGGCTGGTTGAATTGACTTTTGATTTCCTGGTTGCTCACCAGACTTCAACTGTGCCGAGTCCGGTTTTACCCCGCAATTCGAAAGATGTCTTCGCACCCAGGAGAGGGTAAGTTGAGTTTTGGAAGAAACTTGTACCGGACGTATTTCAGAATCCTGCGGACGATTCCCTGGACAAGGAACTGCACCACCCGCATCCAGTCCGGTCCCCTGCAGGGATATCGATTTGCCGTGGCACCCGGTAATCCTTTTATCTTCGGTACGTATGAACTCGATTCCCTGACCAGTGTGCTGTCGCAACTGGACGGCAAGGCAGTCGTTTTTGATCTGGGCGCGCACGTGGGCTACTACTCCATGGCCCTGGCAACGAAACAAGGTGTTCAGGTCTACGCCTTTGAACCGTTCCCGACAAATCGCGCCCTGCTTGAGCGGCATTTAACTTTGAACCACGTAGAAAACGTTGAGGTCCTGCCCTACGCGGTCGCGGCTGAAGAGGGAACAGTCGACTTTTCAAATATCGAGAATCCAACCGGAAACACCTACGTCACTCAATCGGCCCATTTCCAAATGTCCCAAGAGGTGATCAGCGTTCCCAAGGTTTCGATTGATCACCTCGTCATTGAAAAAGGCCAGCTACGGCCTCCTGATCTCATAAAAATTGATGTGGAAGGGGCCGAACACGACGTTTTACTGGGGGCACGGCAGACCATCGAACAGTTCCGCCCGAGCATCTTGCTGGCGACCCACGACTTCCACCTGAAGGGTGTCAAAGACCAATGCCTGGAATTCCTCCGGTCGCGTGATTATCAAGTAACACCGACCGACGAAGGAAAAAGCCTGCCGGGCCTGGAGGACTTTGTCGCCACCCCGAGTGAAATGAAAACCGTCCTGTAAAATTCAGGTCGCAGTGATCAAGGACGTGTTACAGGACAGTCCGGCCTGTGGCTCCAAGTGATAAGAACGGCTCTGGGAACCTGCGCGATTGTGATGACCACCAGGGGCTGCAGCCGGCAAACAAATGCCCTTCAGACGGTGTCACTGCTCAGACAATGATGTCTTGCAACACATCGCCACCCAGATCGGTCAACTGCCGCCAGCGCCCCGCATGCAGGTACCGAAGTCGCTTGTCATCCAGTCCCATCAAATGCAAAATCGTTGCATGCACATCACGCACGGGAACACTTTCACCCAATGCCCTTAAACCAAATTCGTCGGTTTCGCCAACCGTCGCCCCCGCCCTGACGCCACCGCCGGCCATCCACATCACCAGCGCATACTGATTGTGGTCCCGTCCCGGTGTCTTGGACGGGGGAATGTTGTTCATGAAAGGCGTGCGTCCCATTTCAGAAGCCCATACGACCAACGTTTCGTTCAACATTCCCCGCTGCTTGAGATCATTTAATAAACCGGCAATCGGACGATCGACTTCCGCAGCGTGCCTGGGCATCTGTCCGCCGATGTCTACATGGTCATCCCAACTGTATTGTCTGTTTTCGACACCGTGCACCAACAAGGTAAACCGGACTCCCTTTTCCGCCATGCGGCGCGCCAACAGGCACTGCCGGCCGAATCCAGCCGTCGTTGTGTTGTCCAACCCGTACATTTCTCTGGTCGTGGCGGTCTCCCGTGACAGATCGACGACTTCCGGTGCTTCCATCTGCATACGGTAAGCCAATTCGTAAGCGCTGATCCGCGCCTCCAGGTCATTGGCTTCCTGACGCGCGGCAGCATGCTGCGTGTTAAGCCGATTGAGCAGATCAAATTCGAGACGTTGCTGTTCCTGGGACATTCCCACCGGCCGCCGGAGGTTGATGACTGGCGAACCTTCAGATCGAAACAAAGTTCCCTGATAAGAAGCCGGCAGGAATCCATTGCTCCAGACATCGGCACCATTCATCGGCGCTCCACGTGGATCTTGAATGACCACGTAACCCGGCATGTCCTGATTGGAACTACCCAGCCCGTAATTGACCCACGAGCCAACCGACGGACTTCCAGGAAAAATCGACCCCGTGTTCATGTGCAGGGTCGCCGGGCCATGATTATTGTTGTCGACCTCGATACCATGGATGAACGCCAGGTCATCCACACACTTTGCCAGGTGCGGAAAAAGATCACAAATGTAACGGCCCGACTGACCGTGCTGCCCGAAACCAAACCGGGTGGGAAACACCACATAGGGAAAATTCGATTTGCCTGCCAGTTCGCCCTTCAGGTTGGGCACTTTCGGCATCGATTGGCCGGCGTATTTCGCCAACTTCGGCTTGAATTCAAACGTCTCCAGTTGGCTGGCGCCCCCGGCCATGAAAACGAAGATGCAGCGTTTCGCCTTCGGCTGATGATGGGGTGGCCGGACAGCCAGGGGATTGAGCGACTGTCCGGCCGCCGAGGCGTCGCTGGCCAGAAGATCTCCCAGTCCCAACAGGCCCAGACCATTGAATGCGCGCGCTAACAAGTCGCGTCGCGTCAAGCTGAAACGGCAGCCAAAGTCATGGATCATCGACATCTGTTCAACCTAATCGTCCGATCTTCACTGCTCAAGCACCCAAGATCGATCAACCTTTTCACTCAATCTACATAGATGAATTCGTTCGTATTCAGCAGAACCCGGCAAAGACCAGCCAGTCCAGCCGACCTCGGCTGGCTGGCCGCCAGCAAGTCCACGGCCTGGTCCTGTTCGCTCGCGGTTGGCAACCGGCCTAACGCAAGCCGGAATGCACATTGGATTTGTTCCGTCCGCCCAGGACCTGCCTCGGAACGCACACGCTTTACCAGGTGAGGCAATTCGGTATTGACCAGCGGTCCATTGTACATCGAGAGCGACTGTAAAGCAGTCACGGAATTTCGCCGTAGAGCGCAAGAATCGCTGACAACCCGCGCATCAAACGCATCCAGCAGAGGCATGTTCAACGAGCGCCTCTGGAAAATATAAATACTGCGTTTACGGGTTTCCGGCCCGGTGGAAGTCTCCCAGCGTATCTGGCCCATGACCTTCTGACGCTCCGCAAGATCGTCAGGCAATGGCGGAAACACTGGCAAACCCCCCAAGTCCCGGTTCAGTCGCCCGCTCGCCTGCAAGATACTGTCTCGAATCGCTTCCCCCTCCAAACGACGACGGCGAAACTTCCACAACAAGTGGTTCTCGGTGTCGGTTTCCTGTGCTTTGGCATGGGTTCTACCAGACGTCTGTCGATACGTCGTGGAAACCAGCATCAAGCGTTGCAGCGATTTGATACTCCACCGGTTTTCAACAAATCGGCGGGCAAGCCAATCGAGTAGCTCGGGATGTGTGGGTTCCGCCCCCAGGTTTCCAAAATCACTGGGAGTCGCCACAATTCCACGACCAAAATGATGCTGCCACAGCCGATTCACCAGTACACGGGCGACTAAAGGATTGTCTGGATCCGCAATCCACTTGGCCAATGCCAATCGTCGCCCACGAGTGGGCCATCGCCCGTACGGATCCAGGCGAATTTTGGCGGGCCGTTGATGCCCGGTCAGCGCCACCGGAAAGCCGGGCCACACCCGTTCTCCATAATTGTCATACTCTCCTCGCACCATTACGTGGGATGCGGGAACACCAGGACCGAAAGGTGGCCCCAAGGAATGCGTGAGCGCGTAGGCCATGGGCCGCAGTCGCAACAGCACATTTCCTAAAGTCTTCACATGTGCTTTATTTTTAGATTTTTCAGCAGCCTCGATTTCCTGACGAATCTTCTTTTCCAAGTCCCGGACCCTTTGTTCCTGTCCGTGACGGTAAAACGGCGCCGGTAACGATTGGCCAACCTGGTAGGTGTCCTCCCGGAGCGGAGCCGGCAACTCCACCGTGGCGAAAAACGCCTTCATCCGGTAGAAATCCTTCGTCGAAATTTCGTCGTATTTGTGGTCATGACATTGGGCACAACCGATCGTCATGCCCAAAAACACCGAACCCACTGTCGAAGTCATCTCGCTGAGCATCTCGTGCCGGGTTTTATCGCCACGAGGCTCGGTAAACGGCGCCAAACGCAAAAACGTCGTCGCCACGACCCCCTCCGGATCCGACTTGGGTAACCGGACGGCACCAAACGCATCCGAAATTTCGTCACCGGCAAGCTGCTGTGTGATAAAGCGATTGAAAGGTTTGTCCGCGTTGAACGCATCGATGACGTAGTCACGGTAACGCCAGGCAAAATAGACTTCCGGGTCCCCTTCGTACCCTACCGTGTCGGAATAGCGTGCCAGATCAAGCCAGAACCGGGCCCATCGCTCACCATAGCCCGGATCCGCCAACAAGCGGTCGATCATGCGTTGTCGCGCCACGGGCGACGGATCGTTCACGAACGCATCGACTTGAGACGAAGTGGGCGGCAGGCCAATCACGTCCAGGTAGACGCGCCGCAACCAGGTCCCCCGATCCGCGGGTCCGGCCGGTGGCAGGTCGTGCCGCTCGAGTCGCCGGAGGATGAAACTGTCCAGCACACCGGCAGGCCACACCGCGTTGCGCACTTGGGGCACTGGTTGCCGGACGGGAGACTGATAGGACCAGTGTGAGCTCACCGGTGCTTTCGAGTCGCGTGTGGAATCTGCGCGTCCAGCGACTGCCAGCATTAATAAAACAAGTAAATAACCAGCTACGCGCATGACAAACAATCCGGGTTCCGTTCGTGGAGAATCTTTATTATGCCAGTTACGCCACGGCGAGGCAAGCAAAGGATCCCGTCCGGAGCGTCTCTCATCCGGCTAGCCAGCATATCACAGCCGATTCAGCCGGAACATCTCTAACCCCGAATCGTTATCCGCTTCCTGAAATAATTCCCAAACAAGTTCACCGACCATCGAAGCAAATTTAAAGCCGTGTCCTGAACACCCTCCAACAATTAACACCTGGGAATGCTGCGGGTGAAAGTCGATCAAAAAGTTCTTGTCGGGTGTGTTGGTGTACATGCACACGTCGTGGTCGAGAATCGCGCCGTTGGCGTCTGGCAGGAATCGCGCGAGTAATCGCCGCACGCTATCGATGTCCTCTGATTCCAATGCACGATTGACGCCGTCCGGTTCGATCCGCGGGCCACCATGGTGATGAGCAACTTTCACTCCACGTCCCAGATCCGGAAATCCGTAAAAAACATTTTCCACCCCATGTTCCCAAGAAAATATGGGACAACGATCCGGTGCAAACAACTCTTGACGCGTCACGGGCTTCAACCAGATTTGTACCTGGCGTTCTACCCACAAGGGCAGGCCAAGTTCGGCCAACAGCGTCCCACACCAAGGTCCGGCACAAATCACCAATCTTTGGGCGCGGTACGTTTCGTTGTCGGACCGGACTTCCACACTGTCGCTATCCGCCTTCCACGCCCGGACCTTTTCGTTAAATCTCAGCTCTCCCCCCAGATCAACCGCCCGGGTCAGCAGTGCATCAATACAGGCTTCCACATGAAGAATACCGCCACTGGGGTCCCAAACCCCGCACATGTCGGCATCGGTCCCCAGTAGTGGCCAACGACGTTCTATTTCCGCCTGGTCAAGCTGTTCAAGCTGAACCATGTGCTGCCCCGCACTGACACGAGTCGAAGTGATCAGCTGAGAATCCGGTTTTCCCATCAGGATCAGTCCGGTCCTGGTCAAAAGGGATTTCCCCACGGTACGTTCTAATTCCTCCCAACCCGCATAAGCACGTTTGACGTATGGCACATACCGCTGGTCATCTCCGTAGGCCATACGAATGACCCGTGAATGTCCGTGACTGGACCCGTGGACATGGGGAGGATGAAAGCTGTCGAGACCGAGGACCTTGAGACCGCTGCCTGACAAATGGTGAGCCACCCCGCTACCCATGGCACCAAGTCCGACGACAATCACATCGAAATGATTTCGAACATTCATCATCAAAAAGTGTAAAAACGTTTTGCCACGTTCGTGTTAGCTTGTCATTGGAAACGGACCTCCACCATCGCGTCGAACTCAAAACACTTCCAGCCCAATGGAACCACAGGTGCATGCTAATTGCCGGGATTTGACCGGAAAGAATAACGGGGGGTTTACCGTTTTCTGAACACAAAAGTCGTGGAAAATTGAAACTCCGTTGCACGCTGAGTGTCGATCTGTCCATTCCCAACAAGCTACCCCCAATTCCGTTAAATCCTTCTAATTCGTCAGTTACGTCGATCGCCACCGCCCACCGCATGTTACAATCGGCGGGGCACTGAGCAGTGAAGAGGTC
>Ga0310120_10001898_pt1 | contig 15551 bp, 14 predicted proteins | sample CB27_AW_983_MG_FD_203506 | JGI IMG/M metagenome (GOLD analysis project Ga0310120, IMG submission 203506) | Marine microbial communities from Western Arctic Ocean, Canada - CB27_AW_983 | ecosystem: Environmental > Aquatic > Marine > Oceanic | place: Canada: Western Arctic Ocean | collected...
CACCGGTCGGCACGATCCATGCGTAGGAATCCGCGCGGTGCCTATCGTCGAAGCAATGCTGGCCCTGGTGCTGATCGATCACTTTCTGCGCCAGCGCAGCCTTGGGGTTGGCCCAACCCCTGGCCCTTCGATTCCCCCTGGCGATTAGCGTCCTCGGCGGCGCGATCTCGATTGCCCTGCAAGGCCTGCTTGTTGCTCGCTGACAGGAGCTAGTGCGATGGAATCCTCATGTTGCTGTATCAGTAGGGTATTGGCCACGTGTCCCAGGCTTTCCAGTAGGTCAGCGGCGGTTACGTCCAACTCGCCGGATTCGTGACGCTGCTGTTTTAAGCGACCCAGGGCATCAAGCGTGGGATAGTGATAGACGAAGTCCTCAAGTGAGCGACAGTTGTTCTCGTTGTAGATGGCCACTGCTGCACTTCGAGCCAGATCAAGGTAGGCCGCATGCGAGGAAATCAGACGCTCAGGGCTCGGTGCATCCGGCTCGACTGGTAGCATGACTCGTCCCAGACGCGCCTCAAGCTCATTGAAAAATGTTCGCAAACTTATCACTAAGGTGGACTCGGCATATCAAGAAAATCCGTGTCAGCCAAGCATAGCATTGTCAAACGGGCTGGCACAGCGGTGAGCCCAAAGAGAGTCTGCCAATGCAACGGGGCAAAATAGAGGGCACTCGTCGGCCTGTGATAAAATCCGGCGCCCTCATGGGATAAGCTAATGACTGAAACAACTCTTTACGACAAACTCTGGGATGCGCACCTGGTCCGTCAGTCAGACGACGGCACAGCACTCATCTATATTGATCGGCAGTTACTGCACGAGGTGACATCACCTCAGGCTTTCGCAGGGCTGCGCGAAAATGGGCGACGACCCCGTCGACCCGATACCAATCTCGCTGTCGCAGACCACAATGTACCCACTACGAATCGTAGTGCCGGCATAGCAGATCCGGTTTCCCGACTTCAGGTTGAGACCCTGGATAATAACTGTGCAGAGTTCGGTATCACCGAATTTGCCATGTCGGATCCACGCCAGGGTATCGTTCATGTGGTAGGCCCGGAGCAGGGGATCACTCAGCCAGGTATGGCTATCGTCTGTGGCGATTCACATACGGCAACTCATGGCGCGCTGGGAGCCTTGGCATTTGGTATCGGTACCTCCGAGGTTGAGCATGTCCTGGCGACGCAATGCCTGGTAGCCAGAAAGATGAAGAACCTGCGGGTCAATATCAACGGCAGATTACCCGATGGCGTAGTGTCTAAAGATATGATCTTGGCGGTGATCGGCATGATTGGCACGTCGGGAGGCACGGGTTACGCGCTTGAATTTGCAGGTAGCGCAGTACGGGATGCCTCTATGGAAGGTCGACTGACCTTGTGTAATATGGCGATTGAAGCTGGTGCACGAGTGGGACTGATTGGCGTCGATGGTGTGACGATTGAATATATGAGGGGCCGCGCCTACTCACCCCAAGGTTCAGAATTCGACCAGGCGAGCCAAGCCTGGCTGGAGTTGCAATCCGACCCGGGAGCCGTTTTTGACCTCGAATACGACCTCGACGCATCGGATTTGCGGCCACAGGTGACCTGGGGTACGTCCCCAGAAATGGTGATCAGTATCGATGACGTGATCCCTGACCCAGCCAATGCCCCGGACAAGGTCCGCTCCCAGGATTGGTCCCGGGCGTTAGAGTACATGGACCTCATCCCTGGCACCCCAATCAGCTCGGTAGTTCTGGACAAGGTATTTATAGGGGCCTGCACCAATGGAAGAATTGAAGACTTACGAGCAGCTGCTGCAGTGATCAAGGGACGAGTCGTGGCCGACACCATTAAGCAGGTGCTCGTGGTGCCAGGCTCAGGGCTGGTAAAAAGACAGGCAGAAGCGGAAGGTCTGGACCAGGTGTTTATCGAGGCCGGATTCGAGTGGCGCGAACCCGGTTGCTCGATGTGTCTGGCCATGAATGACGATTGCCTGGAGCCTGGGGAGCGCTGCGCTGCCACTTCTAACCGGAATTTTGAAGGTCGCCAAGGGTACCGTGGCCGCACCCATCTTGTATCGCCCGCAATGGCGGCTGCGGCCGCCATTGCGGGGCACTTTGCTGATCCGGCAAAACTCTGAGGAGAGATCGGTAATGGAAAAATTTATTAAGTATTCAAGCACGATTGTCCCCATGGACCGAAGCAACATCGATACTGATGCGATCATTCCGAAGCAATTCCTTAAATCTGTTGAGAAATCTGGTTTTGGTGACAACCTCTTCGATACTTGGCGCTATCTGGATCAAGGCGAACCGGGGCAGGACTGCACTGGGCGGCCACTGAATGACGATTTTGTACTGAACCACGACAGTTACCGCGATGGACGAATCCTAATGTCCCGAGAGAATTTCGGGTGCGGATCGTCTCGGGAACACGCAGTTTGGGCGCTTCGTGACTTTGGCATCCGCACGGTACTTGCGACTAGTTTTGCCGATATATTCTTTAATAATTGTTTCAAAAATGGGGTACTTCCAGTAGTTCTGCCAGGCGCTGATATTGATCGGCTGTTTGCGAGCGATCAAGACGAGGGACCTGTTGAAATGGAAGTTGATCTCTCTCGTCAGTCCCTGACAACTGGGGATGGACGTGTCTATCGTTTTGAAATTGATGAATTTAAAAAGAACTGCCTGCTCGACGGGCTCGACGACATCGCCCTGACGCTGCAGTATACGGGTGAGATTCACGATTATGAGCAGCGACGGGCCCGACAGGTTCCGTGGTTGTTTCACGATCTAGATTAGCCTCGCCAGCCGTTTGACTGTTATTTTGGGTTGACATAACTCCAGATATGTTTTCGCAAAAACCCAACGTTGCGATTGTTGGTTCCACCGGTGCGGTTGGTCAGGCCATGGTCGCCATTCTTGAGCAGCGAGAGTTCCCAGTCGGAACCCTTTACCCTTTGGCGAGTGAGCGCTCGGCTGGGAAAACCCTGATGTTTCGCAAAAAGGCCGTGTTGGTTAAATCTTTGGAGTCATTCGATTTCTCAGACGTAGAGATAGCTTTTTTTTCAGCGGGTGCCAGTGTATCTGCCGAGTACGCAGCCCGCGCTGTCGCCTCTGGGTGCGTGGTGATCGATAACACCTCGCATTTTCGTAATGACCCGGCGATTCCGCTGGTCGTGCCGGAGGTCAACCCCAATGCGTTATCCTCGCACTCTGGCATTATCGCTAACCCGAACTGTTCAACCATACAGATGGTAGTAGCGCTCAAGCCGATTTACGATGCCGTCGGGATTACACGGATTAACGTTTGCACCTATCAGGCGGTGTCGGGGGCAGGGAATAAAGCTATGGAAGAGCTTGCCGGGCAGACTGCGGCTCTACTCAATGGTAGGCCGGTGGAGGCCAAAGTTATGCCCAAGCAGATTGCATTCAATGCGATCCCTCACATCGACAGTTTTCAAGAAAATGGCTACACCCGCGAAGAGATGAAAATGGTCTGGGAGACACGCAAGATTTTTGAAGACCAATCCATCGGTGTCAACCCAACCACGGTGCGCGTTCCGGTCTTTTACGGCCATTCAGAAGCGATTCATATAGAGACCCGGGAAAAAATAAGCGCCCAGCAAGCCCGTAAACTCTTGCGCGCTGCTCCAGGGGTGACGGTTGTCGATGAACGAGTGGATGGCGGGTATCCGACCGCCGTCACTGAGGCAACCGACGCAGATCCGGTATTTGTTGGTCGGATCCGGGAGGACATATCTTGCGACAAAGGTCTTTGTCTGTGGGTAGTGTCAGACAATATCCGCAAAGGAGCGGCGCTTAACAGCATTCAGATCGCTGAACATTTGCTGGCACAGGAAGATCCGGCTTAACCCATTTCGAATGCCCAAGAGATAAATATTGATGGGTGGTAGGTTAAACCCTGCCTATAATTGGAGCTATGCATGGCATTTGTAACTCAGAACTGTCGATCGAGGTAAAAAGGCGCGGAATCACCCGTGGAGTTGCCTGGCCTCTTGGTATGGCACTTCTGTTCGTCGCGTCTGCCGCCTTGCAGGCTCTTGAACTGTCAACACTCACGGTAAGCTCATATCTGTACGAGCCGTTTAAGGCAGAAATCACTCTAGAGGGAGTGCCCGATGGTAATTTCCCTCAGGACCTTTCGGTTGGTCTAGCCTCTTCCCAAACCCATGCGGCGTCAGGATTAATTCTGAATCCCACACTTGAGGATTTTGAATTTTCATTTGACTCCGAACCGGGCCGACCACGTATCCTGATTAGATCATCACAGCCGGTCAAGGCGCCTTTCCTTCGGTTTTTACTTCAAGTTGACACAGCCTCTGGCCGATTACTGCGGGACTACACCGCGATACTGGATCCTCCAAACTATTTCTATTTCTCAGCTCCGCTAGAGCACGAAGCGTCCGAATCAATAGGTGCCGACACCTTGTACCCCGGAGACCGGTATGGGCCGGTGCGTCCCGGGCAAACACTGATTCAAATTGCGCGCGGCCTTAAAGCGGAACCCTCGACCACGTTGCGCCAGAAGCTGGCCGCGCTAGTTGCCGACAATCCGGATGCCTTTATTGATGGCAATATGAACAGTTTGCGCGAGGATTCCTTGCTGCATATGCCATCCCAAAGACTGATGTCCAAGAACGATGCTGCAGAGGCGAGCTCGATTTACCAGGACCACCTTATGGGTTGGCTTGAAGGGCAGGCTCAGGCAGAGTCAACTCAGAGTGCAAAGAGAAACTGGGTGGCGGTAACCGCTACGGAGGGTTCTGAAGCCTTGTTATCCTCAGGCGTCGGCGATCAGGCTAGCACAGACTACGTCCTGCGCATCGTTCAGTCTGGACCGAAAATTACCAAGGCTTCTGATCACGCTGACTCCGACCCATCTGTAACAAATCCTGATGCGACTATCGAAATGACCAGCGCGCGAGACAATCAGATAATCGGGTTGACCGAGAGGCTGACCAACGTAGAAGAAGCGCTTGGCTCCAAGGAACTTGAAAACAGCCAATTAAACCAACAGGTCGAACTGCTTCAAATGCAGTTAGAAAAAACCATGCAACTGATCGAGTTGCAGGAAACACAGTTAGTCTTGGCACAGCGGCAACTCGAGGTAATGCTGAGCCAGCAGACCCAAGGGTCGGGTATAGCCCAAACAGCATCGTCTGGCGATAGCCCGGCTGGTATCGAACCCAAAGAAGCTGGCATAACCACTGACCAGCCCGATCCAAATCCTGTCGTAGAGGTTGAGAGTCAGGTGCCCCCGCAAATGGCCAGCACGGACACCGAGCCGGTACTCAAAGGCGACTCACTACCTGCGCTCGACCGCCCAGCGGCCGAATCCGCTGAACCGACAGCGGCTCCGCCGTGGGAAGACCCGGCACAGGCGCTGGATTGGGCTATCGAGTGGGGGCAGTTTTTGATCTCCAAAGTGGCTGATTTGCTTGATGTTGGGCTCGAAATCTTTGGGACGCTCAAAGCATATGCCCCAGGCTCTATCGATAATTCAGAAAACATGCCTTTGTTACTGGGCCTGTTGGTCTTGCTGCTTGTCTGGATCCTGATGCGCCGCCGCAGGGCGCGCAAAATCGACTTTGACGAAAGCGGCCTCACGGCGGACCCGGATCGGCTTCAGAAAGGTTCGATCTTCCGTTCACAAGCGACCGAGCCGGCGCCTGATTCAACAGCACAACAAGAACCCGGCCAGCGCGAAGAAAGTATGGGTGCAGGGTTTGTTACTGAGATCGAGACCCAACGAGGCGTCGCGGTACAAAGCGATGAAGTGGACCCACTGGCAGAGGCTGAGATCTATCTTGCCTATGGCCGCGGTGCGCAGGCGGAACAGACCCTGCGTGATGCGATACGGCGGACTCCTGAACGCAGCGAACTTAAGATTAAATTGCTCGAGGTGTACCAGACCCTGGGACAAAAGGAGCAATTTGACCGCCTAGCCCAAGAGCTTTCAGAGGTTCTTGAACCAAATTCTCCGGAGTGGGCTAATGTAATAGCGCTCGGTGGCACTCCCGAATCATCGAACCTGACTTTGAAAGACGTGAGTAGCGACAGCGTCCCAGTAGACTTAAGTGAGAATCACTATGACCCGGTCGCGCCAGTTGCGCCCACGCCGGCGACTACAACCCAGGCGGTGGATGAGTTTGACGAGGGGATGGAATTCGAGGTTGAGACTGATGTGAGCCCCGCAATGCCAAGAGCTGAACCCGAAAAAATATCGTCGGCTCCACAGAATCCGGTGATGGAAGGCGTTGAGGGCGCATTAGAGTTGGACATCGAAGTCCCCTTGCCCGCGGAAGAAAGCCTTAGGGACAACCCCATCTCCCCCGTAACGCCAGAGGTGTCCGATGACACACTCTCCAGTTCGGAACTTTTGGCCGACGCGGAATCGGCTACCCAACTGGATCTTGCCAGCGCCTATCTAGAGATAGGTGATGTCAAGACTGCAAGAGAACTACTAGAGGCGGTAGTCCGGGACGGTGATCCGGCGCAGATAACCAGGGCGCAAGCACTGCTAGCAGATATAGAGTCAGCCTGACCGAAAGTGCCCGGGCGAGTTCTCAACTAATTTAAGGAAAGGATTATTACAGGCGAACCCCGCTGGCCAGCTTAGAGACCAGCGAGCAGACGTTATCCAGCAGAGTCGGTAGGGGTCGACCCTGCTCATCCAGATTGTTCTCAATTTCCGAGACGATAGCAGATCCGACCACCGCGGCATCAGCCGAGGCGGTCACGGCGCGGACTTGGGCGGGGTCTTTAATTCCAAATCCTACCGCGAGCGGAAGGGCCGTATGAGCTCGTAGTCGGCTGATCGCTTCGTCGATAGAATCGGTACTGGCTGAACGAGTACCGGTGATTCCAGCAATGGATACGTGGTAGACGAAACCGCTGGCGTTTTGTAAAACTTTGGCCAAGCGTTTATCGTTAGTGGTTGGTGTCACCAGTCGTATCCAGTGTAGCCCAGCGGTCCGAGCTGGATCACACAATTCATCATCCTCCTCAACTGGTAGGTCGACCAGAATGAGACCGTCAACCCCTGCGCTTACTGCGTCGCTGACGAATCGAGTTGTTCCATACTGATAGATAGGATTGAAGTACCCCATCAGTATTACCGGGGTGCGCTGATCGCCGGTTCGAAATTCCGACACCATATCCAGAGTCTGGCTGAGTGAAGCGCCTTGCTTTAGCGCTCTTAAGCTGGCCGCCTGAATGGCCGGACCGTCTGCCATGGGATCAGAAAATGGCATGCCCAACTCAATGATATCGGCCCCCGATTGAGGCAAACGTTTCATTAGAGCGAGGCTGGTAGTTGGATCAGGGTCGCCAGCGGTAATAAAAGTTACCAGGCCCCCTCGTTTCATTTCGGCGAGCTCAACGAAAGTATCAGCGAGTCGATCTGGACGAATTTGTGAAGTCACAAGTCGATCCCCAGCGCGTCTGCAACTGTAAAAATATCCTTGTCCCCCCGACCACACATATTCATAACAATGATTTGGTCCTTTTGAAGCTCGGGAGCCAATTTGCGAACATGAGCCAAGGCATGTGCGGGTTCTAGAGCCGGGATGATCCCTTCGGTCTGACAACACATTTGGAAAGCATCCAAGGCCTCAGTGTCTGTAACAGATACATATTCCACCCGACCGACGTCATGCAGCCAGGAATGTTCTGGACCGATCCCTGGGTAATCCAATCCCGCGGAGATGGAATGAGCGTCGTTAATCTGGCCATCATCGTTTTGTAGCAGGTAAGTGCGGTTACCATGCAGCACGCCGGGCCGCCCACCGGTCAGTGAAGCGGCATGCTTATCGGTATCAACGCCGAGCCCGCCCGCCTCGACTCCTATCATCCTGACGGGGTCATCAAGAAAGGGATGGAACAGGCCCATGGCGTTGGAGCCGCCACCGATACAGGCTACGAGGGCATCGGGCAGTCGGCCCTCGGCAGTTAGTATCTGTTCACGGGTCTCGCGGCCGATCACGCTTTGAAAGTCCCGAACCATGGCCGGATAGGGGTGAGGGCCGGCGACTGTTCCGATAATATAAAAAGTATCTTCAACGTTTGCCACCCAGTCGCGCAAAGCGTCATTCATTGCGTCTTTGAGTGTGCCGGTTCCACTGGTTACCGGAATCACCTCAGCGCCGAGAAGTTTCATCCGAAACACATTAGGGGCCTGACGTTCGATGTCAGTAGCGCCCATATAAACAACGCAGGGCAGGTCGAACAAGGCGCACACGGTCGCGGTCGCTACGCCATGTTGGCCCGCACCTGTCTCAGCAATGATTCGTGATTTACCCATTCGCCGGGCAAGCAGAATCTGGCCGAGCGTGTTATTGATCTTGTGTGCTCCGGTATGATTCAGTTCATCGCGTTTGAAATAGACTTTTGCGCCACCAAGTGTTTTCGTGAGGCTGCGGGCAAAATGCAGGGGGCTCGGCCTGCCGATGTAATGCTCAGCGTAGTAATCAAACGCTTCTTGAAATTCAGGCGACTCGCACGCGGCGGCGTAAGCCGCTTCGAGTTCCAAGACCAGCGGCATCAGCGTTTCAGCGACAAAACGTCCGCCAAAAATCCCAAAGTGGCCTCTCTCGTCGGGTCCGCTTCGATAGGATTCGAGCTTTTCGGTAACGTCGTTATCAGTTGCCATCAATATTGTTTCCTATCCAGTTCGGCTTTCAGCACCAATTGAATGACACAACCCTTGCGCTCGCCTTGCGCTCAAAATGTTCCAAGCGAGAGGTACAATGGTCGCTGATTCTGAGCGGTGAATTCTACATCACCTATTTTTTTTGGTGCCAAGTCAATGATTGATCACTCTGATTCCTTGTCGGCCGGCCAGCGGTTTGCGCTCGGTGTTGAGTACGATGGGAGCCGTTTTCATGGATGGCAAGTGCAGTCGGGGGTGAGCACGGTACAGGAGTCTCTCGAACGCGCTTTGAGCCGTGTTGCTTCACATCCAGTTCGAGTAATTACGGCCGGGCGGACCGACACCGGTGTCCACGCATCCGGGCAGGTCGTTCATTTCGATAGCCATTCAGACCGACCTCTTAAAGCTTGGTCGCGGGGCACCAACACGCTGACACCCCCCGGTCTGGTAGTGACCTGGGCAATTCCGGTGAATGCCGGTTTTCATGCACGCTTCAGTGTGATCGGTCGGTCGTACCGCTACATTATTTTCACCAGGCCGATGCGCCCTACCTTTTTGTCTGGAAAGGTCACCTGGGATCACCGAAGTCTCAACATTGGCCAAATGGCTAAAGCGGCTGCCGCTCTGGTGGGTCGTCATGATTTCTCGGCGTACCGCGCCAATGCTTGCCAGTCCCGACAACCGATTCGGGAAATAAGGTCACTTGAGGTTCGCGGTTCTGGCCCATGGGTTTGGATCGACATTGAAGCTGATGGGTTTTTGTATCACATGGTTCGAAATATCGCCGGAGTATTGATGGCGATCGGGTCGGAAGAGCGGCCAGTCGGATGGGCTCGGGAGGTTCTGGAAAGCCGTGATCGGCGAGCCGGCGGGGTTACAGCGCCACCGCATGGCCTTTATCTCACCGAGATTCGGTATCCGGAGGAATTTAGATTGCCGCCAGCAACACCGGCTTGCCGCTTCTGGTAGCGGGATTCCCGCGATTCCGGCGCTAGCCGTTAGAATACACTGGTGCGGACCCGGATCAAGATATGTGGAATCACCCGTGCGAGCGACGCGGCTGTCGCGGTCGCGGCCGGGGTCGATGCGGTAGGCTTAATCTTTTTTCCGCCGAGTCGACGCGCCGTGAGCATGAATGATGCGGCAGCAGTTGGCCGCGAGATTCCCGCGCTGGTCGACCTGGTCGGGGTGTTTGTCGATCCTGCGCCGGGGCAGGTGGAGGCGGTGCTGGATCAAGTGCCAGTGACCGTGCTTCAGTTTCATGGTAATGAAACAGCATTGGTCTGCGAGCAATTCAAGTTGCCCTATATAAAGGCGGTGCGGATGAAACCGGAAATCGACCCTCTCCAAGCGGATCAGCTGCATCCGAATGCAGGTGCCTTGTTGCTCGACACCTACCGTCAACAAGAAGTCGGAGGAACCGGTGCTTCCTTCGACTGGACGCAGGCTCGAGTCAAAACCCGGGCGCCCATTATCCTGGCTGGCGGCCTTTGCACCGATAATGTCCCCGAGGCCCTGGCCCAATCAGACGCCTGGGGGGTAGATGTCAGCACTGGTGTGGAGGTTATGCCGGGCCTTAAAGATGCTGAAAAAATAAGGATGTTTTGCCGAACCGTCAGGGAATTTGACGGGCAAAGGCGGACCTCCTAAACCGATGAGCTGGTTTGATCGACTGATTCCGCCGAAGATCAAAGGTGTTGGGGCGGCCGCACGCCGAGGGGTGCCGCAAGGCCTGTGGCGAAAATGCGACCAATGCAATGCAGTCCTATATGGTGCTGATCTGGATCGGAGTCTTCAAGTTTGCCCAAAATGCGGGCACCATATGCGCTTGTCCGCAAGGGCTAGGCTACAGGGGTTTTTTGATGATTCCAGTTTTCGAGAGATTGGATCCAAAGTTCGCTCGGTAGATGTTTTACGTTTCCGGGATAGCAAGCGCTATCGGGATCGTCTGGCTGAAGCACAAAAGCGCAGCGAGGAAACTGAAGCGCTTGTGGCGGGTAGCGGCCTAATGAGCGGGATACCGGTAACGGCGGTGGCCTTTGAGTTTAGCTTTCTTGGGGGGTCGATGGGGTCGGCAGTGGGCGAGAAGTTCGTTCGTGCAGTAGATGAAGCGTTGGATAAGCAATCACCGTTTGTCTGTTTTAGCGCGAGTGGCGGCGCGCGGATGCAAGAAGGATTGTTTTCCTTAATGCAAATGGCGAAAACGGCTGCATCGCTCAATCGATTGCGAAAGGCGTCCATTCCTTATATCTCGGTACTTACTGATCCGACAATGGGCGGGGTCTCCGCCAGTCTGGCAATGCTTGGCGACCTGATACTGGCAGAACCTCATGCACTTATTGGTTTTGCCGGTCCCCGGGTAATCGAGCAGACTGTTCGCGAGACTTTACCGGAAGGTTTCCAGCAATCCGAGTTTTTGCTCGAGCATGGAGCGCTTGACATGGTTGTGGAGCGCCCGGAGCTACGAGCGGTTATCAGCCAGGCACTGGAGACGATGGGTTTTGGCCCAGTCGTAGTTCCCCAGGCAGAACTCGTTTTTCCGAACGATCATTCCCCTGCCTAAACGCTCCAGGAGCCGGTCGACTTCGGTGGCTAGTCATGGGTCTGGGGCTGGACGCCCTTTAGCTCAGTGGCTGGACTATATCGAGTCGATTCATCGGCGCAGTATTGACCTTACACTTGATCGGACTCGGCGCGTGTTGCATCGACTGCAGCCACGTCTACCCCCAATAGTAGTCACGATCGCCGGCACGAACGGTAAGGGCACAACCGCAGAAATGCTTAACGCGGTCTACTGTGAGGCCGGGTATCGGGTTGGGTGCTACACCTCACCTCACCTGGTCAATTACTGTGAACGGGTCAAAATTGATGGCAAGCCGGTGCTGGAAGAAGTCTTGTGCGCCGCATTTGAGCGTGTCGAGCAGGCCAGATCTGGAGTTCCACTGACTTACTTTGAATTTGGCACGATCGCAGCACTGGATCTTTTAGGTCATGCGGACGTTGAAGTTGGCATTCTTGAGGTGGGATTGGGAGGGCGACTCGACGCCGTTAATGCGATTAACCCGGATCTTTGTGTAGTGACCTCGATAGACCTCGACCACAAGGACTGGCTGGGATCGACCCGGGATGCGATTGGTCGTGAAAAAGCAGGAATCTTGCGCTATGGCGGTAAAGTGGTGGTGTCAGATCCTAAGCCCCCTCAGTCTGTCCGAAGCGCATTGGAAGCCTTGCGTTGTGACGCGAGGATACTAAATGAGGATTTTTGGATTGAATGGGAAGACGAGAACGTATGGCATTGGCGTCCTGATTCCGAAAAATGGCCTGGCGTGGAATCACAATGGAGTGGGAAGGGTTCACAGGCAACTGGTGGCAGGATGAATAATCTCGCCGGTACCCTGGCGGCTGTCCAGCAATTACAAAGTCGGTTACCGGTTCAGTCACACCACGTCGGTGTGCTTAGCGGCTTGCAAGTACCCGGTCGCCAGGAATTAATCGAAGGTGATGTAACCCGACTGTTTGATGTTGCGCATAACCATCGAGCGGTCGCTGACCTTGCCGGGATGCTCCGTCGGGCTCGGCCACGCGGCAAGACGCGCGCTGTTTTTTCCCTGCTCAAAGATAAGGATCTCTTTAGTATTGTTGAAGAAATAAAGGGTCAGGTGGATTGTTGGTATTTGGCCGAGGTGGAGAGCGAGCGAGGGATGAGCCTAGCGGAACTCCGAACTGGCTTGCAAGGCATGAATATTGCAGACCTGGATAAGTGTCACGGCCCTACGGACGCATACACCCAGGCACTCCTCGATTCAGCCCCAGGTGACTGGGTAGTGGTGTTTGGTTCGTTTTACCTAGTGGGTGCTATACTGGGATCGATTTCTGAAAGGACCGTTGCGTAAATGACTGCGTCACCGGATCTTCCGTTCAACTTGAAGCACCGTCTGATTGGCGCACTGATTCTGGTGGGCGGACCGGTCATCATACTTCCTCTGCTGTTAACCGGGTCCGGGTATTTTCCTGAAAATGTCGCGCCTAGCAGTGACACGTTGTTGCAACCCAGCAGTGAATTTATCTCCAAGATTGATCCGGTAACCGAGTCAACCAGCCTCTTAAAAACAGGCGAGCCGTCAAACGACAGCCTCGCAACCGGTAGCCAGAAAGAACATCAACCCGAGCGCGAGGTTGATTTACCTGAACCACTGGCCAAATTGACCAGCGGATGGGTTGTACGGGTTGGTGTGTTTGGGGAGCTGGCCAATGCAAACAAGCGCCGGTCCGCCTTAGAGGCAAACGATATGATCCCTCAAAGCGAGGAGATTGAATTAAATGGGAGACGGGCAGTCCGGCTGTATCTTGGGCCTTTTTCTACCGAAAGTGAGGCTGAACGCGAAAGTGCTAAAGCGGTGCTCGTTACCGGGGAGCAGGCTTTTGTTGTGAGAACTCCATGAGCCATGCGTTAGCGCTTGAAATCCTCCTAACCACTGACGTTAATGTCTGAGTTAAACGGGTTTTCGCCCCCGGGGCTATTGGACCTCGTGTTGGTAGGCGCAACCTGCCTGTCCCTTGGAATTGGCCTATTCCGGGGGTTAATTCGCGAAATTCTATCCCTGGTGTCGTGGGTTTTGGCACTGTGGCTCGCCTATTTATATAGCGATCTTGTGGCGGCTTGGCTCGAGACCTGGCTAAAAAACTCCCAGTTGGCAAATATCATCGGGGCGGTCACCGTTTTTATCGGGGTCTTGCTGACGTTGTCAGTCGCCGGAAGTCTGATCAGTCGTGCGTTCCGGGCCACAGGACTAACTGGTATGGATAGGCTGTTGGGAGCAGTATTTGGAACGCTGCGCGCCTTATTATTGATCATCGCTCTTCTCCTATTGGCCCGATTTACCCCTGCTTCGACCCAGGCTTGGTACAATGAGTCGGTGCTGGTACCGTATCTCGAGCCGGCCGTTGACTGGCTTTCAACCAAAGTGGGTCACTCGCTTGATGGCTCAGAAGTTACACCCGGGTAGATGACCCTTTCGATCCTCGGTAATTCCACTAAATAACTTTTAGCCAAAGGAAGAAACGAACAAACTATGTGCGGCATTGTCGGGATTGTCTCTCACCAGCGGGTCAACCAGCTCATTTACGATGCGCTGACCGTCGTGCAGCACCGGGGCCAAGACGCCGCCGGCATAATGACTTGTGACGGCCGTCGAGTGTTCCTGAGAAAAGACAGCGGTTTGGTGCGCGACGTGTTCCAGGAACGGCATATGGTACAGCTTGAAGGTAATATCGGTTTAGGGCATGTTCGTTACCCCACCGCTGGAAGCGACAATCGTTCCGAAGCCCAGCCTTTCTACGTTAACTCCCCGTTTGGTATCGCGCTGGGACATAACGGGAACCTGGTAAATGCTCGCGAACTCAGCCATGAATTATTTCGCGACGACCTACGCCAATTGAACACGGGCTCAGACTCTGAGGTTTTGCTTAATGTTTTTGCTCACGAGCTAAAAGAGTCTGTTGGCCCAAGTCGTGCGAGGCTTGAAAGCGATGATATTTTCCGTGCGGTCACGCGACTGTATGAGCGTTGCCGTGGCGCGTATGCGGTGGTAGCGATGATTGTCGGATACGGCTTGGTCGCCTTCCGTGATCCTTATGGCATTCGTCCGCTGATTATCGGCAGTCGTGAGCAGAGCTCAGGCCCATCTGTCATGATCGCGTCCGAAAGTGTTGCTTTGGATGTCTTGGGATACGATCACGTGGGCGATGTTGCGCCCGGTGAGGCGGTGTTCATTCGCACCGACGGTACGGTTGAGCGAAAAATATGCGCGCCTCGTCCACAACTTGCACCGTGCCTTTTTGAATACGTGTATCTTGCGCGCCCCGACTCAATTATCGACAAGGTAGCGGTGTACAAGAGCCGACTTCGCATGGGTGAGAAGCTCGCGGAGCAACTCCGGCGCTCGTGGCCAGATCACGATATCGATGTTGTGATCCCCATCCCGGATACCAGTCGTACTTCTGCGCTTCAGCTCGCCAACTCGTTGAGTCTTAAATATCGCGAAGGGTTCATTAAGAATCGTTACATAGGTCGAACCTTTATTATGCCGGGCCAGGCAGAAAGGCAAAAATCAGTACGCCAGAAACTAAACGCTATTGATCTTGAATTCCGGGGGAAAAACGTGCTACTGGTCGATGATTCTATCGTTCGTGGCACAACCTCCCAGCAGATCATTCAGATGGCCCGTGATGCAGGGGCTGCGAAGGTCTACTTTGCTTCAGCAGCTCCACCGGTACGTTATGCCAATGTTTATGGCATTGACATGCCGGCGCCAGACGAACTGGTGGCCAGTGGACGTTCAGAGGAAGAAATCAGGGTTTTCATTGGGGCGGATAGATTGATTTACCAAAAACTGGATGACTTGGTTGCAACGATTAAAGAGGGTAATCCCGACATTCAGCAGGTTGATGCTTCTTGTTTCGACGGTAAATACGTCACCGGAGATGTGACTCACGAATTTCTTCGCGGTGTGGCCGATGAACGGAGCGATGCTTCTCGTGCGCCGGACTCTGGGGCGCTTGATGTTGCCGAGATCAGCGTCTACCACTAAATCACGAGACGATCGCTTATGCCGGCATGCACAAGTTCAAGTGCGTGTTGATCAAGTTGAATAAAACTTGGAGCCTGACCCCAATCCCCTAAGACGACGCGGTGGGCGCTCACAGACCCGGGTAACGAAAACTGGTGAACTGCAGGTCGATGAGTATGGCCGTGAATAAGTAATTCAACGCCATGCAAACGCATAACTTCATCAACAGCCGTTTGGGTGACATCCATAATGGCCGAAGCCTTCAAGGTTTTTCCTGATTCACTGCGGTAACGTACAGCCTTGGCCATCTCATCGCGGATGCTTAGCG
>Ga0310120_10001901_pt1 | contig 15528 bp, 15 predicted proteins | sample CB27_AW_983_MG_FD_203506 | JGI IMG/M metagenome (GOLD analysis project Ga0310120, IMG submission 203506) | Marine microbial communities from Western Arctic Ocean, Canada - CB27_AW_983 | ecosystem: Environmental > Aquatic > Marine > Oceanic | place: Canada: Western Arctic Ocean | collected...
TTTCGTGGATCAATGGAAGCAACTTTTCCCGAGGCTGCAATGGCAAAAAAGTGACATTATTCAGTCCATGTTCGTTGGCATAGGCCAACAGTTCGTCCCGCTTGACCCCTTCGCCGACCATCACGAAGTGCACGTCGCGATCTTCAAGTAGTCGCCGTGCGGCCCCCAATACCACATCGAGCCCTTGAAAAACACCAAACAGTCCCGCGTAACTGACCAGTAACTTTCCTTGCAAACCGTATTGGGAACGAAACCGTGGCTCCGCTTCACCGCCATCGGACTGACATCGCAGAATGTCTAGATCGACCCCATTCTCCACCACGCTTATTTTCTGCTCGGATACGGATTTCTTCCTGAGATTGTCACGTTTCGCGTTGGTGACGACCGTGATGTGCGTCGCCCGACGGTACAGGAACCGTTCCAAACGGCCACCCCATCGAACCATGAACGAACCCGGCTTGAACTCGCCCGCCTCGACGGCGACGTCCGGCCAAATATCTCGGATGTCGAGTACCCACGGCCTTCCTCTTAGCCGTGAAATCATCCAACCCGAGAGTCCCAAAAACAACGGGGGCGACGTCGCGACGACCACGTCAAACGACCGTCGCAAGAAAACACCAGTCACCATCGAGCTGAAGACGAACGAAAAGTAGTTCAGCAAACGAGGTAGCTTACCGCGTTTAGGCGAGGCGTAGATCCAGCTGTAGATAACGTGGACCCCGTCCAACTCCACGGTGTCGGAGAACTTTCCGCGATACTGTTTATCGACCGTGCCCGCGGGGTAGTTGGGAAACCCCGTGACGACGGTCACCTCGTGACCGAAACGAACCAACCATTTAGCCAACCCGTGCATGCGGGATCCGCACCCTCCCATTTCTGGGGGATAGTAGTGTGACAGCAGCAGCAACCTCATGTCGCGATGGCCGTCCGATCGAAAAACCGGTGCCTTATGGCGGTGAAATCTCGCGATCCGTCAAAGGACATCCTACAAATCATTGGAATTGCACCTGTCGTACACACTTCCCGGGTACGCCAAACACAAACGACCGAGGTGCGACGTCATTCATCACGGCACTATTTGCACTCACCTTGGTGCCGCACCCCACGATGACCACCGGGGCAACCGTCGAGTGAGTGCTCATGTAGACTTCATCTTCCAAGGCGCTGAAGCCGTTGACGGTTGCGTAAGGTGCCAAAAGGCAGTATTTTCCCACGGAGGAATTGTGACCGACCGATGCGTAATAATTCAATTTGGCATAGTCGCCCAACGTCGCCTCATTGGAAACCACGGCAAAAGGATAGATCACGACCCCATTGCCGAGCGTCGCGGTGGATGCGACAAGCGCCCGAGGGTGGATCAGCGAAACAAAACGACCACCACGATCGACCATGGATTCGACGATTCGTCGACGATGATCCATGCCGCCGATTGCCAGCACAAATCGATCGTTCGGCAGCGGGTGGTAAGACTCGGGGTCCGCCAAAGTTAATCGCCTTGCCTCTTCGTCCGGACCGGCGCCCTGGTCCTTGCCCAGGTATCCCTTGAATCGATATTTGGATTCGTCCAGGCAATCCGGGAGCAACAGCCTCAATTCACGAGCGAAACCACCAGCGCCTATAATGACAACGTCGTACATCCATTGGCCGCGATCGTTAGACCGTGGCGCCTCCGTCAACGGTTATGGTTTGGCCCGTAATAAAGCGGCTGGCCGGCGACAACAGAAAGTCGACGACCGACTCCACATCTTCGACGGTCCCCAGTCGTCCCAAGGGTGTGCGTCGTATAATCTGCGATTTCTGGCCGTCGTCGAGACCGCTGGACATCTCCGTCTCCAAATACCCCGGAGCGACCGCGTTGACGCGAATGTTCTTGGGACCAAGTTCCCTGGCCAATGCGCGCGTCATCCCCAGCATCCCTGCTTTGGTGGCAGCGTAACTGGCCAAACCAGAAAATCCCCGTTCAGCGATAATCGATGAAATGTTGATGATGCTTCCGGACTGCTGGGCCAACATCACGCGGCTAACCTGCTTGGCCAAAACAATCGCCGCACGAAGATTGATGTCCAACATCTGATCGATGTCGTCCATCGCCGCCAGCGCGAGGACACCGTCGCGGGCTATCCCGGCGTTATTGACAAGGCCATCGATCCGCGAGAATTGACGCTTGACCGAACGCACCAAGGACTCCATGGCACCATCGTCACGAATATCTACCGCGTCGAAGCGAAAACGGTCGGAACAAACTGAATCCGACTCCCATCGCTCGATCAACGGTGTTTTCGAGCGACTAAAGGTGACAACGTAATCGCCCCGGCGCAGCAGCCCATCCACGATGCCAGCCCCAAGTCCACGACTTCCACCGGAGACCATCACCACGCGACCATTCAAAGACTGCCCTCCCGCGACCGACTCGCCTGTTGACGACGACTAATCTTCATCGGATTGAACTCGCGCTTTCTCGTACAGATCGACCAGCTGTCCAAAGGTTTGAACACGAGGCGCGGCGGTACGGAATGGATCGACACCCAAGGCAGTCTCAAGATTCACGACGACAACGGCGAAGTCCAAGGAGCTAAGTTTCAGCGTATCACCTAGATGATCACTATCGTGAACTTCCGCAACCTCTCGCCCAGCCTGGCTCATGGCACCGCTGACGGCGGCAAGTACGGCGTCTCGCGTCGATTCGACTGGGGGCATGGCGTATGGCGGAATTCGTGTTGGGGAAACCGGCTTTCGCCCCTAGCCAGTGCCGGGGCAAGTGCCGGGACAAGTACCTGGGCGGGAGCGGCGTGGGCCTAACGGGCTCCCTTCATAACCGCGCCGATGGTACGGAGAATGATTTGAATATCCAGAGTGATGGAAGACCGTTTCACATAGAATAGATCGAATTTCAACTTGTTTCGAGAGTCTTCAATACTGGAACCGTAGGGATAATTGATCTGGGCCCAACCGCTCAAACCTGGTTTGACAAGATGCCGTTGAACGTAAAACGGTACCTTTTCCTGCAGCATCTGGACAAATTCCGGTCGCTCTGGACGAGGGCCCACCAGGGACATATCTCCATTCAAAATATTCCAAAATTGAGGCGATTCATCCAACCGCGTGCGCCGTAACAGGTTGCCGATGCGGGTGATTCGATTGTCCTTGTGCTGAGCCCATTGGGCGCCGTTCTTTTCCGCGTCCTGAACCATCGTGCGAAGTTTGTAAATCCGGAAATGGCGATTAAACCGCCCCACGCGCATCTGGCTGTAGAAAATCGGCCCACGGCTTTCAAGTTTGATGGCGATCATCACCACTAACATGACAGGCGCGATAAGAATCGTACCCAATAGCGAGGCCAGCACGTCGAAAATTCGCTTGATTCCGTTGTAGTAGGGATGGGCCAGCTCCAACTGTGCCGAAAACAGCCAGTGGGCGTCGATGTCTTCCACTGGCACCATGTAATAATTTGATTCCACAAAGTCAGGATATGACGAAATCTTGATGGCTTGCTCAAGGCACCCCAGCAGCGACTCCTCATCCACCGATTCCGAGAATGGATCGTAAACGATCTCGTCGATCTGCTCATCGACTGCCCATTCGTTTAGCTCTTGCTCGCTCTCGGGAGTGGCGGCAGTTATGTTAAATGGCAACGGGTGTTCGTCTAAAAACTGCGCGGCCTCGAAACAAAATCGATCGTCTCCAAGGAAGCAAACCCTTTGAGCAAAGTTGTCTGAAAAATACCAAACAACCAGCCTGGCGGTGACCATACCGACGATTGAAAAAGCAGCCGTAAACAACAGCACAAAGCGCCCAATCTTCAGATAGTGGACCAAGAGCAGCTCAAGCGTCAACAGAATCAACGACGAAGAGACCACCAGCGCAATTCGACCAATCAGGTCCAACGCCCGGCGCGGATATCGTGGATCGTGTAGTCCCGAGATGTGCGCCAGCGTCGCCAACAGAACGCTATAACCAATGCATAGCGGAACAATGGGGACGGTTCCAATTCCGCCCATGGCGGAAATCCGGTAAGGCGTCAACATATTCGCCGTAAGCACGCTGAGTAAGGCCACCGACCAATCCATCGTGAACCAACCCACGGCGCCAAACCTCCACAGCAGACGCTGCCCGCGTTTGTTCACGCGCTCGCCCGTCGTGTGACGCCGTATCGCCGACAGCGGCTTCGATGCTGTCGTTGTCACGGTGCCTGGGCTTACGGATTGATCCGTTTCTGAACTATTAGCGGTATTCATGGACCTTTGACGTCAGGCGGTGCTGCTGAATGCGCGAGCTGATCTCGGTTGGGCGTATGCAAGCCACATCGATTGATGAGTAAGACGCTTTGGCGTGGGAAGCGAGACGACGGGTTGTAGTTGTAGTATTATCATTCTAACTTGGAAGCGAGGAAAATGGCAATTGTATCGTGGTTCCTCACCCGAGGACTCTCTATCTTACCCAAACGAACGAGCGATCCTCAGGGATGGCCGAGGGACGAATCCTCGGTTCCCATGAATTCGGGCATCGTGGCATGCCCAGCGGCGCTCACACCTCTGGCGCCGAACAGACGCGCCACGGTCCACCAAAGAATTTTGATGTCCAAGACGAAACGCATCTGGTCCACGTAATCTACGTCCAATTTGAATTTTTGTTCCCAAGACAGCGAATTTCTCCCTTGAACCTGCGCGAGGCCCGTGATTCCAGGCAGCACCTCGTGGCGTCGGTGCTGGTCCGGTGTGTATCGATCCAAATAGCGGACCAGCAATGGTCGGGGGCCGACCAGGCTCATCTCGCCGCGAATCACGTTCCAAAGCTGGGGCAATTCGTCCAGACTGAGTCGGCGGACCCAGCGGCCGACGTACGTTAATCGCTGTTCATCCGGAAGCAACTCACCTTTCTCGTCGCGTTGGTCCGTCATCGAGCGAAACTTGACTAGCCGAAACACCTTTCCCTGCCTGCCGGCTCGCTCTTGCCGAAATAAAACAGGAATTCCCACACCCCATGCCACGACGAGGCAAACCGCTAACATCACGGGTAAAAGCAACGTGGCCATCGCGATTCCTACCACCAGGTCGAAAACCCGTTTGCCCCATCGACGATACCACACCATCCGCATTTCGTTTCAGGCCGCCTTCGGCGCGACCAGCTTGAGCACCTTTTCTAGTTCCGTTGACTGGAGCCGTCGGTCGAAGTGCTCCTCGACATACCGTCTCGCCGACCGACCCATGCGCTGGGCAAGATCCGGATCAGACCGCATTGTCTCTATGGCTTGCGCCAACGCTTCACTATCACCTGGGGTGACAAACAATCCACCCTCGGATTGCTCGATAACGTCCCGAATGACCCCGTCAATGCCGAGTATCGTAGGCCGACCAGCGGCCATGTAGTCAAACACTTTGTTGGGATACGTCGTCTTGAACATCGGAATATTCATCAAAGTGGCCACGCAGGCGTTGGAAGCAGCCAATACGCATCGCATTCGGTCCTTAGGGTAAGTCCCAGCAAACACGACATGGTCCAGTCCACGAGCACGTGCTTTTCGCTCCAGCGATATCGCGTCTCTGCCGCCGCCTACCAGCACAAAACGAACATGGGCTGCCCGGTCAAACCGCATGGCGGCGTCCAGAATCGTCTCGATGTCGTTAGCTGGGCCCATCGCCCCCGCATAGGTGACTACAAAGTCGTCGCCGAGCCCCAATTCATCGCGGATCTGTTGGCCACGTGAATCTGGATCAAACATGCGAATGTCGACACCGTTTGGAATAACGGAAATGGTCTTCAGCGGCACGCCCTTGCCAACCAAGTACTCTCGGTACGCTGGAGAATTCACCACGAAATGGTCCGCGCGACGGTAGAAGAATTGCTCCGCGCGTCGCGCTGAAAAGATGATGATCGGATTGGTCAGAACTCCCATATCAATGGCAAACTCAGGCCAAAGATCACGGACTTCCAAGACAAACGGCCTTCGTTTTAGTCGCGCCACCAACCAGGCGGATGGCAATTGAAAAAGGGGCGGTGTTGTACCCAACACCACGTCGACCTCCCGTATGCGGATCGCCGACCAAATCGACGTCAGCATGAACGATACGTACGAAACGACTCGCCAAATCAGGCTGTAGTGCAGCGAAGGAAACGCATAGGATCGCACCACCTCGACGCCAGAGATCCGTTCCCTACGGGGCCCCTCAATCGGCTTACCGGTCAAATAGTCGAGCGTTCCTGTAACCACCGTCACGCGATGTCCCATTTCCACTAGGTTTTTCGCCAATTCGAGGTGCCTGGTTCCGCCCGGGTGGCGGTGGTCCACGAAGTTTTGATGCAGAATCAACAGGTGCACTGGTTCCACCACTCGCCCTACTGCCGTGCCATCTGTTCAATCATCTGCTTGGCCCATTCATTGCGACCCAATTGAGAGGTGCCTTCGGCCGACAGATATTTGACGTTGCTGTAGCGAGGATGCTTGTAGTCCTCCACGTCGCCGCTGGCGATGGCCTCCAGCACCTGCTGGATTCCTTGTTCCAGTGACCAATGGGGGACATAGCGGAGATAATTGTAAATCTTGTCGAACTTAACCTGGTAGTTCCGCAAATCGGTATCAGACGTAATCGTCTTGACTTCCGAACCGACCACCTGTTCGTGGACAACCTGGGCGATTTCACTAATGGTGTAGTTCTGATCGTTCGATCCGACATTGAAGACTTGATTTCCAACGAGCTCGATTCGCGAGTCCAGGCACAGGGCTATGGAACGGGCCGCATCTTCGACATGAACGAAGGGCCGCCACTGTTCCCCGCCGTACACCGTGATTTCTCCGTCCATTTTCGCGCTGGCCGCCATCACGTTGACTACCAGATCAAATCGGGTCCGGCCGGACAGACCGTAAATCGTGGCAAATCGTAGAACCGTCGGCTGAAAAGTATCGTCACCCAGTTCAAAGAGCAGTTCTTCAGAGGCGAGCTTGGTATTCCCATAGAGCGAGATCGGCTTGACTCTCGATCGTTCGTCGATCCGCTCGTCGCATGCCCCATAAACGGAGCAGGTACTGGCGAAAATGAAACGTTCCACGCCGGCTGACTTGGCCAGCTGCGCGATCATGCGGGTCGCCGTCAAATTGACGTCAATCGTCAGGTCTTCATCCAAGGAACAAGCCGGATCGCCGACAATTGCGCCCAGGTGAACGACCCCGCTAATGTCACGCATGGCGGGCACGAGATTCTCTGAATGGCGAAAATCGCCCCGAATAATCTCCAGGTTCGGATGGTCCAACCATTTGGCGATGGGTTCCTCACCAAAAAACAGCCGGTCTAGGATGCGAACTTTTTTCCCGGAATCCAACAGGAGCGGAAGCAGAGCCGAACCAATGTAACCGGCGCCGCCGACCACCAGAATTGGTTTGTCCGCGTCGCTCGCTTCGAGCGAACGCGATTCCGGAGCCACCACCCGTCTCCACAACTCATTCCAGACGCGCGCACTGACCAAGACCACGCCCGTCGCCGCCCAACCCAGTAACAACGCGCCACGAGCGATGGGAAGTTCTTTCCGTGGACTCAAAAACAGCCAAAGAAAACCGAATAACAGGAAAGCGATGGACACCGCTTGGGCTACGATCAGCGCTTTGTATTTGCCTTGGTAATACTTGCCATAGGTATAAAAGCCATTGAGGAAGAACGTAACCAGACAGATCGCTGTCAGCGGCAAAGCCGCCCCGAGATACCCATAGAGATCCCGATAAAAAATCTCGTTGATGTCCTTCGGATTCTCGAAGACTAGCACGCCGAAGAAGCGAATGGAAATCCCCGTGATCAGGCCCATTTGCACCAGCGCGACGTCCGTTAACAGGCGGACGATCATACCCGGTGTGATGATTTTCTTGCTAATTTTTACCAAAGTCTCGGTCATACCAAGTTGCTTGCCAGTACTTGTTGTGGTTAGGAAAGGGATTCGACTTGAAAGTCGTCCAGTGCCACCGAGGCACCTTGCTGGAGAAACTCCACCGCCACCAACAGGCGGTCTCCACTGTGTCGTTTAAGAACGGTTCCCTCCAATCCAATGAACGGGCCGTTTTTCACGCGGACACGAGCTCCCGGCTGGATACGTGACTCCGGAGAAAGTGGCGTGTCGGATTGGATCAGCCGGTGAATCTGCCGCAGGTCCGCCACGAACTCGTCCATGTCGATCACCTTGATCGTCTGCGAAATGCAATTCGTCGTCAACGCACGCTGCCGCTGTTCGTCGCCTCCTCGAAGGAACACGTACCCGGGAAAGAGTGGTAAGAAAGAAGACCGTACCCGACCGCTGGGAGACCGTTTCTTGCGTTCAATCAGTGGACAATAAAAGGGCACCTCCAGCCCAACCAATCGGCGCATGAGGTCCTTTTCGCGTCGTGACAGCGTGTACAGCACCCACCACTGGTGTGCCTCCCCGCCATCGTCATGGGCCTCCATGCTTATCGGTATGGCCGCGGACGCAACGTCCTCGTCAAGTAAGTGCGGGGGAAATATCTCAGTTTCGCGAGGTAGTATGGGCATGGGTTCGTCGGTAGCAGCGCAGATCAGCACGCGTCGGTTGGACGTGTAGTCGATATACCTAATTGCCGAACGGCAAACGACGGGAAACGTGAGCTTGAGTTCATCGTAGCACGAGTCATCGTGAAATCCAGTGACCAAGGGTGGATCGACGGCGCACACTCCGTGCTCGTGGGTGACACCGCTTGCGGAAATCATCCAGATCACGATTTGCGATTACCTCGGCAAACACCCAGAACCTAATCCACGGATTTTCGGGAGCCGAACCCGGTATTATATCCTCGGACGCTCCACTCGTGTGGGACCGGCGGGCCATCAAACTAGCTCTCAGGATAACAAAGACGGGATTGTCGAGGAGTGCATAAAGGGCAGCAATTCCCGGCGACGCAAAAAACTATCAAAACTCCAAGGAAAACATAAGCTTGAATTGCTGGCAGTTCGTGGATTTTTGGGGCATTTGTTAGTGGAAAGATGAGTTGCATGAACTTCATTTGACGCCTTGGTTCGCGTAATAAACTCGTGCTAGCAAACCTTTTGTATTCGACATCGCTTCACCGAGAATTGCTGGTACGATTCAACGTCGTCCGCAGGGACGGTTTCTTCCGATCAATCTTCCAATTCTGCAATCGTTACCAGGCTCTGCAGAAGACCAACTGGCGCAGCCGATAAACAGTCCCAAGGCGAACCGGTTCTTGGATCTGTTGTAAGGGCGATAGCTGTGTCGAAAACATCCGTGAGTGTGATCCTGCCTGTCTACAACGCCGAAGGACGACTACGTAGTCGCATCAATCAGTGGCTGGAGATTCTTGGCGAGCTGGCCACGAACTTCGAAATCCTAATTGTGGACGATGGATCGATTGACGATACGCTGTCCACAGCCCGTGAATTGGCCAGATATTATCCGCAGGTTCGGTTTGCTCATCACGCGATGCGTCACGGTCAGATGGTGGCGGTACAGACGGGGCTGAATCGCACCGACGGTGAAATCGTGATGGTTCACGAGGACCTGGACCGACTTAGCTCCTTGCAGGTGCAGCAGCTGTGGCAGTTACGCAACGATCCGCGATTGGTGATGGTGCACCCGGCAACCACTTGGGAACGCCAGATGCTACGCTTCGACCCCTCCGCTGGACCGTTGGGAACCAGCTCGCAACCGGACGATCTTTCGCGAATGGGGGGCATTCGCATGCTGCGCCGCGCGGCCATCCAACGGCTCGAGAACAGCCACGATCGCTCGCTACCGATGAAGGTTGAGCAGCTGATGCGGGCGGATCCATCTTCATCCTCCAGGTCCACGGGAAACATTCCGCACCTGCTCGTCCGCTTTGAAGAGGATCGCTCGGACATATTGGCCAACTATTCTTGAATTCGCTCTATTCGTGCCAAGTGGCGAGCCAAGCGGTAGGGTGAAGGAAATTCTTTTGCCACTCGACCAGCCACCGGCGATTCCTCGAAGATAGACGGGAAACGCCTGTATTTTTGAAATCACACGTGAAAATAAGTGATCATTTTGCACCAATGCTCATGAAAAACGTGTATTCCGGCTGAACGGGTTCGTCCCCGTCTTGCATCGACGTAGCTGCGCTCTTAAGATGCGATCGGTCTAAAGATCGGGTTCCCGATCTACCCCAGGAAACGGCCAATCGTTGCCGGGCAAGACTGATTCGGGCGGGCCTTTATCGAGGCGATTTGACACCCGAGGCAAGACGAGTTCTCAACACAGTTGTGACTTGTTGGTGTCGGACAAGCAGGAACGGAGGAATCTTTTCACTGGCTATTTCGTAGCCATCGGCTTGGTGTCGCGTGCGCTGACATTGTGCTTTTCGGTGGCTGTACGAAATCGCGCAGACCGTGATGTCTTGTCGGTCAAAGTGGCCAATGATGTCGGTAATGGCTCGCGTCTCTTTTCTTTTTCTCAGCGCCATTACCACGGGAAAAGCTGTCAATTCGTTGACGATGGCATAAATTGTTCCACGCAGGATGTGGACAGGGAGTTGAGAAGATGGCAACTGTTGAAAGTAATAACCAATGGACAAATCGCATCCAGTCGTCCCAATCGCAAGAACCTCCGTCACCCCGGATCCCTTTGCATCGCCTTGAGGAGGTCCGCGCCCAGCAAGGAGTCTCTATTCGTAGCGCGGCCCGCCAATTGGGCGTCGAAGTGCGTCAAGCCAAGGAGCAGGAGGAAGAAACCACCGACTTGCGGTTGAGTGACCTCTACCGTTGGCAAAAGGTGCTTTCCGTACCGGTGACGGATCTGCTCATGGATCCCGAGTGTTCGCTCTCACGACCTGTTATGGAGCGAGCTCGGCTGGTGAAGATCATGAAAACCACCAAAGCCATCGCGGAAAATGCGAAAAACGTCGCGACGGAGCGTCTCGCGGCGACGCTCACCAATCAGTTGATCGAGATCATGCCCGAGTTAGCCGAGATCGGACCTTGGCACTCCGTCGGACAACGACGCAGCCTCGATGAACTCGGTCGCGCCGCCGAGCGCCTTGTCGCGGAAGAATCCTTGACTCGGTATGATTGGGATTGACTGGCTCCCCCAAGAACAAAAAAAACGGCCATTTGGCTGACAGGCTCCACCGGTGGTAACTAGGTGGAGCCTTTCTCATGCGCAGTGCCTCCGGTCCACTCCTAGATCAGCACCGCATCAAACTCATCGGCACACTTCGCCACGACGCGGTCCCGCACCTCGTCGGCCTGCTGTCCAGTCAATGTGCCGTCGGATGAGCGCAACACGAATGAGAACAGTAGCCGTTTCCGATCCGTACCATCACGTTCCGGATTTCGATAGGTCTCGCGATAGTCAAGACGTTCCAGCATCTCTCCGCAGGCATCCGATACCGCCGTGGCGATGGATGCCCACGGTATTTTCTCGGCCACAATCAGGTTTACATCGCGGCTGGTCGACGGGAACAGGCTCGCTGGCTCGTGCTGGGGCACCAATTCGCTGATGGATTCCAGCGCGGCGATCTTCAGTTCGGCCGCGATTGCCGGTCCGCGCAAGCCGAACTTCTTGGCCGTGGCGCTGGTGATTTGTCCAAGGCACCCGATCGTCTCGCCTTGAAGTACCAGCTCGCACGCTTGGCTCGGTTCAAAGAAATCTCCCGTCCAGTCGGCGGTTGCCAACGATTGACGCGGATTCAGATAAGACACCAATGCCTCCAACGCTCCCTTGACCTCGTCCCACGAACGGCCGCTGGTCAGGGCCAACATCCACGGCTCAGTGGGCAAATCTCCGCCCGTCGGCAGATAGATTTTGGCGGTCTCAAAGAGCTCAGTGTGTTGATTGGCCAGTGCCTCATTGGTTTGGCGAGCGGCCAACAAACTGGGGAGCAAACTTCGACGTAGCCGATCGGAACCTCGGAGCATGGCCGTACTGCAATGCAAAGGTTGCTCCTGGCTCCACGGGCTAAACACAGCGGAATTCTCTTCACTCACGACGCTGGGAGTGATCGCTTCGCTAAAGCCACAAGCCGTCAGCGCTTGGCGGATCTTAGCAAGCACCCGCTCCCGGTCCGTGCGATGCGATGCGGTCATCGCCACGCCCACGTCCTCCGGAATCTTGTCGTAGCCATGGATGCGCGCGACCTCCTCGATCAGGTCGATTTCTCTTGCCAAGTCACGTCGCCAGGAAGGTGGTACGACGACCACCTGTTGTTCATCCGCCGACGTTTCTTGGTGGCCCAACGCGGTCAATATCTGTCGCGTCGTGTCGCGAGGCACCTCAATTCCCAAGACCCGTTTGAGTTGGGAAAAACGAAGTGTGACGGGAGGCCTCGAAGCCGCTGGTTGGGCTCTTTCGTCGATCGCCCCGTTGGCTAATTCGCCGCCTGCCAGCTCCAGGATCATGTCACAGCATCGGCGACTGGCCCAGTCAACGCCCCCGGGATCAACTCCGCGTTCAAAACGATACGACGAGGGGCTGTGAAGATTCAATCGGCGGGCCGTGGTCCGAATCGTCAACGGATCAAATTCGGCGGACTCAATCAACACGTCCCTCGTCTGGTCCGAAACTTCAGTTTCGGCACCGCCCATCACACCGCCCAACGCGATCGCCCGCTCGGCGTCGGCAATCACACAGTCGGTGGCCAGTAGGGGATAGGTGCGGTGATCGATCGCCTGGAATAACTCGTCTTTCCACCCGGAACGGACGTAGATCCGTCCACCTCGCAGCTTGGCGAAATCAAACGCATGCAGCGGCTGGCCGCACTCCATGAGGACGAAGTTGGTGATGTCCACGATATTGTTGATGGAGCTCACTCCAATCGTCGCCAGCCGTTGCACCAGCCAATCTGGGCTGGGGCCTACGTTTACCCCCCGTACCACGCGAACTGTGTATCGAGGGCAGAGTTCGCTGACCTCAATTTCGACGCGGGTGATTTTCTCGATGGGATCACCGGTTTCGGGTGGGGTGGCGTCGGGGATGCTCAACGGAAGCTTCCGCAACACGGCGATTTCGCGAGCGACACCGATATGGCCCAGGCAATCCGGCCGGTTACTCGTGACCTCAAGATCGATGGCAAAATCGTCCGCCACCACCTCGGTTCCTTCGTGGTTCAGCCCCGCCATCGCCAATCGGTCCGTCAATTCCTCGTGACGAAGGTCCACCTTCACGTAATCTTGCAGCCAACGCCAGGAAACAAGCATGATCTAATCCCGTTTGAAAAAGAAGGCGTCAGGTCAGCCGAACCAACCTACGCGGATCCAACCTAGGCCACTGGAGCCCAACTGAATCGGGCGGTATTTTGAGTAAGGCGGTGTAAAGAAACAGCTTGTCCGTTTCAATGGGGCGAAATCTCGAATTCCGAAACAAATTCAATACTCGCATGTTCAAAACCCCCGTAATATCACAATGTCCTCAGCGCCCTCGACGTTCGGAACATTTGAATTTAAGTAATTCGTACTTGTTTTGGATTTCGATATTTGGGCTTCGGATTTCCAGAAAACGGACAAGTTATTTCTCACCAGTTCCCAATTACCCGCCCCTAAGTCGCGATCTAACACAGCCATGGCACGGCGGTCAAAACTGGGCCAAAAATCGCACGTCGTTTTTATGGAATTCGCGAATGTCCGTGATGTTGTGTCGACGCATGCAAAGCCGTTCCACACCCAACCCAAAGGCGAAACCAGTGACCTCTTCGGGATCGTATCCGACGGCGTGTAATACATTTGGATCGACCATCCCCGCACCTCCGAACTCGACCCAGTTGCCATTCCAGTGGTAGTCGGCCTCGACGCTGGGTTCCGTGAAAGGAAAGAACGACGGTCGAAATCTGACGCTGACCTCGTCACCAAGGTAACTGGTCGCAAACATTCGCAGCACGCTCTTCAGGTCCGCCATCGTTACATTTCGATCGACGTACAAACCTTCCATCTGATGGAACATGGGATAATGCGTGGCATCCGCTGTGTCTGGTCGATAGACTCGCCCCAGCGAAATAATGCGGATTGGAGGCGGCGTCTGCTCCATGACGCGAATCTGAACGGTGCTGGTCTGACTCCGTAACAACGTCGGACGTTCGTCGGCGCGATCGCCCCGCGAGATATAGAAATTATCCAACGGATCCCGGGCAGGATGTTCGCGGGAAATATTGAGCGCCTCAAAATTGTGCCACTCGTCCTCAACCTCCGGGCCGTCCGCCAGAGTAAAACCCAAGCGTCCCATGATGTCGGAGAGTTCATTGATGGTCTGGGTGATCGGGTGTAGGTGCCCCAGCGTCGGTTGATGCCCAGGCACGCTGTGATCGAACCCACGAAACGAACTGTCGGTGGATGAGTCTGAGACCAGTCGCCGCTGAGCGGCCTCGAATGCCGCTTGGATGAACTGTTTAACCTCGTTCAGTCTCTTTCCAGCCGCTGGTTTGTCGGGACCGTCGACCGATGACATACCCTTTTGGATCGCCTTGAGGCGTCCGCTCTTCGCCCCCAGGAAGGCCACTCTTGATCCTTCCAGGCCATCCACATCGACGGCCTGGTCGAACGAGGATTTCGCTTCCGCGACGAGCTGGTCGAGTTCTGCGAGGAAATCAGAGAGAGCCATTGGTTGGCAATGCCATCACTGGAATGGACCGCTGGACGCCAATTCAGGCTGCCAGCGTTTGCTTGACTTCCTCAACGACCTGGTCAAATGCCGGGGGATCGCGGATCGCCATCTCCGAGAGAGATTTGCGATCCAGCTCGATACCTGCCTTATTTAGGCCGTTGATGAACTGGCTGTAACGAAGACCCCGCTCACGGACAGCCGCATTAATGCGAATGATCCACAGCTTGCGAAATTCGCGACGACGAACCCGCCGATCTCGATACGCATAGGCCTCGGCTCGAATCAACGTTTCTTTGACTGTCCGCAACGCCTTGCCTCGAGCGCCACGGTAACCCTTCGCCTTCTTGAACAAGCGACGCTTGGCTTTGTTTCTGGCTGAACCTTTAGTCGTTCTCATTGTCTTTGCCCGCCCTCGGATTGAGTGCAATAATGGCTCGGGTGCCGTCGTGGTCCGTTGAGTTGGCTTGGCCCGAGTCCCAGGTCTAGTTGCTGTAGCCGTTGAGAGCCTTTTGGATGGACGCTTCCATGCAGGTATCGAGGGAGGTCGTGCCACGCAAGTTGCGTCGACGCTTCTTGCTCAATCCGTTTGCCAAATGGCTGGTCCCAGAGCTGCGATGCATCGCCTTGCCTTTGGCAGACAAGCGAAATCGCTTCTTGGTTCCTTTGTGTGTCTTTTGCTTTGGCATCGAGTTGCCTCGTCGGGTTGCTTGAAACGCGAGTTTGCTTGGGAAGGCGCTTTTGCTTAATACGATTTCGCTAAGATCAGTGAGTTTTTCCGAATCAGCCCGGCCGCCATGAGGCAGCCAAACTACCGTTCCAGGCAGATCATCCCTGTCAACTCAATGAGCCAAATCAGGGCTTGTTGACGGTTCATCCGGACTGAGGTTGCATCGGTCCGCGTCGGCGGCGTTCGCCCGAACCACGGAATCCCGTAGTCTAGGACTTTTCAGTCGACTCGGAAAGAGGTGTCTC
>Ga0310120_10001902_pt1 | contig 15522 bp, 10 predicted proteins | sample CB27_AW_983_MG_FD_203506 | JGI IMG/M metagenome (GOLD analysis project Ga0310120, IMG submission 203506) | Marine microbial communities from Western Arctic Ocean, Canada - CB27_AW_983 | ecosystem: Environmental > Aquatic > Marine > Oceanic | place: Canada: Western Arctic Ocean | collected...
AGTTCGTGCAGGATCTTGACCACCGCAATCGCAAGCATCAGCCAGCCTACATTGCGGAAGTCGGCAAGTTGGTCCAAGTCAGGCAGGCGGGTCCAAAACTCTTTGAAGTGCCCGACGACAAGTGTCGCCGCAAATAATACGAGCAGGCCTGCCAACGCGGTTGTTCGCCATGAGAAGAGCCACCGACACTTCGCATGGACTGCCGTGAGCCAACGATCTGGATCGATGCCCCGAAAACGGATTGCCAGAATCTTTGTCCAGGCGAAGGACCATCGACGTCGTTGCTCCTGATCTCGTTTTTCGAGCAATTCGCGTGCCTGACCAGGAGTCGTGCTGACCACGATACCGGCTTTGTGCAACCGGTGGAGGAATCCCCACATGGCTTCGTGCGAAAGTCGTTCCGGGGCAAATTTGGCTTCGTAGTCGCGGCACAGTTTGGCCAGGCTGGTTGGTGTTCGCAAACAATCGAGCAGAAAATACTCTTGCGGCGTGAATTGATGATGTTCAAGGGTGAGCGGATCTTTGACCATCCAGACCTGTCCAGTCGCCATTTCAACCGGTACGGCAACCAGGTCTGGTCGCAGTCGCAAATTCAGAAGCCGCTCAATCGAAGCGAGTTCATCCATAGCGTGTCTCGCTCTGCGAGGCTCTTGGGTTAAGGGAACAGCATCAGCCCAATTACGGTACGTCGGGAGCGGAGGTTTTCACCCACATCTGCACGCGCTGGCCGGGGCGAAGCCGTCGATCGGTGTTGTCGATTTCCGCCCAGATGCGAACTTGTTTAGTAATCGGGTCCATTTCCGGGCTGACAAATACGACCTTGCCCGAGATTTCATCGTCAGTCGTCGAGCTTTGAAACTGGTCGCCCGCGTAGGGGGCTAGTCGTACGGGCGATCCTGCCAACTGTGTGCCAACCTGTTCGGCTGGCACAAACCCTTCTGCCTTGAGCCGGTCGATGGCCACCATGCGGAGAACTTGTTCTCCGGGCTCGACCCATTCTGCTGCGCGAACATAAACCTCCACCACGGTACCTGCGAAAGGTGCTCTTAGTTGTCTCTGAGTGATTTGCAGCCGCGCTGCTTCCAGTTGTTGTTCGTGAAGCAGCACTTGGAATTGTTCAAGAGTTATGTCAAATTCTGCTTGCTCATATCCCAGGCCATTTTTATCGACGGTCAGTTGCTCAACGTCGATTTGCGATTGGGAAACACTTTTTGGAGATCGTTTATTCGATTCTTTTGACCTTTGTAACTCGGCCTTGGCCACCTCGTGTGCTTTGGAGGCGTAACGCAGGCTCACATCATTGTCAGCCTTATGGCGGGCTGCTTCCAGCTCGATCTCTGCGGTACGCTCAGCGGTGCGGGCCACCTGGTCATTGACCTGTGCCAGCAACGCTCCTTTGGCAACCTGTTGGCCTTCATGCACATCGACCGCTGTGAGCACACCTGCTTGCTGGGCAGGAACCTCTGCTTCGTTGATCAGGCGAAGGATGACCGATTGCACTTCAACTTCACGACCGAATGCCGTGTGAAAATCAATGGCGAACAGAAGTGCCACAACGCCGCAGTAAAAAGTCATACCATGCATTGTTTCAAACGGTTTCATCAAAAGGTGGCCAGGCGGCGCACTGCATCCCACAGGTCATGCAGCCAGACATAGCCCAGCGAGCGGCGGCCGCAGGCAATCCGTGCACGTACCGTCATCCCAGGACGAAGCTCCAAAACCGGTTCTCCATCAGGAGCAGCCTTATCCCAAGCAACGGTTACCCGCGCCGTTGGGGAATGCCCCGGTTCGTTGGCGGTTGGTTCAACAATTCGGGCAATTTCGGTCACATGTCCTTGGTACTGGTGACGTTCATCGGCGGTTAGCCGAAATTCAACAGGCAGTTCAGGGACGTCTGTCTGGCGGGCTGCGACCACATACCCAATCCGGTCGTCAGCAACGTTAAGTTCGAGCTGCCACGACGACTCCAGGTCGGCTATGGTCAACAAAGCCTGTCCACGCTCCACAGGACGAGCGGTGAGTAATCCCGTGACATCCCAGGTGATAATTTCGCCGGCAATGGGACTCCGGACAATCAGTGATTTGCGCTGCTGATCCAGAAGTTCGAGCTCCTGTCGCAGGTTGGTAAGCTGTTGTTCCAGTTTGCGTTGTTCAGCCGAAAGCCGGTAGCTTTCCAGCCTGGTGACCTTGCCAGCCGCACGCCCCGTTTTGGTAGCTTGGACCGCTTCGAGCTGCTCAATCGTTGTGCTGATTTGTCCTGTGACCCGTTTTGACTCCAGTTCGAGAATGGGATCATGCAGCCGGAGGAGTTCATCTCCAGCTTGGACACGTTGATCAGGTTGCACCAGCACTTCCTCGATCAGTCCACTCCGCGAGGCGAAGATATTTCGGCGAAGCTGGGGTTGGAGTATCCCACCCGTTTCGACGTAAAAGTCTGTTGGAATAAAGCACAGCGCTAAGATGACGACAACAAGAGCCACTGCAGCGGCAATGGTTTTGAAAAAATAATGCGGCAGGAACAGGTTGCCAACCCGTTCGAAAGACTCACTCAGCCACCGCAGGGGAAGTCGGTCCCAGCGGGCTGCCTGAGCGAAGGCTGTGGCGCATACCTCACCCACCTCGACGATCCGGTCATGGACCAAGGGGCTGGAGTTGGTGTCGAACTGTTCGGCAATCAAAACCGCCAGCACCTCAGACCGCTGTTGGGACGAATTGTCCCTGTTGGCATGCCTCAGGTTATCTTCTTCAGGTGGAAGAGTGATCGGGACGATCGCAACCTCTCGGGCATGGGATTGATCAACGTACTCCTCAAATTGTTCCGCCACCTGAGGCAAGTTTTCGGTTTTTCCTTCGGTGTAATAAATGGGTTCGTTAAAACCTCGTACAACGGCAGCTAATTGTTCGATTTGGTACACCGTCTGAGAACGCCGTTCCACTCGGTGAATGCCACTGGTCGCAATCAAGCGACATTTCCCTCGACCAGGGATAACAACACTCAGGCGATCGCAGCCAAGTAATTGGCAGCCCTCATTGGCAACCTCATAGGCGGTGTGACGTCTGCCCACCGCCTGGTGAACACGCTGGCTGAATGAGAATAACTGGCGGTGGTAGTTCCTCGTAGTGCGAAGTCCTGCCAGTTCAAGAAATGCATGGAATTCCGCGGCGATTTCACACACGGCTTGGAGAAATCGTTCTTGCCCCTTGTACGCGCGAAGGCTCTGGCCGGCGGGAGCAATGATTTCGATGATGCCTGGCGTTGCTGACGGTTCCTCAACAGGCCGCCTCGACTCGGTGTCATCGTACCCCTGGTTGTTGGTACGAATTGTGTTGACCGCACCGACGATCAACACAACCGATTGGCCATTGGCCATCGTATTGACCGACAGGACTCCACCGGATGCTGCGACTTGCGCAAGGATTGCTTCGTGTTCGGCCTGCCCCGCTTCATTCGTTCCAAAATCGGCAGCGTGCCAGCCTTCGGTCGCCAGCGGCTGCATGGTTTGGTCGGCGGCCCTCAGCCAGACGGCTCCTCCAACCGCTGCCAATGTTTTCACACAGTGATCGATCACCTGGCCGTAGAATTGCTCAGCTGATCCGCACTGCCGCGCCGCGGTGGTGAGTTCGTCCACAACCTCTTCCAGCTCTTGCCAGGTGGCCATGGGGGAACCCACAGGAGTTTTCAGCGGCTCGGGGGCGATGGGCGAACTTTCTGCAGACATAATCGCATTATAGTCATTTCTTCCCAGTCCACGCCGGTTCGCAGTGTTCTCAAGTCACCGCAAATTGTGAACCGGTGCCGGTGACGGCGATTGTAGGGCGGGTTCGGGGACTACGGCCGACCAACGTTCAAGATGGGTTGTTTGCATAAAAAGATCTGGTTCTATTGATTTTAGTAGTTTTTCTGATTGTCGTTGGTCGAAGCATTCGTTGTGACACGGGCTCGAGTCGTATGGGCATGCAAGCTGTGCCTCTGGTCGCAGACCGTGTTCCTTCCTCTCCGGGTACTGTCAGAGAACAAGGGAGGAAGCCTGTCAACAAGCCATTGCACGTCGTGTTCATGCTGGTTTTGCAAGCCCAGATTGCACCCTGATTTCCCAGTGTGTTGATTAAACGGACACTCCGTTGGACCGACCGCCGATCCGCATCGAGCGTTGCGAACGATTCCTATGCCCGCATTCTGGCGAATCGCAATGATGCACCGACCCTTAGCCCACGTCCTTTATGTTGCACTGGCGACAGCCCTTGGGGTAGCTGGTTGCCGCACGCATCACGGTAAGGACTTCAAGGCTTGTGGTCCGACCAGGGATTACGAGCAGGTCGTTGCCGACATTGATTACCCTGCCACAAGTGCATGCACGGACCGTTATTCGGAGGGTGCGTTGGTTTCGATCAAGCCGTGGTCGTTAGGTGAAAAGGTCCAGCCCGAATTCGTGGACATCGAGCTGGACGAGGTCATCTATTTGGCGATGTCGAATTCCCGTGTTTTGCGTGGTCTTGGCGGGACAGTTGTGCGGGCTCCCGAAGCAACGGAGACGCAATTCGATCCGGCGATTCAGGAGACGGATCCACGATTTGGTGTTGAAGCTGCGTTGAGTAACTTCGATGCCGAGTTTTCTTCGGAAGTCTTCTTCGACAAGAATGATCGCCAGCTAAACAACCTGTTTTTCGGCGGAGGCATTCGGCAGTTTAGTCAAGATTTGATGAATTGGGATACGGAGATCAGTAAACTGGCTGTCACTGGTTCGGAATTTGTAATCCGCCACCATATCGATTACGACGCCAACGACGCACCGGCCAATGCCTTTCCATCAGCCTTTTATGCCTGGATTGAGGGTGAGATTCGCCACCCACTCTTGCAGGGTGGTGGTACGCAGTTTAATCGTATCTCCGGCCGAAGCCGGATTCCCGGGCTGTACAACGGAGTGCTCATCGCACGGCTGAATACGGATGTTCAACTCACCGACTTTGAAATTGCAGTTCGTGACCTGGTGAGCAACATTGAGAATGTTTACTGGGACCTCTACTTTGCATACCGGGATTTAGACGCCAAGATCGCCGCTCGCGATGCCGCGCTGGGCACCTGGCGGCGGATTCATGCATTGTATTTGGAGGGGCGAAGGGGTGGCGAGGCCGAAAAAGAATCACAAGCACGCGAGCAATTCTACCGCTTTCAAGAAGAAGTACAGAACGCCCTGAGTGGTCGCTTGGCTGACGGGACTCGCACCAACAATGGTAGTATCGGTGGGACCTTCCGTGGCAATGGAGGTGTTTATGTCACCGAAAGGCGCCTGCGGTTGTTGATGGGATTGCCCTCGACCGATGGCAAACTCTTGCGCCCAGCTCACGACCCGGTGATCTGCCAAATCGACTTTGACTGGGACCAGATTTCTCATGAAGCAAGGACCCGTCGGGCAGAATTGCGTCGGCAGAAATGGCAAATCCGCCGTCGAGAACTGGAACTGATCGCGAGCAAAAATTACCTTTTGCCGCAACTTGATGCGGTTGGATTATATCGCTGGCGCGGTTTTGGAAAACATCTGTTTGGTGCCGTTGATGTCACTCCACCGGTCGTAGGCGATCCGGTCAGTGGCGCTAGCGCCTACGACCAGCTTGTTGGTGGCAACTATCAAGAGTGGCAGTTGGGGGTGGAATTCAGCTTGCCAATCGGTTTCCGTCGTGCCCACACCGGTGTTCGCAATGCAGAACTCTGGCTTGCCAGGGAACGAGCGATCTTGAAGGAGCAGATACAAGAAGTCGTGTATGAGGCAGCCGGTTCGGTTGCCGAGGTTGACCGTGCGTACTTTGTTTCACAGACTTCCTACAATCGGCTTGTTGCAGGTAAAGAAGAACTCGTAGCCGTCGAGGCAAAATTCGTTGAAAATAAAGCTTCGCTCAACCTGCTGCTCGATGCCCAAAAGCGGCTTGCCGCGGCCGAGTCGCAATACTACCGCACTCTGGCCGAGTACGCTGTGGCTACGAAGAACGTCCATTTCACCAAGGGTACATTGCTTGAATTCGCTGGTGTGTTTCTGGCCGAAGGCCCGTGGCCGTCCAAGGCACATGCCGATGCTTGTCGGCGGGAAAGCCGTCGTTGCCACCCGCGGCAACTGAACTACATTTCGGCTCGTGCCCCCATTGTGAGCCTGGGGACCTATGACCAGACACCTGGTTGCAAGCTTCCTGCCGCTGGACCCGAGGTCATCAATCCGGGGTTCGAGACCCCAGTTCAACCCGACGTGGAGACGAATCGGGTCGAGCCGGTCCCTGCGGACGGCTTTACCCTCAAGGGGCTGGAGCTGGTACCAGCCCCGGATGGTTCGACTGCCGGCAGCGGTGCGACTGGCTTCACTCCCAAATGAGTCGGCCTTCAGCGTCGACCGTTGGGAATGGGTCAGCCACTACCGATCTGGCTGGTTCTGTGGATGTTGGAGTCGGTCTGTATGCAGTCCGCTGAAAAGATAGGCGAAGTTTACCTGATGTAAGGGCTGTATCGGGTCCCATATGGATAACCCACAACCAGTCTTCATGGATTCTGAACACTTCTCGTGACGAAATAACCCATACCACTGATGTTATTCGTGTAATACGTACAGCTGGCACAACCATCACATCCAGAATTGCCTGTTGTCGGAGCATCCAGAGGAACAAGCCTCCTGGGTATGTTTCCAAAGGCAAGCGTGGGACTTCGAGTCAGGATATGTGGAGACAATTACTAGTCGCACACGGAGTGTTGCTGTTGGTCTCCATGGCTTGCTTTGGTGTTGCGCAGACAGTGGGTGAGGGACAACCCAAAAAGGTTGCCTTGCTGAAACCGATTGCCACAGCTGACGATGATTTGAAAGCATATGATGACGGCGGTGTTCACTACGTTTCCCATGAACAACACGTACCTGCCTACGAACCGTATGCATTGTTTGCGGCCAATGGGGTCAACAACGGATCAGCAAGTTCTGATTCGGTCACAGACCGACTTGATGAACTTGAGCAGCAGTTTCAGGAGTTGTCATCCGATTACGGCAAGCTTCAGGACAAATACGGCGACCTCAAATCAAGCCTCAAAAACTACGCCAAGACGGGACACAAGGATGCCACGATGGTTGTCAATGGTCGTGTACACATTGACAACTGGTCGTTTCCGCATCTATCGCCGGGGGTCAACGCTTTTGAGAATGGCGATAAAGATCTGCCAGTACAGGATCAGATCGGTTTTCGTCGCGTGCGATTTGGAGTTAAAGGCGATGTGTGGAAGAACATGCTCTACAAGATCGAAATGGAATTTGCCGGCGGCAACAGGACGGAGTTCCGGGACGCCTATCTCGGGTTCAAAGACTTACCCGTTTTGCAAAGAGTCCTGATCGGCAACCAGAAGAGGCCTTACGGCTTGGATCACCTCAACAGTAGCCGTTACAACGTCTTCATGGAACGCCCGTTCGTCATCGAGGCATTCAACCAGGATTCTCGTCGGTTAGGAATTGCGGCCTATTCCTATTCGGAAGATCTTCGCTGGAACTGGCGTTACGGTCTCTACAACCTGCGTTTGATTCAGGATGAAGGCAACTACATCAGCGATCATTGCCAGGGGGAATTTGCCTATCGCCTGGCCAACACATTGTGGTACGACGAATGTTCCGGCGGGCGTGGATACGCCCATTTGGGGGTTTCCGGCACGTTTGCCGACCCCGATGGTCTTAGCCCGGCAGAAATCGGTGCAGATAACGAGGCACGCTTCCGCACCCGTCCCGAGGCTCGTACGGTTACCCGTTGGTTGGATACTCTGGAGATCCCCGAGGCTGATCATTACGAGCTCTTGGGTTTAGCAACGGTGTTTAACGTCGGTGCGTTCCAGTTCTGTGGCGAGTACCAGAACCTTTGGCTGCAGAGGATTGATGGTTTTGGGGACGAGTTGCACTTCCACGGTGGTTATATGTACGTGGCGTACTTCCTGACTGGTGAGTACATGCCATGGGACCGAAAGAGGGGTACGCTCGCGCGCGTGGAGCCAATCGAGAAATTTTTTCTCGTGAACCGATGCGATGGAGGATACGGACATGGTTGGGGAGCCTGGCAGGTGGCTCTCCGATGGTCGTATGCAGATCTAACCGATGACGACATTCTCGGAGGTGTTGGGGAAAGTCTTACATTCGGTCTCAACTGGTACTGGAATGCCTACGCTCGGATGCAGTTCAACTACATTTACGGCAATATTTACAAACACCGGCCGGTCGACGGCGAGACTTATGGAGACTATCAGATCGCTGGTATACGTTTGATGGTGGACTTTTAGCGAGTACCAATTTGACCAACCCAACCCTTTTCTCGTTCATAAGGTGTGCACTCCTATAGTGTGAGACGTTCTGTGGAGGATGATTCTTGTGCTTAAATCAATTCGAATGACCCGTGCTTTCCTCGCGGCGATTATCTTGGTTGTTGTGTCGAGCAGCGTTCTTGTCGAACGTGCAATTGCTCAGGGGTACAATCTGGTCGACGAGGTTCCCAGCCTTCCACCTATCGAAGAGCCGGTCGATTCGCCGTCTTGTGGTTGTTCAGCTGAATGCGATTGCTGTCCTGGGTGTGGCAGACCCTGTTGCGCGTGCAGGGACTGTTGTTATTGCACCACTGAGAAAGAGAAAGTCAAGAAACATTGCTGGAACGTCTCATGCGAAAAGGTATGCATACCGCCGGTTTGTATACCAAGATGTTGCGGTTGTTGCTGGTTGCCCAAATGGTGTTGTCCATGTGCAAAATGTCGGGTGCGGTGCATTTCCGTGTTGGAAAAGCATGAGTACGAGTGCGAAGAGTGCAAGTGCCGCTGGGAAGTCCGGAGTGTGCCCGTCAATTGTGGAGATTGTGGTTGTTGCGATTGTTGTGATTGCGCGGCAACGACCAATCCCGTTTGTGACAGTTCGGGTGGTTTGACGGTTACGTCCGAAAACCACCAGCCTATTGCGATTTCGTCGATCGGGTCGGTACCGACGACGGTTGAGGATCAACCTGTCACACTCATTTCGGCAGAGATTGTGCCACTGGACGACGGGGATGCGGGCCTCAGCACCACACAACAGCCCGCCAGCAAAGACCGTAGCGTGGTTTCCCATTGGTGGTTTTGGGCCCGTTCGAAAAATAGGGCTGAAAGCAAGTAAGCGAAGCCGACATCATGTACGTCAGTTGCGATACGATTCACAGCAGTCGTCTTCCTGCGTACCTGGAATGTGCCAGGTTGCCGGAGCGTCGTTGGACGTCAAATTCGCACCAATCTGTGTCTTCACAATTGTCCCAATGTGGTTCGTCGTACCCCCGTCTTGATCATTTCTGCGTTTTGCATTGCTTATGCAAACGGAGCAAACGATAACTTCAAGGGTGTCGCCACGCTTTTCGGTAGTGGGACGACCAACTACCTTACAGGCCTTCGTGGTCAATCGTGCGTGGCCACCTTGACCAGGTATCACCGGCCGTGGATGATAAAAAGGTTATGGCCAGCGTCCAGCTCAAACAGTTGAACAAAACTTATCCGGGAGGGGTTCGAGCCGTCCGGGAAGTCAATCTCGACATTCCAGACGGCGAGTTTGTCGTACTCGTGGGTCCTTCGGGATGTGGTAAATCGACGACTTTACGCATGATTGCTGGTCTGGAGGACATTACCGCTGGAGAAATCTACATTGGGGATCGCCTGGTCAACAACGTTGCACCTGGTCAACGCGACATAGCGATGGTGTTTCAGAACTACGCTCTCTACCCGCACATGTCGGTCTATCAAAACATGGCATTCGGGCTGAAGATGCGGCGTACGCCCAAGCGTGAGATTCAAGAGCGGGTTACCCAGGCAGCACAGATCCTGTCCATTGAGGATCTGATGAAGCGGCGTCCACGTGAGCTTTCTGGTGGGCAGCGGCAACGCGTCGCGCTAGGGCGAGCCATCGTCCGCGACCCACAGGTATTCTTGTTTGATGAGCCACTCTCGAATCTCGATGCCAAACTCCGTGTGCAAATGCGGACCGAAATCTCAAGTCTCCACCAGCGTCTCAAAACGACCATGATTTATGTCACGCACGATCAAGTCGAGGCAATGACCCTCGGAGATCAGATCGTGTTGATGAACGACGGTGTGATTCAGCAGGTCGACTCGCCGCTGGACATCTACAACCGCCCGGTCAACCGTTTCGTCGGAACCTTCATCGGCAGTCCCGCTATGAACATCATTCCTGGGGATGTGCGGAGCGGAAAGTTCTACTTGAAGGACATTTCGTCGACCAACGGTTCCGGCTCGAGGGGGCAGGGGGCAATTGAACTCGGTTCAAATATTCCCGATGGGCCGGTAATGGTTGGCGTTCGTCCGGAAGATTTGGTGACCGAACCGACAGAGTTCGCGCTGCCAGCCGTGCCGCTGGAGGTCGTTGAGCATATGGGGCACGAGACCATGGTACATTTTGACCTGGTGGGAGAACGGTATATTGCCCGCCTGCCAGCCGAAACTAAAGTAAAGGCCGGTGATCAGCTGGCGCTTTCGATTCGGTCCAATGGATTCCATGTGTTTGCTGCCGATGACCGTGGGCACCGTCTTAACTAGTGGTTGCCCCAGCTATCTGGTGGCGTCGGCCGACTTTCTTGGGCCATTGTCGGGCAGGGGGAACCTTTCTCGACTCCGCTACGAATAAAACGATACCCAAGATATCATTGGGTGCGTTGGATCCGCAACAAGATCAACTTGTGTCCCTGAGAGGGGTTTGATGAGCAACGGAGAATCAGTGCCAACCGGGGGGAGGACTATTGAGCAGAGAGCGCGGCCTTTCAAGTGGGGTGTGCTGGCCCTCGTGGTGGCCGCCGCTGGAATTATCTACTGGCGATTTGGCGATCAATTAACGCTTGCCAGCCTCGCCCAACATGAAGCCGAATTCCACAATTTCCAGCAGCATCATCGACTGCTGGTCTATGCCCTGGCGTTCGTAGGTTACGTGATCTTCGCGGGACTTGCACTCCCCGGCGCAGCAGGCCTTACGCTACTGTTCGGTTGGTTCTTCGGCGTGTGGCGCACTTTTGTGCTTGTCAGCTTTGCCTCCACGGCGGGGGCTACGCTCGCATTTCTGCTCAGCCGCTACGTCTTGGGAACGACCGTTCAAGCGAGATTCGCTGACCGTTTGGCCGGCTTTCATGAATCGCTTGAGAGGGAAGGCCCATTCTTTTTGTTTACCTTACGCCTTATTCCCCTCGTCCCCTTTTTTGTTGTCAATATCGTCATGGGACTCACGCCTATCAAAACTTCCACCTTTTGGTGGGTGAGCCAATTAGGCATGATCCCTGGAACATGGGTCTACGCGTATGCCGGTTCCAGCGTGCCCAATCTGCAGTCACTTGCTGAAAAGGGGATCCGTGCTGTCTTTACTGGAGAGCAGTTGTTGCATATGGTCATCGCCTTTGGATTATTAGGCTTACTTCCATTTCTTTTCCGGTTCCTGCTCCACTTGATCAGGCGGGCGGTCCGCAAGACCGACCTGGCAGCCCCATCCAATGACATCCCGCAAAATAACCTGTAGCCGTTGCCCACTTTCCTGCCCGTTTCAAGTTGCCTTGCAACGGAACGCTTGAAATCCGCCCAGACTCGGTAATGCTGGGCTATCGACGAAAAATACAAAACCACGTAACTACGATTGCGATCATGACCGACTTTGTCCAACTCCATCCACGAGACCAGTACAACCAGTTGCTGGAGTCTCACGTGCATCCACCCGACTGGGTCAATCCATCGCCCAGTGGACCCTACCATCTGGTGGTGTTGGGAGCAGGCACGGCGGGCCTGGTTACCGCCGCGGCGGCAGCGGGACTTGGTGCCAAGGTAGCCCTGGTCGAGCGCGAGCTGATGGGCGGCGACTGCCTGAATGTCGGCTGTGTACCGTCCAAGGGGCTGATCAGTGCGGCGCGCGTAGCGGCCACGGTGCGCGAGGCTTCTTCCTTCGGAGTGCAGGTACCGGGTGAAGTGGTCGTCGATTTCGGTGGGGCGATGGAGCGGATGCGGCGGTTGCGAGCCAGCATCAGTCCGGCCGACTCGGCCGCCCGATTTCGAGACCTTGGGGTGGATGTTTTTCTCGGCCCGGCCCGGTTTGAAGGGCCCGGAAATGTCGACGTGAACGGCATCAAACTTCGCTACAAGAAAGCGGTTATTGCTACCGGGGCCCGGGCCTCGGCACCACCGATTCCGGGGCTTGATCAGGTTGAGTATCTCACGAACGAAACGGTGTTTTCACTCACCGAACTTCCACGACGGCTTGGTGTCATTGGTGCCGGTCCCATCGGTTGCGAATTGTCTCAGGCCTTTGCCCGTTTTGGCTCCGAAGTCTATCTCGTTGCAGCAAGTCGCGAAATCCTTCCCAGAGAAGACGCTACTGCCTCGGCCACGGTGAAAAAAGCCATCCTCGCTGATGGTGTAAAATTGTTCGGTGGCGGTAAAGACTTGAAGCTGGTTCCAGAAGGTCGGGCGATACGCATGCAGGTAGCAACCGACGACGAGGCATACGATCTTCGGGTCGACAAATTGCTGATCGCGGCTGGCCGCTCTCCGAATGTGGATGGGCTGGGGTTGGAGACAGTTGGTGTTGAATTCGACAAGCGGGGTGGAGTGAAAGTCAATGACAAGTTGCAAACGACGAATTCCCGGATTTTTGCGGCGGGGGACGTCTGTTCAAAGTACAAGTTCACGCACGCGGCCGATTTTATGGCACGTACGGTCATTCGGAATGCCCTCTTTTTGGGACGAGCAAAAGTCAGTGCGCTGACCATTCCATGGTGTACCTACACCTCCCCGGAAATTGCCCGCGTCGGGATTTGTGAAAAAGAAGCAGATGAGCAGGGAGTGGAAATAGATACTTTTTTCCAGGAATTAGCTCAGGTCGATCGAGCCGTTCTGGAAGGCGACGAGAATGGCTTTGTAAAAGTCCATGTCAAAAAGGGAACCGGTAAAATTCTGGGGGCGACAATTGTTGCCAGAAATGCCGGCGACATGATTTCAGAGATTACACTCGCGATGACAGGTGGATTGGGGCTTGCCAAGATTGCCGACACGATTCATCCTTACCCTACCCAGGCAGAGGCAATTCGTAAGGTTGGCGATCAATACAAGAAGTCTTTGCTTACTCCTCGTATCCGAGTTATCCTTGATACGGTACGTTGGTTTGCCGGAATGCATTAGCCAAGCAGAGCAACGTTGAGAGTTGAGCATTTCCAGATTCCCAGGTTCCCAGGTTCCCAGGTGGTTTACCCAGTATGAAATCATCACCCTTTGATACCGATGACCCCGGCCTCGCCGACTCGCGTTCCGAATTGGAACAGTTCATGCATGGGTTGATCAGGCGCAACCCGGGGGAGACGGAGTTTCACCAGGCTGTCGAGGAAGTTGCCCACACGTTGATTCCATTTGTCTTGGATCATCAACATTACCGCGACGAGGGAATTCTTGAACGGATGACCGAACCCGATCGCGTTGTCATCTTTCGCGTTACCTGGGAAGACGATCAGGGAAACGTGCGGGCTAATCGGGCGTGGCGCGTGCAATTCAACAACTCGATTGGCCCCTACAAGGGGGGGATGCGGTTTCACCCGGATGTCACCCTCAGTGTGCTGAAGTTCCTCGGGTTTGAGCAGACATTCAAGAACAGCCTTACAGGATTGCCCATGGGAGGTGGTAAGGGGGGATCGAACTTTAACCCCAAAGGCAAGAGCGATCGTGAGGTCATGCGGTTTTGCCAGTCTTTGATGATCGAACTGCACCGGCACATTGGTGAAGATACTGACGTGCCAGCTGGTGACATAGGTGTGGGTGCACGCGAAATCAGTTACATGTTTGGCCAGTACAAGCGGCTTGAGAATCGCTTCACTGGTATTCTCACCGGTAAAGGTCTCGCGTTTGGGGGAAGTCTTATCCGCACAGAGGCTACCGGCTATGGCTGCGTTTATTTTTGCCAGCACATGTTGCGCGAGCGTGGCGACTCGCTTTCAGGCAAAGTCTGTTCTGTTTCGGGTTCCGGGAATGTTGCCATCTATACGGTTGAAAAGGCATTGCAATTCGGCGCAAAGGTCTTGACGCTTTCGGACTCGGCTGGATTTATTCACGACCCGGATGGCTTGGATTGGGAAAAACTCAAGTTTGTCAAAGACATCAAGGAGGTTCGCAGGGGACGCATTTCCGAATATGCCGAGAAGTTTCCCAAAGCCCGGTTTTATGCTGAAAAGCGCCCTTGGGATGTGCCGGTCGAGATAGCATTTCCCTGTGCCACACAAAACGAAATCAGTGCCGAGGATGCGCAAACCTTACTCGGCAACGGAGTGCAAGCCGTTTGTGAAGGTGCGAACATGCCTACCGTGGCCGAAGGAGCTACCGCGTTTTCCGAAGCCAAAATCCTCTATGGACCCTCCAAGGCTGCCAACGCGGGTGGGGTCGCTGTCTCTGGATTGGAGCAAAGTCAAAACGCTTTGCGCCTTTCCTGGGGGCGTGCCGAAGTTGACCAGCGCCTTCAGACGATCATGCACGATATTCATGCCCGCTGCCTTGAATACGGGCGCCGCGAAGATGGAACGGTCGACTACGTGAAAGGTGCGAATATCGCTGGCTTTGTCAAAGTGGCCGATGCCATGGTCGCCTACGGAATTGTGTAGTCTTGGTTCACTCGGTTTCTCTCAATCGTTTCACAAATGGCTTGAAGAACGCACCGTAATCGTGCCAGGTTCGTGATGTGATCAGCAGGCCGTCCTCGACCACGGGTTGGTCAACATAAACGCCCCCGAATTGCGTGATGTCGAGTTCACACTTGGCCACGGTCGTTGCCGTACGACCCTGTAGGCAACCGGCGGCCGCGGCAATTTCGATCCCGTGGCAGGTAATTGCGATCGGCTTCTTTGCCTCGAAAAAGTGTCGGGTGATGCGGAGCAGATCTTGATCGTAACGAAGGTATTCCGGGGCCCGCCCTCCCGAGAGAAAGAGCCCTGCATGTATGGTTGGGTCGACATCGCGGAAGGCAACGCTGGCTTGAATGTGATAGGAAGGTTGTTCCCGAGTGATATCCCAGGGAAAGGGATCGTTTGTCGGAATTTCGTGCATTACACCGTGGTACATCCTTGCCTCGGGACCGGCGACCACGACCTCGTACCCTTCTTCTGCCAGGCGAAAAAACGGGTAGAGGGTATCCATCATTTCAGTAGCATCGCCGATTGGCATCAAGATGCTTTTTTGATCAGGCATATGTTAGTTCCTAAGTGGATGAAAAAATCACAGTAGTGGCTGCCCAATGATGACGTTTGAGGGTTCTTGTATGCAAAACAGTTGCTTTAAAGGCAATCTTGCAGAACCGGTTGCCCAGGTTCCTGCCCGGAAAATTTTCGTGTTTCCCAATGTTGCAAAATCGTTTTAGCTTACTTATTTCCGGAAGTAAACCTGTCGGGCGGTGCCACCGAGGACCGCCGTAAGTTCGGTGTCACTAAAGCCGGCATGGTTGCGTATGCTAGCCAGCAGTTGGGGATAAGTTGCCTGTCCCAACAACC
>Ga0310120_10001903_pt1 | contig 15516 bp, 10 predicted proteins | sample CB27_AW_983_MG_FD_203506 | JGI IMG/M metagenome (GOLD analysis project Ga0310120, IMG submission 203506) | Marine microbial communities from Western Arctic Ocean, Canada - CB27_AW_983 | ecosystem: Environmental > Aquatic > Marine > Oceanic | place: Canada: Western Arctic Ocean | collected...
CACCCCGGGGCCGCCCGACTGGCGATTCAGCCGGCCGCTGACGGCCAGCAGGCTGTCCCGCAACGCCTCGGCCTCCAGGCGAAGACGCCGGGCACGCCACAGCATCTGGTTCTCCGGATCAGCATCCAGTCCCGCCACATTGGCCGAGGAACTCGATTGCTGGTACGTCGCGGAGAGCACCATCAGGCGATGCAGCGGCTTGATGCGGCCCTGGGTTGAGACCAATTCGGCGGCCAGCCAGTCGAGCAATTCGGGATGTGTGGCGGCTGCGCCCATCACGCCGAAGTCGTTCGGGGTGGCCACGATGCCCTGGCCAAAATGGTGTTGCCAGAGCCGATTGACAAAAACCCGGGCAGTCAGGGGGTTCGACGCCGAGGCCAACCACCCGGCCAGCTCGGCACGACGACCCGACGACTGCTGACCATCGGCATCGGCCACTTCGTCGATCGACGGACGAGGCCGTTGGCGGAAGGAGGTCGGCCGGACCGTGTCTCCGGTCTTGACCATCACCGACGGGAAGCTCGGAAAGACCTCCTCGCCCAGGTCATGTGGATCACCACGCACCAGCCGATGCGTCACCGGAACTTTCCGGCCACGATCCACGATCGCCATCACCGACGCCACGCCGGGAGGCTCGGATGACTGCACGGCCTGCAAACGGGCCTGCACCGATACGTATTCCCGACGCTCGCCCTCGGCCAATACCCCGCGAATCTCCACCTCGCCAAACACCAACAACCGCTCGGCAGCACTCGCCAACCGGGACTGACCGGGAGTACGAGTCGCCGGGTCGATGGCCAGGGCGGCGAGAGTCTCGGGGCTGAATCCTCGCCGACGCTGCTCGGTCAGCCGTTTCTTGACCGGAGCCTCGATCGCTTCCAGTTTCTTGCGGATCTCGTCCCGCCTGGACATCCAGCTCTTTCGAGTCGCCGCGCGTCGCGACCGTTCCTCGGCCGGGACCAGCGGCAGGTCAACCGCGCGGCTGGCCGCGAAGAAGGCCTGCAGCCTGTAGTAGTCGGCCTGGGACAGCGGGTCGAACTTGTGGTCGTGACACCGAGCACAACCGAACGTGACACCAAGGAAGGCCGAGCCCACCACGTCGATGATCTCGGTCAGCCGCTCCTGGCGGTTCTTGGCCACATCCTGGTTGCCCGCGTTCATCCGCAGCGGACCGAGCCGATGCAGGCCCAGGGCCGGCAACGCGCGTGAGTCTTCAGGAAACAGCTCGTCAGCGGCAATCTGCTCGCCGACGAATCGAGCGAATGGCTTGTCGTGGTTCAACGATTCGATCACCCAGTCGCGGTACCGCCAGGCATGCGGCCGCGGGTCGTCATATTCGAAACCGTCGCTGTCGGCGTACCGCACGACGTCGAGCCAGTGCTGAGCCCACCTCTGACCGTAGGCGGGCGAGGCCAACAGCCGATCCACCAGCCGTGGCCACGCATCGGGGCGCGTGTCGTCAAGGAAGCGGTCGACCTGGGCTGGAGTTGGGGGGATCCCGACGAGATCGAGATGGAGGCGTTGAACGAGTGTTCGGCGTGGGGCACGAGGAGACGGGCTGAGGTCGAGATCTTCGAGTCCCTTGAGGATGAAGGCGTCGACGGGGTTAGCCAGCCAGCCGCTGTCCTGGACCCGCGGGATCACCGGACGATGAACCGGTGTGAATGCCCACGCGCGTTCGTCGTCCTGGCCGCGCACCTCTCCGTTGGCGAGCAGCAGAAACAGGATGGCTGGCAGCAGTCTGCGCATCGAGCGTCCTTGATGGGATGCTCCATCTTCGGAGCCGTATGCGGTGAAGGTCAAGCCGAGGTGGTGCGGTTGCAGCCACCGCTTCCGACCCATCAACCGCTCGGGTAACCTATACCCCTGATGCAAAGCACTCGCGTCACAGCATGCTGCCCCGGCCAGCGGCCGGCCGTCGACCGCCGAGATTTCCTCCAGCGAGGCGGTCTCGGATTCGGTTCGATCGCGCTGGCATCGCTGATGGCCAGGGACACCCTGGCCAACCCGGGCAGCGGTTCGCTTCAGAGCAACCCGCTCTCGGCACGGTCTGCCGATGTCAGCCCACCGGCCACCTCGGTGATCTTCCTGTTCATGACCGGAGGCCCGAGCCAGGTCGAGACATTCGACCCCAAGCCCGATCTGACGCGGCTGCACGGCCAACCGGTCCCCGCCAGCCTGGGCAAAGTTCAGACCCAGCAGGCCAGCGAGAAGTCCTTGCTGCTGGGGGTCAAGCGGCGGTTCCGGCCTCACGGCGACAGCGGGCTGGTGATGTCGGACCTCTTCCCGCACCTCTCCACCTGCGCCGACGATCTCTCGGTCGTCCGTTCGCTGCACGCCGACAGCATCGTGCACTCCGCGGCGCTCTACCAGATGAACTCGGGTCGCACCCTGATGGGTCACCCGACGGTCGGGGCGTGGTTGACCTATGGGCTGGGCAGCGAGAGTGACAACCTGCCGTCCTACGTCGTGATGCTCGACCCCGACGGCGCACTGGTCGGCGGACCGCCCTGCTGGGGTGCCGGCTACTTCCCGCCGATCTACCAAGGCACGCTGTTTCGACCCCAGGCGCCCCCGATCCTCAACCTCCGTCCCGCCGGTGGACGCACCATCGCACGACAGCAGCGGAACCTCGACCTGCTGCGAGAACTCAACCAGATCAACCGCCGGCCGGCCGACCCCGTGCTCGAAGCCCGGGCGGCGACCTACGAACTGGCCTTCCGCATGCAGAAGCACGCTCCCGAAGCCGTCGACATCTCCCGCGAGACGGCCGAGACACAGCGACTCTACGGGGTCGATCGGGACGAGACGTCGGAGTTCGGACGTCGCTGCCTGCTGGCCCGTCGGCTGGTCGAACGAGGCGTCCGCTTCGTGCAGCTGTATTCCGGAGGCGGACCGGGGAACATGACCTGGGACGGGCACGGGGACATCGAGGAGAACCACCTGAGGATGGCCGGACAGGTCGACCAGCCGATCACCGGATTGCTGAAGGACCTCAAGAGGCGAGGGCTGCTCGAGACGACCCTGGTGATCTGGGGCGGCGAGTTCGGACGGACACCGATGTCGCAGGGGAAGACGGGTCGAGACCACAGCCCGTTCGGGTTCTCGATCTGGATGGCCGGGGCCGGCATCCAGGGAGGTCGCATGATCGGAGCAACCGACGAGATCGGGCTGAGGGCCGTCGAGAAGCCGTACCACGTCCGAGACCTCCACGCCACGATCCTCGATCGAGTCGGTCTCGACCAGGACACCCTGACGTATCTGCACAACGGCCGAGAAGAACGGCTGACCGATATCGGCGGACGGGTGATTTCGGAACTGCTGTAGCCTGCAGCCGCTCCGCCTGGCTGACCGCTACAACACGTTTCGGGAGAAAGACCATGACCGCTTCCAAGCTGCTGCTGCGGGGCCAATCCGCCTGCGGCGGACCCGGTACTTCCGTCAGCTACCTGCTCGCTCTGGCCATCCTGCTGCTGGCAGCCACCGCGGTCAGCGCCCAGGACGCCCAGGCGGACAAGAAGCTCACCGATTTGACGATTGTCATCGACGCCGATGTCGTCTACGGCCACAAGTACGGCCTGGCACTGACCTACGACGCGCTGCAACCCAATACCGACCGCAACCGCGCCGGGGTCCTGTTCATGGTCAGTGGCGGCTGGGTCTCGCGATGGGGGCCGCCGGAACGCGCCATCGAGCGGTTCCGGCACCTACTCGAGACTGGTTACACCGTGTTCCTGGTCCGGCACGGCAGCAGCCCGAGGTTTGTTGTGCCCGAATGTGTCAATGACGTCCGCCGCGCTGTGCGACACGTCCGCTCTTCTGCCAAGCGGTTCGACATCGACCCGAACCGGTTGGGTGTATTCGGCGGCAGTACCGGCGGACACCTGGCGCTGATGCTCGGCACCACCGGACAGGACGCCAACCCGAAGGCCAAGGACCCGTTGCAGAGGTATTCCAGTCGCGTGACTGCCGTCGTCGCCTTCTTCCCGCCCACCGACCTCTCGAAATACCTCGATCCGAAACTCGGGTTCCTCGAACGCTTCCCCGCACTGAAGTTCGACCCCAAGCAATCTCCTGACGTCTCACCCCTACTGCAGGTCACCCCCGATGATGCTCCCGCACTGATGATCCACGGCGATAAGGACAAGCTGGTGCCGCTGTTCCACAGCCAGACGATTCACAAGGCGCTGGGTGAGAAGAAGGTGCCGAGCGAGTTGATGGTGATCGAAGGAGCCGCCCACGGCTTCAACCCGGCCGACGGGAAACGGGCCAACGCCGCGACACTGAAGTGGTTCAACCGCTACCTGCTGAAGCCGGCTGCGGCACCCGCCAAGAAAAAGTAATACCCACGGAGAGGCTCATGGCTCGCCCGCTTCACCTGGCCCTTGTCGCGATCCTGTTGATCGCGGTCACCCACGCCCCATCTGCCGCTGCTCGGCCCAACGTGGTGCTCGTGCTGTGCGACGACCTGGGCTACGGCGACCTGGCCTGCTACGGCAGCCCCACGGTGAAAACGCCGCACATCGATCGCTTCGCCGCGAGTGGCCTGAGACTGACCAGTTGCTACGCCGCATCGGCCAACTGCAGCCCCGCCCGGGCGGGGCTGTTGACCGGACGGACTCCCTACCGGGCCGGCATCCACAACTGGATCCCCATGCTCTCGCCCATGCACCTCCGCCGCGGCGAAATCACCCTCTCGGGACTCCTGAAACAGTCCGGCTACAGCACCTGCCACGTCGGCAAATGGCATCTCAACGGCCGCTTCAACTACGCCGACCAGCCTCAACCCTCAGATCACGGTTTCGATCACTGGTTCAGCACGCAGAACAACGCTCTGCCCAGCCACCGTGACCCCGACAACTTCGTCCGCAACGGCAAGCCGGTCGGACCACTCGAAGGCTATTCGAGCCAACTGGTCGTCGACGAAGCACTCACCTGGCTCGACAAGACACGCGACAAGACCAAGCCGTTCTTCCTGTTCGTCTGCTTCCATGAACCTCACGAACCGATCGCTTCGGCGGAGATCTTCAACCGGCAGTACCCGGATCTCAAGAATCCCGCCCAGGTCCGCCACCACGCCAACATCACCCAGATGGACCACGCCTTCGGTCGCCTGCTGGCCGGGCTCGATCAGCACCGCTTAAGCGACGACACGCTGGTGCTGTTCACCAGCGACAACGGCCCGGCCATCACCCGCTACCACCCTCACGGATCCACCGGCCCGCTGCGGGAAAAGAAGGGTCATCTCTACGAGGGCGGTATCCGGGTGCCCGGAATCGTCCGCTGGCCCGGTCACATCAAGCCGGACACGACCAGTGACGTGCCGGTCAGTGGCGTCGACGTGCTGCCGACCTTCTGCGAAGCAACCGCCACACCGCTGCCGGCCGATCGCCACTTCGACGGCAGCAGCGTGCTGGCACTGTTTGACGCCAGAGGGGCCAAGTCGATCAAGCGACACCAGCCGCTGTTCTGGCAATTCCACGTCGCCAGCAGCCTGCCCAAGGTGGCACTGCGCGACGGCGACTGGAAACTGCTGGCCCACCTCGACGGGCCCCGGATCAGGCCCTTCGGTGACATCCGCGCCGAGGACCAGAAGGCGATCAAGTCGCAGTCGATCGCGAAGCTCGAACTCTACAACCTCAAGGAAGACATCGGCGAAACGCGTGACCGCGCGGCCGATCAACCTCAGCGAGTCAAGCGAATGGGCGCGGTGCTGAGGCGACTGTTCAGGCAGGTGCAGCAGGAGTCTCCCACATGGCCAGCCTGGACCTGGCCGCGGGTCGAATCCCAGCGGATCGCCTGGGCGGGGAAGTTGAGGGGATACGGCTGGAGAACCAACGGCAGCGGCAGCCACCCCGAGGCGGATGCACCGACTCACTGGAGCCCCGACGAGAACATTGCCTGGGCCACTCCACTTCCTACCCGTAGTAACAGCCTGCCGGTCTTCACCCGCCGGGCCGTCTTCACCTGTGTCGAACCCTTCGGACTGGCCAAGCTCGACCTCGCCACCGGAAAAATCCTTTGGCAACGCACCAGCAGTTACACCGACGTCACATCGCCGGGCGACTGGTCCGGGATCCTGAAGGAGGTGCGGGTGCTGAAGCAGTTGACCGGCCAGGCGGCGGTGCTGAAAAAACAGCGAGTGCTGCTCGAGGACAGTCTCGAGAAGGCCAGGGACAAGAAGGCGGTGGTGGCCGAGATCGAGAAGATCGAGGCGCGGGAGGACGTATTGCACGAGAAGATCGACGGCATGCCCCGGGCGGCTCGCTACACGCTGCCGATCACCCAGCGGCTGTACAACGGGTACACCACCGCCACACCGATCACCGACGGTCGACTGGTCTGGGCGGTCTTTGGCAACCGCGTGGTCACCTGTTTCGACATGGAGGGCAAGCGGAAGTGGGCCAGGGTGTTGCCGGACAACCCACAGATGATGTGGGGTCATTCGGCCAGCCCGCTGCTGGTCGCCGGGCGGCTGATCGTGCCGATCGATGACATCGTGGCGTTGGACCCCGAGACGGGCAAGGAGTTGTGGCGGACCCGTTATGGCCAGACGTGGGGGTCGCCGGTGCGAGCCGAGATCGACGGGAAGCCGTTGATCCTGATGGCCAACGGTCGCATGGTGCGGCCCCGCGACGGCAAGGTCGTCGGGCGGCTCTCGCCCCTGGAACGTGCCTCGCCGGTCGTCGTCGGCTCGACCGCGTTTTACATCGGCCAGCGGGCCGAGGCCTTTCCGCTGCCGGCACGCCTCGATCCGGACGCCACAAAACGGCTTCGGCCCAAGGCGTTGTGGGAATCGAGCCCACCGGGCGGAGGCTTCAGTTCCTCACCGGTCATCCACAACGGCCTGATCTACTGCGCGGCCACCCGGGGGATTCTCAGCGTGCTCGAGACGGGGACCGGCAAGACGGTCTACACCCGCAGGCTGAACCTCGGCAACGGGCCGGTGTGGCCGAGCCTCTTGCACGCCGGCGACCACGTCTACGCCAGCAACCGCGACGGGAACACGGTCGTCTTCAAGACCGGCCGCAAGTACCAGGAAGTCGCTCGCAACCACCTCGAGGAGTTCATCTCGACCCCGGTCGTCCACCGAGGCAGGATCTACATCCGCACCTACGGGCACCTGTACGCCATCGGAGAATGACATCATGACCGTTCACTCGAGTAATTCTCTAACCGCCAGGTTGCTTGCCTTTCTGATTGCAACAGTGTTCCTGACAGGGTGTGGTGCGGAGACCGACGAACCTGCTGTCCCGAAGAATGTCAGGCTCGAACTCAAGGCCCACTTTACCCAGGAAGGGTTAGAGTACCCGGCAGTGACTTGCACCTACGACTACGCCACCATGTCCTTTCGACTCGGCACGGTCGGGGGGCAGATACTTGGGAACGGCGACCCATTTAAGATCACTTTCAGTTCAACCAGTGACGGTGACTCTTTTACCGCTACTGTCTACCTCGAAACCGAGAATAGTGTTGAGTTGGCTCCCAAGAGTGGCTTCACGTCGATCTCCGTCGCCCAGGATGGGGTCACCATCCCGCACGACTCGCCCTTGCCGGCGGGCGAGTACACGGTGACATTGACCGGCAAGATGCCGCAGCCGCCCGCGGGTGAGCCGAAGGACGACGGCTCCGAGGGATAGCGGCCGTGCAAAGCTGGCGGATCAGGCGATCACGCCGTCGATCGGGTCGCCGTCCAGGGCCGCCCGGTGCTCGCGGCCGGTGCGATCGAAGATCGGCATCCGCGGATCGACTCCGACCAGCTTGTACATCGTCGCCACGTGGTCAGCACTGCTGACCGGGTAGTCGACCGGCCAGCCGGCGTGCTTGTCGCTGCGACCGAAAACCGTGGCGTGCCGCACTCCCGCTCCCGTGTAGACAATGAACCCGCACTGGGTCCAGTGGTCGCGGCCGGCATTCTTGTTCACCCTCGGTGTTCGGCCCATCTCGCCCATCAGCACCACCAGCGTGTCATCCAGCATCCCGCGACCGGCCATGTCCTCGACCAACGCCGAGTAGCACTGGTCGAGAGTCGGCAGCAGGAAGTTCTTCAGCAGGCGGAAGTTGTTGCCGTGAGTGTCCCACTGGCCAGCTCCGATCTTGCCGTTGAGCTGCGACTCGAAGGTCAGGCCGACAAACCGCGTACCCGATTCGACCAGCCGCCGGGCGGCCAGCAGGCACGAACCGAACAGGTGTTCGCCGTAACGCTTCCGGGTCGACTCGGACTCGCGGGCTATGTCGAACGCGTCGCGGGTGCGGGTGGACGTGAGTAGCTCAAGAGCCTTCTGCTGGAACACTCCCAGAGCCTCGACAGCCGGCGTGTCGCCCAGGCGACGGCAGCTGTCGACTGCGGCCAGCAGATCGCGGCGACGGTCCAGCCGCGCGAATCCCAGGCCGGGCTGGTCGTCGAGGGCCGGCAGTTCAGGTGCGGCGTAGGGCACCGGAGGGTCGATGTGGGCGTTGCGACCCTCGATCGATTCCCGGAACGTCGGTGTGTAACTGGTGAACAGCGGGTCAAACCTCTGGCCCAGGAAACCTCCGTACGGCCCGGCACGCTGCCTGCCCTGGCTGTGACCGGGAACTGTCGGCATCCACACGTAGTTGGGGACTCCGACCGAGCCCAGACCGGCCAGCTGCATCACCGATCCGACACTCGGATGATCGGTCGGCTTGAAATGGTTGCCGTTGATCACCGGACCCGAATAGCCGGTCAGAATGTTGTACGGGCTGTGGGTGTTCCAGAGATGCGTGTGAGTGCGAACCAGGCACGAATGGTGCATCGTCCGAGCCGTCAGCGGCAACAATTCGCAGACGTCCAGACCCGGCACACTGCTCGACACGGGGCGGAACTCGCCGCGGACCTCAGCGGGAGCCTCGGGCTTCATATCGAACATGTCGATATGGCTGGGGCCGCCCATCAGGTTGATCAGGATCACCGACTTGGCCGGAGCGTCGGCGTCCACGGCACGAGCCTCTTCGGAGGCCAGCAGCATCGGCAGCGACAATCCGCCCGCCAGGCCCAGGCCGCCGACCTGCATCAGGTCGCGACGCGACAGGCCGTCGCACAGACGCCGTTCAGAGCCCAAGATCCTCAACATCCACTGTTGCCCTCAAAACGCTCGACAGATTGACCGAACGCATTCTAGATCACCAATGCGTTGTCTGTCATCCGATATCGGCAATTGTGATGCGTTTGCACGTGGATTTGATGGTCCGGCACGTCTGCCGGGGTCAGACGCCGCCCACCGGGGGGGTTGCTCCACCTGCCACGTTCCGCTGGCGGGGCCTGACCCCTTGATTCCAAACACAACTGCTCCCGCGAAGGGGTCAGGCCCCGCCACGGGCGGCGTCTGACCCCGACACCTCCTCAGTATCAGTTTCCACCACGGCCTCCGTTCCCGGTGGCACCCAATCGCCCCAGTGATCCAGGTAATGCGCATACGCCGGGCACTCCTCCCGTCGCTCCTCGAGCCACTGCTTCGTCTCGGACACCAATCGCTGCTCGGTCTCGATGTCCAACCGGCCAATCATCACCCGCGACCTCAGGAACACGAAATACGTGTCCAGCACATCGCAGCGACAGTAGTCGTTGATCTCCTCAACCCGACCGTCGTCGTAGAATCCCTGGACCATCGACCCGTCGACCCCGGTCTTACCCGGCTTGCCGATCAGGTGAGCCAACAGGTTCAACCCGCCACTGACCCGCGAGGCTCCGAAGTTCGACACCAGGTCCATCAGGTCGATGTGCGACTGGATGTTGTACCGGTTCCGAGCCTGGTCGTACGTCCGGGCTTCAACGTTGAACCATTCCGGCAACGTGATCCCGTAGCGATAGGCTGCCAGTTCTAGCACTGGCAAGTCGTAGCCTCGGCCGTTGAACGTCACCAGCGTCGGCTGGCTGTAGTGCTTCCAGCCCTTCCAGAACAGGTCGGTGATCACGTGAGGCCGATAGGCAGGGGCATCGAGGACCGTGAGGTCCAGCAGCCGGAAGCCGCTGTCGACCTTGGCGACGGCGACCGAGATCGGCAGCATCCAGGTCGGAGGCAACACGTCGTTGCCTCGCTGCTCGAGACGCTCGGCACCAAACTTCGCAATCGCCTCGCCCGACGACATCTCCGCATCGCCGTATTTCGCCTTCGCAATCAACTCACCATCAGCGATCGCCTCGACATCGAACACCAGGTAACTCACCAGGTCCGCCACCGCTGACTCCCCTTTATGTCATGCCGTGTTACCGCCGACGCAACTGCCAATCGTCTCGCGCGTACGTTACCATGAACCGTCGGCGCCTCAACCCCGGCCCCTCTCCACCAGCCCCATGACCGACCCCGCCGAAGTCACCGAATCTGCTGGAATCACCGAGCCCGAGGTGATCCAGGGCGATCCGGGAAACGGGGAAGCTGGTGAAGTCGAGACGCCGGCGGCCAGCCGCGAGGCGATCGATCAACTCGCCACGGCCTACGGCCGCATGCGGACCGAGATCGGCAAGTCGATCGTCGGACAGCACGAAGTCGTCGACCAGCTGCTGGTCGCACTGTTCTCCGGCGGCCACTGCCTGCTCGAGGGTGTTCCCGGCCTGGCCAAGACGCTGCTGGTGAGCACCATCGCCGAGATCCTCGAGCTCTCCTTCCGCCGCATCCAGTTCACTCCCGACCTGATGCCCTCGGACATCACCGGCACTGATGTGCTGCAGGACGATCCCGAAACGCATCAGCGGGCGTTTCATTTCATGCGGGGGCCCCTGTTTGCCAACATCGTGCTGGCCGACGAGATCAACCGCACGCCTCCCAAGACACAGGCCGCGCTGCTCGAAGCGATGCAGGAACGACGGGTCACCGTCGGCACCAGCACCTATCCGCTGCCCCAGCCGTTCTTCGTGCTCGCCACGCAGAACCCGATCGAGCAGGAGGGCACTTACACTTTGCCCGAGGCTCAACTCGACCGGTTCATGTTCCACATCGTCGTCGACTACCCGAACGCCGACGAGGAGCTCTCGATCCTGAAACAGACAACCGGTCAAAGTCAGCCACAGCTCGAAGCCACCCTCTCGGGACCACAGATCCTCGAGCTGCAGGAACTGGTTCGCCAGGTCCCGGTGGCCGAACATGTCTTCGTCTACGCCCGAGACCTGGCGCGGGCCACTCGACCCACCGAACCCGATGCCGCAAAGTTCGTGAAGTCCTACATCGCCTGGGGCGCCGGGCCGAGGGCCGGGCAATACCTGGTGATCGGGGCCAAGGCTCGAGCCGTTCTCGAGGGGCGATTGCACGTCACGACCGACGACGTCAAGGCGGTTGCTCACCCGGTACTCAGACACCGACTGGTCACCACCTTCCTGGCCGACAGCGAGAATATCTCCTCCGACGACCTGGTCGACATGCTGCTGGAACAAGTGCCTGTCGAACTGGTCGAACGAGCCGTGTCGCGGGTCCCTTGAGCCATGTTTGCCACCCCTGGGGCTGGGGATGACAAATGCACCAGGCAGGACGATGTCGCCCCGCCGGAGAACTCAGCATGCCTCAAACCTTTGATATCGCAGTCATCGAAGGTGACGGGATCGGCCCCGAGGTGACTCGAGAGGCAATCCGTTCGGTCGAAGCCGCGGCGTCGCTCGACGAAGCCACCTTCCAGTGGACCTCCTACCCCTGGGGCAGCGAGTACTACTTCGAACATGGCCGAATGGCCCCCGACGACTTCCTCGACACACTCGCCGGCCACGACGCCATCCTGCTGGGTGCCGTCGGACACCCCGAGGTCCAGGATCACGTCACGCTCAACGGACTCCTGCTTCCGATCCGCCGGCGATTCGACCAGTGCGTCTGCCTGAGACCGTCGTATCTCTATGACGGGGTCGAGAGTCCTCTGCGGGACAAGCCGCCCGGTTCGATCGACATCCTGGTCTTTCGAGAGAACACCGAGGGCGAATACGCCAACATCGGCGGTCGCCTGTACGCCGATCGGCCCCAGGACGTCGCGATCCAGACGGCGGTCTTCACCCGCCACGGTTGCCGGCGAATCATCACCGCCGCCTTCGAGAAGGCCGCCACGCGGCCGGCCCGGTACGTGGCGTCGATCACCAAGAGCAACGCCCAGGGCTACGGCATGGTGTTGTGGGACGAGGTGTTCGAGGAGGTGGCCGCGGGGTTCCCCGACATCAAGACCGAATCGCTGCTGATCGACCGGGCGGTGATGGAGTTCGTGCGCCGTCCCGAGTCGTTCGACGTCGTCGTCGCCAGCAACCTCTTCGGCGATATCCTCACCGACCTCGCCGCGATCATCGTCGGCAGCATGGGCCTGGCCGCCAGTGCCAACATCGATCCCACACGGACTTATCCCAGCATGTTCGAGCCGGTCCACGGCTCGGCACCGGATATCGTCGGCCAGGGCATCGCCAACCCGCTCGCCGCCATCCTCTCGGCCGCCATGATGCTCGAACACCTTCAGTTGCCCAATGCCGCGGTCGCCATCAACGACGCGGTCAAGCAGCAGTTGGCCCAGCGAGGTCCGCGGACGCCGGACGTGGGAGGCGACTCGACAACTGAACAGACCGGGGAAGCCATCGCCGCTCGTGTTGCGAATACCACCGGAGCCGTCTCGTGACCACCGAATCGCCACCTGAAATCTACCTCGACAACAACGCCACCACCCGGCCGTTGCCCGAGGTGATCGAGACGGTGACGCGGCACCTGGGTGAGAGTTTCGGGAACCCGGGCAGCCGGCACGCTGCAGGTCGCCGGGCACGCGTGGTGCTCGAAGACGCCCGCGAATCGATCGCCGAAATCCTGGGCGCTTCTCCCGAGGAAGTCGTCTTCACCAGCGGGGGGACCGAATCGACCAACCTGGCACTGTTCGGCTTCGCGGCCGGTGAGCCCGGCGTGATCCTGACCACCGCCGGCGAACATCCGGCGACGACCGAATCGATCGACGCACTGATGCGGCGGGGCTGGTCATCGAGAATACTCGGGGTCGATTCCGACGGGCGACTGCAGCCCGAGGAGCTCGAGGACCTGGCCTGGGATGACTGCCGGTTGGCGACGCTCATCCTGGCTCATAACGAGACCGGCGTCGTGCAGGACCTCGGGCCGCTCTCGGAGGCCTGTCGCGAGCGAAACATCCCGCTGCACGTCGATGCCGTCCAGGCGGTGGGCAAGATTCCTGTCGATTTTCACCAGCTGGGTGCCGCTTCGCTGGCACTGGGGGCTCACAAGTTCCACGGACCCCGAGGCATCGGCGCGCTGTTGCTCCGAGACGGATGCCGGTTGGCCCGGTTTGCATACGGGGGACACCAGGAAGCCGGTCGACGGCCGGGGACCGAGGTGGTGGCGTTGGCGGCGGGGATGGCCCGGGCGCTGAAGTCGTGGAACGAAGATCGGGTGGCTCGCACCGAACGAATCGCGATGCTCCGCGACCGACTGCAGCTTGGGCTCCAGGAACACGCCGGCTCGAGCCTCATCAACGGACACCCCGAACACCGGCTCCCCAATACACTCAACATCGCCTTCCCCGGTCTCGACGGTGAGGCCATCCTGGTCGCCCTGGGCCTCGAACAGATCGCCTGCTCACTCGGCAGTACCTGCAGCAGCGGCTCGGCCGAGCCGGCTGCGGCACTGGTCGCGATGGGGCGGGTCGAGGAGGTATACCGGGCGAGTGTCAGGTTCAGTGTGGGGGTTGAGAACACCGTCGAGGAGATTGACGAGGCGGTCGAGCGGATTGCAGGCGTGGTGCAGAGATTGAGAGAATCGGCTCCGGTGGCCTGAAGGCCCCGGGTGGGATGTCCCAGGACAGAGACTGACCCAAGGCGGGAGCGCGGACCATGGTGGTCTCGGGACGCGAAACCGAACCGCTGTTGCTGGTGCCCGAGATCCGGCTGGCTCATACCGCAATCACACAACTGGGCTCCCGCAGCCGGTCGCGACCACCCAGTGTCTACATCTCCGGACCGCCGGGGACCGGAAAGTCGCACCTGGCCCGCCTGTTCCTACAGGCCGACGCCGGACGCAAGGCCTCAGTGCTGGCCAGTGAATTCGCGGCCGAACTGGCCGAGGCGGCACAACACAAGGATGTGCCGGGGTTCCAGGACCGCTTCCGACAACTCGACACCCTGGTCATCGAGGACCTGCAGGCGCTGGTCGGTCGGCGAGAGAGCCAACAGCAACTGCTGGCCGTGATCGACACGATGCTCGGCCAGGGGGGACGCGTGCTGATCACCGCGTCGCGATTGCCCGGACGACTGGATCGCTTCGATCGGAAACTGGTCAGCCGCTGCCGTGGTGGAGTGGTCGTCTCGGTCCGCCGACCCGGGCCTGCCAGCCGGCTCCAGCTCCTGGAACACTTCGCCTCGAGACACCAGGTCCCACTGCCGGTCGACGTCGCCCAATTGCTCGCTCAAAAAATCACCGGGTCGCCCCGTGACCTGATCTCCGCGCTCGGACAACTCGAGACCCTCTCCAGGATCAGCGGCGGCGTGATCGACACCACGATGGCTCGTAGTGTTGTCGCCGGAGACGCCGAGGCCAAGCCGCCGGGACTGGCACAGATCGCACGGGTCGTCGCTCGACACTTCGGTGTCTCAGCACGCCGGCTCCGTGAACGCAGCCGGGCTCAACACATCGTCGTGCCTCGACAGTGTGCCATGCTGCTTGTGCGCGAACTCACCGGGACCATCTACTCGGAAATCGCCGCCTACTTCGGATGCAGCAACCACACCACCGTTCTGCACGCCTGCAGACGCATGCAACAACGGCTCGGAAACGAACCCGAGCTCCGTAGGCTCGTCCACGCGATACATGCCGAATTGACAGGCCGCGAGGAACCTGCAAACGAATGATGTGAATCATGTCAATAAGCTGTTGATAGCCTGTGGGTTCGTCGTCGAGTGGTGAGAGGTTGCCAGAAGCGACGTCATTCGGATGACACAAACGGGTCATTTGTAAACTGGGGCAGGCCTGTTCTTCGGTCTGTTTTCCGCATGTTCTTAACACGTTTCGACGCTGCTTGTGAGGAAATAAACCATGTGGTATCATGGACTTTCGTTGAGAGCCCGGGCCCGAATCGACCGCAGAAGAGGGGCTCTGATACTACTACTGCTAAATAAATGGATGAGAGCTCTCTTGTACGACTCTGTCGTCCGGTTTGTCTGTCAATGGAGTGTTTTGAGACCGACGTGACACCATGAAACTTCAATGCCATCGTCCCACCCTGGCCGCTGCGCTCCAGATCGTCAGCACGGTCGTTCCGACCCGGACCCCCAAGGAGATCCTTCGGAACGTCAAGTTGCAGGTCGAAAACGGTGCGGTGACGCTGGTGGCAACTGACCAGGAGGTGGGGATTCGGGTCGAGCTTTCCGGTGTCGAGACAGACTCCAGTGGCGCGGTGTTGCTGCCGACGAACCGGGTTTCGTCGATCTTGCGTGAGTTGACCGATGAGACGATCGACATCGAGGTCACCGAGTCGTCGGTCTGCATCCGGACATCGGGCAGCGAGTTTTCCCTGGCGTCAGAGGATCCCGACGAATTCCCA
>Ga0310120_10001905_pt1 | contig 15514 bp, 17 predicted proteins | sample CB27_AW_983_MG_FD_203506 | JGI IMG/M metagenome (GOLD analysis project Ga0310120, IMG submission 203506) | Marine microbial communities from Western Arctic Ocean, Canada - CB27_AW_983 | ecosystem: Environmental > Aquatic > Marine > Oceanic | place: Canada: Western Arctic Ocean | collected...
TACCTTCTGCAGCAGTTCTTCGACTGCAGGAAGAGAGGGGGGTGGTACGGGCGTCTCTTGGCCCAGTGCTCCTAAAAACAGAAACAAGCATAGACAGCCGAGGGCGATCCACCGTGGGAGGCGAAGCGGACATACAGGGGAAAGGCGGCTTAGCGAGAGTCGCTGATTCAGTTCCACGTCTCTAATAAGACCGAGTCCAGCTCCATCTGGTTCACGGATGAAGGACTAAGCTGCCTCATTCACTCTCTCCTCTTGCTCAACGTGGTAGTTGTAAACCTCTGAGATTGCTTTCCCTAGTAGCTCCTCAAGGTCGTTCGGAGAGATTAGCTCGCCGACCTTGGCCCACACGTCAGGTGTCAGATAATCCGTTATCAAGGCGAGAAAGAACCTCTTGAATAGCTCGCCCTCAGTGTCCCAGTCGTGCTCTGCTTGTGCTTCACTCAAGCCGACCTGTCGGGCGAGCTTCTTGAACGTCGCCTCGATCTTTAACCTCATTGGTAGACCCTCAGGTGAAGGAGATCGGCTCTCCATCCGAAATCGTACCGGACGGTGGAGCAGTCTATCCGGACGTAGAAAGGGGGTCAATAAAATGGGAGCGCTGGATCATCCGGGAAAAACTTCGATTTGCGGGTCACAGCTTTGCTACACTCGTCCAGAAGCCCGCTCCTATGCCATGTTTCGGAGGACAGAATGGTTGTTTCAGGTACCAGACTGGTGATACGGTCCGGCCTGCTGACTGCGTTCGTCAGGAGTCACCCATGATCAAGTTATATCGCCAAGCGTGCCTATTGAGTGTCCTCTTTCTGGCCTTGTGCACCAGTCAACCTCCAGCCTCACAGGATGTGGAATGGCCCGCCTACGGAGGGGATCCCGGCGGGAAGAAATATTCCGCCCTGAATCAGATCAATCGGTCCAACGTCGACCAGCTTCAGGAAGCCTGGACCTATAGGATCGGAGAGCCCAACCGTCCCCATTTCGATGCCGACGATCGCTTCCCCAACCTCATTGCGGCCTTCGAGTGCACGCCCTTGGTGGTTGATGGAATCCTCTACCTCTCCACACCCGCCAGCAGGGTCATCGCCCTGCAAGCGGAGACCGGTAAGGAGCTCTGGAGCTTCGACCCTCAGGAGGCCAAGACCGACGATCGGGTCTACCGTCAGCACCGCGGCGTGTCCCTCTGGACGGGCAAGGTTGAAGGCAAGGAGCAGAGACGGATCCTTCTGGCCACCGGAGACGCCCGTCTCTTCGCGCTGGACGCGGATACCGGCCTTCCCTGCCCCGGATTCGGTGATGAAGGACAGGTGGACCTGTTCACCGGCGTAGGCGATCGGTGGCCGGGAACCATCTACTCGATTACTTCGCCCCCAGCCATCTATCGCAACACGGTCGTCACCGGCGCCCGTCTGGGCGCCGCCGGAAAAGCAGTAGGGCCCAGCGGTAAGGTCCGAGCTTTCGACGTGATCAGTGGCCGCCAGGTCTGGGAGTTTCACACGGTCCCGCTGCCGGGTGAGCCCGGCAATGAAACCTGGCAAGGCGATTCCTGGAAGGATCGATCGGGCGCGAATGCCTGGTCAATCATTAGCACCGATGTGGAGAGAGGGTGGTTTTTCATTCCCACTGCCTCGCCGCTGGGTCCGGATCGAGAGGGACAGAACCTCTTCGGGAACTCGCTGGTTGTCCTCGAGGCTGAGACGGGAAAGACGGTCTGGTACTACCAGATGGTCCACCACGATCTGTGGGACTACGACCTCCCGGCACAGCCCGTCCTGCTGACCCTCGACCGGGATGGTGAAAAGATACCGGCCGTTGCCCAGGTGACCAAGATGGGCATGGTGTTTCTGCTGGACCGGCGCACCGGCGCACCTCTTTTTCCGGTCGAGGAACGACCGGTTCCCCAGTCCTCGGAGTACTTTACCTGGCCCACCCAGCCCTTCCCGACCAAACCTCCTCCCCTGGCGCGACACAATCTGACCCGAGACGAGATCAGCCAGGTTACACCCGAGCATCACCGCTTTTGTCAGGAACTCTTCGATTCCATGCATTACGAAGGGATCTACACCCCCAGTTCCGGGCCCACTTTGATGTTTCCGGGCAGCCTGGGTGGCGCCAACTGGTCGGGAGCCTCCTTCGACCCCAATACCAACTATTTGTACGTTAACATCAACGAGTTGGGAAACGCTCGGGGACGCGGCCGACGCTTCTGGGACGACAACAAGTGGCCCTGTCAGGAACCTCCCTGGGGAACCCTGAACGCCGTCGATCTCTCCGCCGGAGAAATCGTGTGGAAGGTCCCGTTAGGCGTAGTAGATGAGTTGATCCAACAAGGCGTACCCAAGACCGGGGTTCCTAATCTGGGTGGGTCCATCGTGACGGCCGGAGGACTGGTCTTCATCGGGGGGACTAACGACCGGCGCTTCCGCGCCTTCGATTCGGCCTCGGGTGAAGAGCTCTGGGAGGTACAGCTGGAGGCCAACGCCCACGCCACCCCCATGACTTTTCAGGGCGAGACGAACGGCAAACAGTACATAGTAATAGCGGTGGGAGGGGGGAACGCCTTCAGTGACCTAACTTCCGACGAATTGATCGCGTATTCGCTGCCCTGATCGACCTGCAATCCGGACGGATCAACTAGCAGCACAGGTAAGAAAGCCTGTCACCGCCGCCTGGAAGGCCGCGGGCTCATCGACGGCTATCGAGTGAGCACTATGCTGGAAGATTTTCAGGTGGGCTCGGGGGATCCTCTCGGCGATGACTTTCGCTTGGGCGGGCGGGCAGATCCAATCGTGGGTGCCTGCCAGGACCAGGGTGGGACAGGAGATCTTTTGTAATTCATCGACGAAATCAAACGTCCGAAGGAATCCACTGAAACCTAGATTGAGTTGCTCGAAGTTACGAATGCCTCGGGCCCAGCTGGACTCGAATTTCTCCGGGTCGAACCGGATCGAGTACCGAGGTCCCATGGCCCAGTAATACTCCTTCAGTTGCTCGTCGGACTCGAAGCTTCCTTCCCAGAGCCATCTACACACGCGAATCTGCTCTGGAGTACCCCTTTCCTCGAGGGCACGCCTGGCCTTGTCAATAAAACGAAAGCTAGGCGCTGTTGCAACGAGAACCAGATTGGAAACCCGATCCGGATAGCGAACTGCGTAGCCCTGGGCGACGATCCCACCGTAGGAAGACCCTAGCACGGAGATGCGCTCCAGTCCGAGATACCGGCGCAAGGCCTCTAGATCCTCAATGTTGTTTTCGAGGGTCCAGGTGCTGGCTTCTCCACGCTGGCTGCGTCCGGAACCACGGTGGTCCAGGAACACCAGTTGAGCAACATTTCGAAGCCCCGCCATCTGGGTCTTGAAGCTGGAATGTTCCCCGCCTGGTCCACCGTGGAGGAGAAATAATACAGGGCGCTCCCTCATTGCTGCGGCTTCGGGCACCAGACCCATTCCGTCTACGTCGAAATAGAGTTCCGTATCCCTTACCTTAGCCCGCATACCAGTGGAGACCGATGATCTCACATCCAGCCGAGTTGAAAAAGGGAGTCGAGAAAGGGACAGGCTGTTTCTGGTCACGAAAGAGATAGGTCCGAGAAGGGGACAGACTGTTTGAGTAGCCAGCGAAAGAAGGGACAAGAGGAGTGGCAGCGAGGAAGGACAACGAGAAAGGACAGAGCATCTTCTCTGACGGGGAAATGCGCAGCCAGAAGGGAAAAGACCTCTGCGTCGTGATAGCGCTGTGGTTGTGGTAAAAGAACACACGGTCGGCGGTTCGGACTTGGGTGCCGACCTGGAGGTCGCCGTTTGAAGTTACATCTTGCCGATCACTTGATCCTTGCTGCCTACCTGCTGGGCATGATGTGCCTGGGTTGAAAGCTGGCCAAGGGGCAGGATACCGACGAGGAATACTTTCTGGGAGGCCGCCGCCTGCCGTGGTTTGCAGTGGGCTTGAGCCTGATAGCCACCCTTCTTTCCAGCGTCGCCTACCTGGGGGTCCCCGGAATTGTCTGGCGCTTCGGATTCCACCTGTTCCTGGCCACCATGGTGGGCATTCTCATCGACGTATTCGTGGTGCTTCTGGTGGCCATCCCCTTCTTCGTCCGCTTCCGTTTCACCACCGCCTACGAATACCTGGAGCATCGCTTCAGCCTCTCGGTGAGACTTCTGGGAGCCTCCATGTTCCTGGTGTTCATGACGGTGTACATGGGGGTGATCGTGCTGCTTTCATCCCGGGCTCTGGCCGTCGCCACCGACCTCCCCCTGCTCCTCATCATCGCCACCATTGGCGCCGGTGCCACCCTCTACACGATGCTGGGAGGGATCCGTGCCGTAGTCTGGACCGACGTCATCCAGGTGGCGCTGCTGTTGGGCGGAGGGCTCTTCGTCATCGGCTACGTGGCCTGGACTACCGGCTCTGGCCCGGCGGATTGGATTCGCGTGGTTGCGGCCAGGGAGATCGAAAGCATCCCCTTGGCCTCCCTGGACCCAACTATTCCGGCTACTTTTGTCACCATCATTCTGGGAGCGTCTCTCTGGACCCTGATGGCAACACGGCCAACCAGATGACCCTCCAGCGCTACTTTTCAACGGCGAGCATGAAAGCGGCCAAGCGAAGCTTCATGACCGCCACCGCCGTCAACGTCATGCTGATCGTGCTACTCACCACCATCGGCGCCAGCCTGATCTATTACTTCACCCAAGGCCCCGAGGCGCTGCCCCACAGCATCGATCTTTCCAGCGGCAAGGATCGGGACAGTATCTTCCCTCTCTTCGTGGCAGCTCGCATCCCCCCTGGGCTAGCGGGGGCCATCTTCGCCGCGCTCCTGGCAGCGGCCATGTCTACCATCGACTCGGGAGTCAACTCGTTCGCAACCGTGGCAACGGTAGACTTTGGTCGTCTCCGAAAACAGAGGCGAGAGGGGAGCAACGTCTTCCAGGCCCGGATCATCACGCTGCTGGTGGGACTAGTGGTAACCGTTGCGGCCATCTACCTGGACACACTCACGGGAGCGGATGACATCCCAACCATGTTGTCCAAAACCTTCAACTCTCTGGTGGGAGCAATGGGAGGACTGTTCCTGGCCGGCATGCTGATCCCCCGAGCTAGCAGCCGCGCCGTCTGGCCGGCAGCCATGGTTGGTCTCGTGACCGCCCTCACGGTTGCCTATTCCAGCGACTTGTTGCAGGCCCTGGGTCCGTCCGCGATCGAAATCTTGAGCGGGTGGCTGAGTCTGGAGTTCAGCGAGCGACTAGTCAGTGAGGGAATGGGATTCACCTGGATCATCCCCTCTTCCACCCTGGCCAGCCTAACGACGGCCTGGCTGCTGAGCTTCATCTTTCCCAACCGCGATCCGGACCGGATCCGGGGACTGACCTGGGCCACTCGCCACCATCCTTCGCCCCTTACGGAATAGCCCGAAGCCTGGGCGGTTTTTACCGCGTCAACACTTGCGAGACCCTGTCCACGACGACTCGCTCTTCACCCTTCTCCAGGGTGCTGGGGTTGAGTAGAATTCCTTGAGGCGTAGCGGAAACAATGATGCTGGGATTCCCATCCGCAAGTGCTTGCACGACCTGCTCAATAGTCTTGGGTATTCGGTCGGTGTCCCACTCCACGTGAGCGAAGGGCAAGCCATCGGGCTGCACGGCAAGACCGGTGGAGGAAGAAGGGGACGCTCCCTGGTATGTCCTCACTCCGGGAGTTTCGGAGAGGGCGCCGATCATGTAGGCAGCGCACTTTTGCCAACAGTCGAACATTCTCTCCTCGAACTCAGGACTCGACCACATCTCTACTGCGGTCAGCAGGCCGACGATCTCCTCCTTGCCAACCTTCATCGGACGTCCCACACCATGGTTGGGACTGGCGTTGGCGGCACAGGCTTCGACCAGGTCCCTTCGCCCCAGAATCAAGCCGGAGGACTGAGGACCTCTAAGACCCTTTCCCCCGCTGAAGATGGCCAAGTCGGCTCCCAGCCTCCAGAAGCGACTCAGGACCGAGAAGGGAGGAAACTCGGCAGCCGCATCGACTATCATGGGAACCCCATGCTGGTGAGCTATCTCAATCACCTGATCGAGGGGAAGATCCGTGGGAGGGGAGTAAGCGGGAAAATGGACAACTGCGACGGTCTGGTCGTTGAAAGCTGCTTTCAGGTGCCAGGGATCCACCCGATTTGCCAGGCCGAACTCCACGATCTTGGCTCCGGCCAGACGAATCATCAACTCGTAGAAGTTGATCTGCATCCTCTGGACGACTACCTCGTCCTTCATTCCCATGGTGGCGGGTAGTTGGTGGGCTCGAGCCTCACACTCTTCCCTCTCATGCAGGCAGCCACCGAGAGGGCCACTCCAGCGGCGGCACCGTTTGTGATGTAGCAGGCTTCGACGCCAGCCAGCTCCGCAATCCGAGTCCCGGCCTTTTCCAGAAGCTCGGGGATACTGACGTAGGACCCGCCTGCCTCCTGCATGGCGACGACGACTTCCGGCAACAGGATCGATCCGCCGATCGACGTCCCGTTGGCGGCAGCATTGATCCGGGTCCCGACACCCAGCTGCTCGTACACTCCCATCACGTCATCTCCTGTCTTGGTTAAGACGGACTCGTGCCGTCAGCCGATCGAAGCTGCCCCGGTCTTTTTCGCGACTACCAGTGGACGCGGAATTTGAGAATCTGATGTCCCGCCTGAATGAAGATCAGTCCCTCGTCCGACTTGCTGACGGCCACGGCATGATGGCGTCCCCCGAGGTGGTTGAAGAGCCCGTTGGCATCCTCCGCCGTAATCGTGGCCTGCTCGGTGCCGCTGCTATCGAGAATTCACAAGAATCGATGTTGAGGACCGACGGCAACGACGGGACCAATGCCATCTATGTCCGGGGGATAGTGAAATCCGGCAGCATAGATGTTCTCCCTGCTGTCCAGGAAAATCTGGCGAGGCTGGAAGATGACCCCCTCGCCGATCGAGCGAAGGAAGTTTCCCTGGAGGTCGAATACCTGAATCCGGTTGTTCTCCGTATCCGAGACATACAGGTTTCCGCTAACCTTACCGACGCCGAGACCATAGGGGCCCTCGGGTGAGGTCACACCGCGATTGATTTCGTGTCCATAACGACCTCTGAGCGGGGATCTTCCCGCGAACTGCCCCGCCCCGCGTCCATGTTCGCCGATGGCCAGCAGGAACCTCCCCCTGTGATCGAACTTCTGGACCCGGTTGTTTCCGCCTAGGTAGGTATGAGTATCGCTTACGTAGATGTGTCCGTCCTGGTCGAAAGTCAGACCATTGGGCCCGCTTCCGCCGAACTGGCCGGGGCCCCTCCCGTAGCTGCCAAATAGCATCTGGAAGTTGCCGCTGGGATCGAATTTCTGAACCCGCTGGTTCCAGGAATCCCCCACGAAAAGGTTATCGTCGTCGACACCGACGCCTCGAACCATGAAGAACTGTCCTGGTGCTGTTCCGTAACGCGGCCGTCCGTCCGGATCTAAGGCCCCCAGGGACCACAAGGGGGTCCCATCCGAGCTGATCTGCTGCACCCGGTGGTTGGTCTCGTCGGCGACGAAAATATTACCCTGGCTGTCGGACGCCGGCCCCTCAGGATTGTGGAACTGGCCCAGAAGCTGGCCTCCCGGGCGGGGACAAACAGCATCTAGCAGTTCGACTCTTGGACCCGTCACTGAACCTACCACTCCACCTTGTAACTGAAAATGAGATTATCATCCTGCACGTAGAGGTTACTGTCGTCTACCCGATTCACGGCCAATCCGTATCCATGGGCATGCAGTCCCGCTTCGGGGTGGTGTTCCATCAACTTGTGGGTCGCCGTCAAACCGATCCTGCCCAAAGGGTCACCCGCAGGAGAGAATACCCACACCCAGCCGCACTCTGGCTCGACCATCCACTTGCCCGGTTGGTTCAGATCATAAACCTGCAGAGGAGGCTCGTGCATGTGTACTCCTGAAACGTAGATCCGGCCTGCACGATCCAATGCCGCCTGGCGCGGCCGGAAGATCAAACCGACCCCGATATGGAGAGACGGAACGCCCCTACCTCGAAACGCGATGATACGGTCGTTGTCACAGTCGGCGACGTAGATACTGCCACCTTGGACATTCTGCTCCAGGAGGTGAGCGGGCTGCGTCTTCACCGCGAGGGCCGCTGGTCCGATCGGACCAGGCCCGATACCGGGACCGTGATCGAAACCATACTGGCGAATGGGAGCCGCTCCCCCGAACTGGTCCGGACCGGTACCGTAGCTGCCAAACTGATACAGGTAGTCGCCATCCGGAGTAAACACCTGAACCCTGTGGTTGCCTCCAGCGGCTGTGTGGCTGTCTCCTACCAGGATGCGTCCATTTTTGCCCAGCGCTTGCCCCAGGGGTCCATCTCCCCTGAATTGTCCGTTGGCGCTGCGCCGACTCCCGAACACGGTCAGAAAGTCACCCTCGGCTGAAAACTTCTGAACCCTGCAGTTGCGGCTGTCGGCGACGTAGATGTTGTTCTCAGTGTCGGTGGCGAGGGCCTGAGGGCGATCGAACTCCGACTGCGCGGTGCCGCTTCTAGGATCCCCCTCGAAGTCCTGGCCTCCGACCGCCCAGGCGCAGGTGCCGTCTGGGGTCAGCTTGACGATGCGGTGATTACCGGTGTCCGCGACGACGAGATTTCCTTCGAAGTCTGATATCAGAGAGGACGGGTGTCTGAAAGACGAATCTTCGTGGCCACCCTCTGCTACTCCATAGATTCCTAGAAGGCTGACCCTGGGTCCTTCCAACTCCTTCTCCTTATTCCTTTGTCCACTGGTCCAATACACCGCTATCGCACACGATTACAGTGGGTCCATCGAGCCTAGAAAGAGGGAAGATCGAAGAACCGAAACGAGAAGGGAATGTGGAACTAACTGTGGAGAAGAAGGGGACATCCTCAAAGGAGAGGCACTATCGTGAGCGATACACTTACCGAGAGCCCCCAAGTACACTCCAATGACTCCTTCGAGCTCAAAGAAATCATAAAGCCGCCGCATATCGCCAAAGCTCCGGGGCCGGACTTTTTCGCCGGCATGATCGATCACGACGGCCGCAAGATCCCGGTCATAGACCTCAACTTGAAGTTCGGCCTGGGAGCTACTCGTTGCGACGGAAAGACCCGCATCTTGGTGGTACAGTTTCAGGGGACGGAAATGGGACTGCTAGCAGACGATATCACGCTAAGATAGTCCATGCGAAAACGTCGGTGATCACGCGGAAGGTACTACCCGCGATCTCTTCCTTGAAATACTCTTGGGACATCCCTGTCCTAGACGACTCCCAGCTATTGGCAATCTGTGATCGTTATCGGCCGATCAGCGATGATATTCGGTTGGCGATCTCGATCGACTTGTCGCTGCCCTTGTCGTAGGGGTAGACCCTTGTAAAGTCGCTCAAATAGAGATTCTCGATCGATGTCTTCAGGGGAGGAAGCTGCTGCGAATAGTTCAAACTGGGAATGGGATCTGCGAAGGGATTCCGCTCCAGACGGTACTCGGTCACCAGACTCGTATCGTAGTGAGGAAAGATCTTCTTCAGGCTGCGGCTGTAGGTCTCAAAAATGAACTCCGGAGCAGCACCGAACATCTTCGAATCATTGGGGAGATAGCTGGCAAGATAAATGACGCTGTTGCCTCCAAACTGATCCCTGCCGATTAGATTGCTGATCTCGATCGCAACCACGAAAGGTATGTCGGAATCGTTGACGTTCAACCACAACACATCGGTCAGGCTCTGCTTCAAGCTCAAAATCAAACAGATCGCCCCAAGGTACTCGAGGCGGGGAATGGCAGGGAGCCTCTTCTTCACTTCATCCTTGGCGCCCCTGACCAGATTCCAGAACAAGGGATAGGGTACCGCTGAAACCAGCACGTCGGTGTCCAGACTGCCTCCTGCATACTCAATTCCCTCAACTCGCTCGTCAGAGAAGTGGACGCCGGTGACCGGAACCCCTCTATGCACCTCTCCTCCCTGCCTAACGATCTCTTCAGCCAAGCGGTTGTATAGAGTCCTGAAGCTTCCCTCAATGAAACCGAACTCCTCCTGCTTGAAGTTCGAGCGCGAGTTCGCCCGGCGATGCGTCTTGCCCCACATCCAGGCTACCGGAATTTGTTCCTTTCGCTCCTTAAACTTCTTTTCCAGGAGCGGCTCCCACATCTCTTCGTAGACCTGGTTTCCCCCGATACGCCGGGCCCAGGGGGCGAAAGCCTTCGAATCCAGCGCCTTCCAATCCCGAATCTTGGAGAGGTAGAAGACCAGGGCGCCCATCCGGAGTCGGCCCAAAAGGCTGAGTGGCGTGAAGCGGAGCAGATCCCCAACTCCCGAGAAATCGTGGATCCGGCCCTGGTGGAAGATGCCGAGCTTGGCTTGCTGCCAGTGGAATCGATCCTGCAGCCCAACCCGTTCGATCAGCTCGAGAGTGTTGCGGTCTCCCTTGAAGGTCAGATGATAGGCCCTTTCGACGAATCCACCACTGATTTCAACCGGGCCCGCCAGCCCTCCCAGTTCCTTCTCGCGTTCGAAAAGATCGACCTTGAAACCTTGATGTGACAGGAGGTAGCCGGTTACCAGGCCGGTGATCCCTCCGCCGATGATGCTGACATGCATTGTAGTGCTAACGACCCGAATATCGTCCCAACCATCTCAGGAACCATCCCTGCTTCACGGATCTCCGATGCGTCTGCCCGGTACGGGAATCCAGTTCGCGGAAGTTCTGCAGATACCAATCATAGGTCTCGGTCAGCATCCCCAGATTGCTGTCGGCGGGTGTCCAACCTAGCATCTGCCTGGCCTTGGTGACGTCGAAGTAAACATCGCGGTCCAGGATATGGTAGTGGTAATCGACGAAGGGGGAGAGTCGCAGCCAATCCACCACTTTCAAGCAGGGTCTCGCGATTCCGGGATGGATGGAAACGATCCGGGTTCCCGTAGCAGCATGCTTAGCTAGACCCTCCAGGTCAGTCCGCAGCGTAGCGAACTGCTCCGCACCGATATTGAAGTCCTCCTGGAAACAGTCCTTGGAGCTCACCAGATAGCAGGCATCGGCCAGATCGCGAGCGCTTACCAGTTGAAACCGATTGTTCCCAGAACCGATGATGTAGAACCTTCTTCCTCGCCGAACCCAGTCGAACAAGACCTGTAAAATCCCCAGCCTGCCGGGACCCAGAATCGTCCGCGGCCGAATCATGGAGATATCCATTCCCTTCTGTTTGTAGGCCTGGCAAAGCTGCTCGGCCTGGTACTTCGATTTCCCGTATCGGCCCCAAGGGGTCAGCCGGGTGCTCTCGTCGATTGGAAGCTTGGCAGGGACGCCGTAGACCGAACTGGTCGAGATGTGAACTACCTTGCGAACCTTCGCCTGCGAACAGGCATCCAGGACATTCCGGGTTCCGGCCACATTGGTATCCTTGTAACCTTTCCCTGCCCTGGCCAGTGGCACCAGAGCCGCGTTGTGAAAGGCCACCTCCACATCCTGGCAGGCCTCGGCTACGGCTCGAGCATCCCTGACATCCGCTCGAACATATTCCACCGCACCTTCGATTTCCTCATCTTCGATCTCCGCAGTGTCGAGGATTCGGACCCTTCGTCCTGCCGCGAGCAGTCTTCTGGTCAAGTGAATTCCGAAGAACCCTGCGCCGCCAGTAACCAGAATCATGCCCAGACCTAGATCTCTATGCCGTTGCTACGGCACCACTCGATCGAGTTTTTCATCCCCTCTTCCAACCCAACCCTGGGACGATAGCCGAGTTCCCTCTTGGCTTTCTCGATGCTGCAAGAAATGTCCTTGGCCATTTCTCCGGCCACGTGGAAATTGGTCGAATAGAGGCCGCCGACCTGCAGGATCGTGTCAATCCACTCGCAGCAGGTTGAACTGAAGGCAGGAAGAAACCGAGGCCTCAAATCCACTCCGAGAAGATCTGCCACGGTCCGGTAAATTTCGAGAGTCTGATAGGGACGCTCGTCTGCAATCCAGTACGTCTGCCCATTGGCGTGCTCAAACGACTCCGCCAGCAGCAACGCTTCCGTCACATTGTCGATGTAGGCCATGCTGCGTTCATTTGTACCGTCGCCGAAAAAGATGGGCTTCCCAGACTTGATCATTCGGAAAAACCGGGTTTGTCGCGCCGGCTGCCTGGTCCCGTAATACCAACAGGGACGCAGAATCACGGTTTCGATGGCACCCTCATCATAGTACTCAGAGATGATCCGCTCGGCCTGAAGTTTGCTCCTGCCGTAGTGTTTGTACGGCTGGGGCGGATCCTCTTCGGTCATCGGCCTTCCCCAGTTGGTATTGTGTCCTACGGCAGAATTGCTGCTGATGTACACGAACCGCTTCACACCAGCCTCAACGGCGGCCGAAATCAAGTTCCTGGTGCCCTCGGTGTTAATATCGTAGAGTTCCCGAACCCTCTTGGCGTGAATGACACCCGCCAGGTGGAAGACCGTCTCAACCCCTCTTAGAGCCTCGGGGAGCATGGCAGGAACGCGGACGTCACCGCCAACCAGCTCGATAGGCAAACCAGCCAGGTCGTCAGTCGCTAGTCCGGGCAGGACCAGACAGCGGACTCGACGCGGCCGGTCTGAGGTGCCGTCCTTCATCTGCTGGCACAAGATCTCGACGAGACGGCTTCCCAACCATCCCGGAACACCAGTTACTAACACCATCTAAGGAGGCTCCTGAAATACACCGACGCCAAGCAAACCAGCTGCTCTGAAACCCGTCAAAAGGGTCGAGAAAACCAAAACGCCCTGCCCCTTTTCTCGGGATGACAGAGAGAATGCTCTGTCCCTCTTTGGGGATAACCTGGGCGCGCCCACCATACCACGCCTGCAGTTAGATCCGCCGCTGGAGCATCTTGACAGCGACTGCCCCAGGTCAGAGAATTGACTATCTATCATTTTCCAAGAACCTCCCCTAAGAGGCAATCTCCTTGAGAAAAAAGGGCTCCCGGTTCTCTATCACGATGCTGTTGCTGCTCTCATCTGGGTCGACGGAAGTTACCGGAAAAACCGGCAGCGAAGAAGCGCCGGAGCCGACCTCCCAAGCCATCCGGGCAGAGGGCAAGAGGCTCTTCGTCGAGCAGATACGGCCACTCCTGAGAGAACGCTGCTTTGGATGCCACGGCAGTGAGTCAAGGCAGTCAGGTCTGGACCTCTCCACCGATCAGGGGATTCTGCAGGGTGGCAGTCGCGGCGCCATCGTCGTTCCCGGTAGGGTCGAAGAGAGTTCTCTCTAACTGCAGGTAGCTCACCTGCAGGAACCCCACATGCCCTCCCTCACTGCCAAGCTGCCGAAAGAGATGATTGCCCTTCTGGCTTTCTGGATCGGGGTGGGGGCTCCGCGTGCAGACCCCGGCACCGGCGAGAAACCTGAAAGTGCCGCTACGGGACTGGGCCGGGAGCCAACAAGCTCCGATTCCCCGACCGCCAAGCAGATGCCGGAAGAATCTCCGTCTTCTCGGGCAGACCGGAGACATTGGGCCTTTCAGCCTCCCCAGCAAGCAGAGATACCCCAGGTGAAAAATCCAGGGTGGGTGCGCAATCCCATCGACGCATTCATCGCGTCCAATCATGACCGGCTGGGCCTCAACCCGGTGCCCCGAGCCAAGAAACGAGTCCTGCTGCGACGAGTTTTCCTCGACCTCATCGGACTTCCACCCACACCGGTGCAGCTGCGTTCTTTCCTGGAGGATCCTTCTCCTAATGCCAATGACAAGGTGGTTGAAGAGTTGCTCTCCAGTCCCCAATACGGAGAGCGCTGGGGAGGCCACTGGATGGATGTCTGGCGCTACAGCGATTGGTACGGCTACAAGACTGCGGTACGGTACAGCCAGAGACACATCTGGCGCTGGCGAGATTAGATCGTCGAGTCCCTGAATCAGGATAAGGGCTATGACCGGATGATCGTGGAGATGTTGGCCGCAGACGAGTTGGCTCCCAACGATCCCGAGATCCTGCCGGCCACCGGTTATCTGGTCCGCAGCCGCTATATCTTCAACCGCAATGTCTGGCTCCAGGATGCAGTCGATCACGCGGCTTCCGCATTCCTGGGAATCACGCTCAAATGCGCCCGCTGCCACGACCACAAGTACGATCCTATTTCCCAGGAAGAGTACTACCGATTCCGGGCATTCTTCGAGCCCTACGACATCAGGACCGATCGGGTCGAGGGCCAGACAGACACGATGAAGGATGGACTGCCCCGCACCTACGACGCCGAGCCCCGAGAGCCCAAAGGCGTCGTCCCAGCCATCTTTGGCCAGACCTTCAAGCTCCTGGGAGGAGACGAGAACCGGCCCCAAAAGGAGCACCCCCTCAAACCGGCTGTCCCCAGCATACTAGGAAGAGCCGACCTGGTGATACGCGAGATCGACCTCCCCCTGGAGGCCTCCTATCCAGCCCTGAGACCTTTTGTCGCCGAGGATCTGTTGACGCAGGCACGGCTCGAAATCGAGAAGGCAGAGAAGACCTGGCAGGAGGCTCGCCATACCCTTAAGCGCGACCAGCGGCGGGTTGAGTCCGATCAAACGACCTCAGAGGCTCGTTCTGTCTCCGACATCGATTTCGAGCGTCAGATTCTTCCCATCCTTGAGGCCAGCTGCCTCGCTTGTCACGATTCTCGGAAGGGAGCGAGCGGCCTTGTCCTGGACCACCTTGGTTCGATCCTGGAGGGAGGCTCAAAGGCCGGGCCTGGCGAAAGCACCGAGAGCCCCCTGATCCTCTACTTGAAGGGGGAGAAGCAGCCGAGAATGCCCTTGGATAAGGCCCCCTTGACCGAGGAGCAGATTTCTCTTATCTCAAGCTGGATCGATCGGCTCCCGGAGGAGTCGCCGGAGGTGGTGCTGCGCCGAGCCAGGGAGGCGGAGACTCTGGCGCTTAAAGAGCTGGCCTAAGCCCGCGCCCGGCTGCCTGCCCTGAAGGCTCGACTGGCCGCAGACCAGGGCAGATTCTCGAAGCCTCCAGATCCACATGCGGACTCGCTGGCCGAGGAAGCACGCAGATTGGAGCGCCGGGCCTCGCTGCTCGGAGCTGAGTCGAGTCTCTTGAGGGCCCGACAGAAGTTGACCTGGGCGCTGGAGGGTCCTCGGCCAGATGAGGAGAAGGCCAAGAGAAGACTGGGAAGAAAGATCGCTCGGGTGCGAAAAGAGGTCAAAGCCGCCGAGACCTCTCTAGGGCAAGCGAACGAGAGCTACACTCCGCTGGGAAAGCTTTATCCGCGAACCAGCAGCGGTCGCCGTCTGGCGCTAGCACGTTGGATCGCAAGCCCTGAGAACCCGCTCACGGCCCGAGTAGCCATTGCACACATGTGGTCCCGGCACTTTGGCCAGGATCTGATCCCGACGGTGACCGACCTGGGTCTGAACGGAAAACCGCCGACCCATCCGCGGCTACTGGACTGGCTGGCTGTCGAGCTCAGGGAGAAGAACTGGAGCATGAAGGCGATCCACGGTCTCATGGTCACCAGCAACACCTATCAGATGGAGTCCGGCTTGGGGGATCCTGAGAGTTCCAA